>OKVK01000926.1_pt1 | contig 17065 bp, 15 predicted proteins | sample 1604771 | NCBI WGS metagenome assembly OKVK01 (sample SAMN01760906, study PRJEB22395) | human gut metagenome | reverse complement strand
TTCCAAAATTACGTTAAATCACGCTTGTGAATTTTCACTTGCGAAACTTTAGTTACTATATATAATAAGGTATAGTTTTATTTTGAGAGTAATATGAAAAAATGGCATTTATGGGTGGCGGCTTCCATCGGACTGGTGGTCATCGCCGGAATGATGATTCGGGAGTTTGACGTGGAAGCTCTGAGCAGGATAGATTTGTCTCCCAGGTTCTTTCTGGGAGTAGTGATGGGCGTGTTGCTCTTTGCGGTTCAGAATCTGATGCTCACCCTCCGTTTCCGGCATCTTTGCCGGCGCAGGTTATCCATCGCCGAGGCATTTCGCATCAATGTGCTCTGCGAGTTTACTTCTGCCGTTACTCCTTCGGCGGTGGGTGGAAGCGGCTTGGCTTTTGTCTATCTCAACCGCGAGGGAGTTTCTATGGGCAGAAGTATTTTCACGATGTTTGCAGCCCTGCTTGCCGATGAGGCTTTCCTTGCCATCAGCTGCCTGTTGCTTTATTTCCTGGTTCCATCTCCTTTGCTTTTCAGTTTGGTAGATGGAGTGGGAATTTCTGCGGATGCTACGAACGAATGGATCAAGGGCGGAGTGCAGGTTATCTTCATCATCAGCACCCTTATCGTGGCTATTTGGACGGCCATCCTCTACCTCTTGTTGTTGCATCGTCCTCAGATTCTGGGCTGGGTATTGAAGGGATGCTGCAAGATTCCTTTCCTTCGCAGATTCCTGCCCAAGGTTGAGAAGTTTTCCGAGGAGATGACGATGGCTTCGGAGGAGGCAAAGCTGGAGGGCGGAAGATTCTGGCTGCAGCTGATGGGTTATACTTCCCTGGCGTGGCTGTCGAGATTCGCCATCGTGGTAGCTATTCTCATTGCCTTCCATTGTCAGGGCAACATGCTGGTGGCTTGGTGCCGCCAATGGGTGATGTGGATGATTTCCATCCTGAGTCCTACGCCTGGCGGAAGCGGCGTGGCGGAGTTGATGTTCCGCCTTTATTATGCCGATTTCCTGCCCGATGCCTCGGTAGCCATCCTTGCCGCCATGCTTTGGCGCGCCATCTTCTATTACCCATTCCTGGTAATGGGCACCCTGGTCTTGCCGAAATGGATTGCTAGAAACTGACATAGAGTCGGGCACTGAGTGCCGTGAAATCTCCATTGTCGTTTTTGATGTACTGGAACGATGGCTGAAGGGAGATGGATTCCGTCAGCTGTCTTTTCCACGTTACTTCCAGCGAATATTCCGAACCCTGCTGGAAGCGGGCGTACTGGCCCGACAGACCGCACTCGTTCTTCTCGTCCTGATAGGCGCCGCCCAGTTCAGCGTATCGGTAGCAGGCATTCTGATGACTGGTGTTCTCGGAATATTGTACCATGCACGAAATGTTCTTGTCGCCAGCCTTCCATACACTCTGCTCTCCGTAAATCCACCAGCCACAGGTTGTTTTGCCCTTGGATTCATCGGCAGAAACCATTTCGCCATCCTCGTTGATTGGATATTGACGGGTATGGACGGCAGCACCCGCAAAATATTTTCCACCTTTATGTTCATACTCCAACTGCGACATGTTGAAGATTCCATCCTTCTTCGGGCGAACCAGGAAAGGATTGTCGTGCGCTTTCCAGCCATTATATCCCGCACCATTATACAGACTGTTTCTGAAAGTCCATCCTCCCTTGGTTACATCAAAGTAAAGGGTCAAGCCTGAATACGGATAGTTGGCTATCGGATAGCTGGAAGCAACGGTAGGGAAGATTCCCTCAGAACTGTTCTGGAAAAGTGCCGTAACATCAGAGGTAAAGAAATCCTCGTTCACGTTTCTCACACCTACAAACAGATGGCCCGAATTCCACTCGTGCATGTAGCCCAGCACGGCAAGCATGGCGAAGTTATTGTCTGCATCTATGTTCGAAAATCCCTGCCAGTCATCAATAATGCCATCGTTGGTCTTTGCCACATGCAGCGTAGCCGCCTCGAACGAATCCTTTCCTTTTCCTATTGGAACACTCAGTTCCAATCTCAGCTGATTGATCAGATTGGTATTCTTGTTCATGTCCCATTGCCATTCAGAAATATATTGTCCGTTAAAACTCTGTGCATAAGCAAGGCAAATATTGATGCAGCCTAAAATAATAAAAATAATTCTCTTCATTTTCTTTATGTTTTTGTATTGTTTCTTGTTCACTTACTCGCCGCTTGCGAGTATCTTTAATTCACGCTGCAAAGGTACTGGGTATTTCAAAATCCTGCAATACTTAATAATCGGTATTTTTATTTCTTCTAAATAGTGGGGCTTTATCTTTATCCCCATTTCTAGGTATTTTTTATTCCTTCTAAATAGTTAGGGCTCCGTCTGACCCCCTATTTTTAGGTAGTCAGACGGAAAAACAATAATATTTTTTAAAAACTTTGCCTTATCAGATATTATTCGTACCTTTGCATTGTTTTAAAGTTTTAAAAAGTTTAATCAGTTAGAAATCAGTTTAATCAATTAGAAAATGAAGAAGATATTAAATCCATATTTGAACAAGGAGGGTTACAACTGCGTTTGCTGTGCCCCCAACAATCCTGTAGGATTGCATCTTGAGTTTTGGGAAGAGGGTGAGGATGTGCTTACCATCTGGAATCCCGGCGAGAATTACCAGGGCTGGATCAATACCCTGCATGGCGGAATCATCAGTATGCTGATGGATGAAGTGGCAGGCTGGGTTATCAACCGCAAACTGCAGACCACGGGTGTGACGATGCAGCTTAACGTGAAGTACAAGAAGCCTGTAATGACCACCGATTCGCAGATTACGGTGCGTGGTCACATCGCCAGTCAGCGCCGCAATATCGTCACCATCCACCTGACTCTGGAGAACTCCAAAGGCGAGGTTTGTGATGAGGGCGAAGCCATCTACTTTACCTTTGGTCCTGATAAAGCCAAGGAGATGGGGTTCGACAGCTGCAAGGTAGAGGGGGAGGAATAACTCTCCCCACTTGTTTGTAATGCTGGAGTCTTTCTTGAAGTTTTGAAAGTTCTTGAAGTTGCTCATGCTCAGTCTGCGTTTAAGAGTTCCTTGAATCACAATTCCCCAGAAAGCCGTTTCCTGCCCATTTTGTGGTCTTCATTGATGACCGGTGCCTGCCATCTATTAAGACCAGCCTCGGTCTTCATAGATGACCGACTTTTTGCACAAGAAGGCTGTTCTTTCGATTGCCGGTGCAAAGATACAAAAATCCGGAGCTGAAAGCAAGCTTTTTCCCGTAGAATGTTGAGAAATGGTTCGTAAGTAGCTGATGTGTAGATATATAAGTGCTTTCGGTTTTTGCATCTGATTGCAAAAGTAACCTTTGATTGCTTTTGATGATTGAAAAGCGGGGAAATGTGGGTGGTGTCATTAAGGGTCAGTGTCATTAAGGGTCATTAAGGTTTTCGGGGGCGCAAATATCTCTATAGTATAATAATAAATATATATTTATATTATACTATGGCTCTAAATGACATTTACTTTTTCTTAATGACCCTTAATGACACTGACCCTTAATGACACGATAGAGCTTCTGAAAGCTATTCTGGAAGAATGTGGTATTGAATGTATTGTATTGATAATCAGTTTGATAGTCGTTGGTTGAACTGTTTCGTTTCCCTCGTTTAATGCTATTAAAACGCACAGAATCTCCTTCGCTCTACCCAAGCTTTTCTTGCTGTTTTACGAGAATCTTGACAAAAATATATCAAGAAATTCCTTGTTTTACCCCTTTCATCCTACCTTTTACCCCTCTTATTTTTGCCTTCTGAGGGGCTGAAAAGTGCCATCGGAGCCACTTTTTCTTGCTTTTAAGAGCATTTCAGGTCATTAAGGTCAAGGTTATTAAGGGTCATTAAAGTTTTCGATACCTTTAAAAGTCTTTTACGATTTGCCATGAAAATCACCTTTACTAAAAAGGGGTGGTTTATGGGTTAAAATCAAGCTTTTTTTCGGAAAAGTGTAGCTTTTAGCCCTTGTTTTCATAGGAAAAGTGTGTTTTTTATTTGGTTATTTCGTAGGAAAAGTGTATTTGGGTATGTTTGAAAGGAGGGAAATATATAATGGCAGGTTCCCAATTAACGCATCAGGAATCTGCCATTTTCTATCATTTTACGCTAATCTCAACCTCAATGAATTAAGCACTACGCTTACGCTGGAGAAGGCCATCAGGGCACTTGCCCACATCGGGGTTATCTGAAAATCAATGCCGAAGATATGAAGGACACCGGCTGCCAACGGGATGCAGATGATGTTGTAGATGAACGCCCAGAAGAGATTCTGCCAAATCATGTGAACCGTCTTCTGGCTCAGTTTTACGGCTTCCGGAAGTGCCAAGAGGTCGTCGCTCATCAGCGTAATCTGTGCCACATCCATCGCCACATCCGTTCCCTTTCCTATCGCCATACTCACGTTGGCAAGGGCCAAAGCCTGGGTGTCGTTGATTCCGTCGCCCACCATCGCTACCTGCTTGCCTTCGTCCTGAAGTTTCTTTACCAAAGCCTGCTTGTCTCCAGGCAGCACCTTGCTCTGGTAATGCTTGATGCCGGCTTTCTCTGCCCAGTAGTGAGCCGCTTCCTCCTTGTCGCCACTCATCATATAAACCTCTATTCCCTTTTCCTGCAACAGCTTCATCGCTTCCTGGGCATGAGGCTTGAGGGTCTCTCTCGTCTCCAGATCCAAATCCTCCTGCTTGGTGAAATCGATGTTCTGGTTAGGAATGGTGAGGGTGCCGGTCTTGTCGATGACGAGGGCGTTGATCTTGTGGAGATTCTCCAGCGCCGACGCATCCTTGATGAGAATCTGCTTCTGCGCCGCCTTGCCGATGCCCACCATCAGGGCGGTAGGAGTAGCTAAGCCCATGGCGCAAGGACAGGCGATGACCAATACGGCTACGGCTGAAAGGATGGCCTGCGGAAGAGCAGCGTTGCCGCCTATCAGCCACCATATTATAAAGGTGATGAGGGCGATGGCTGCTACGGCAGGAACGAAGATCAGAGCCGCCTTATCCACGATGCGCTGCACGGGTGCCTTACTGCCCTGCGCCTCCTGAACCATGCGGATGATGTGTGCCAGGGCGGTGTTCTCGCCAATCTGCTTGGCTCTCATGCGGAGCTTTCCCTGACTCGGAATGGTACCAGCCAGCACGTTGTCGCCTGCCTTTTTCATCGCCGGAGTCGGTTCGCCGCTGATCATCGCTTCATCTACATAGGCAGCATCGGGAGTCATGAAACTCTCTGCCTGGGTAACCACGCCATCCACCGGAATCTTCTCGCCGGCTCTTACTTCTATCATGTCGCCTATCTGAATGGTGGAAATCGGAACTTCCTCCATCTTGTAGTCGTTGGTGCCTTCTATCTTCTCGTAAGTCACCAGTCGGGCGGTTTTCGGCTGCATTCCCATCAACTGGCGGATGCTGCTCGCCGTACTGTCCTTTGCTTTTTCTTCCAGGCATCTGCCGGTCAGCACGAAGGTGATGATCATCACGGAAGCATCAAAATAAGTGTGCCATTCTATGCCTCTCGCTCCCCATACCATTTCGCCGAAGAAGGTGTTGAAGGTGCTGAAGAGGAAGGCGATGAGGGTGCTGAGTGCTACGAGCGAATCCATGTTTGCCGTATGATGCAAAAGCTGCTTCCAGGCGGAAACATAAAACTGTTTGCCGCAGTAGAGCAGGTTGGCGAGTGCCAGGAGCAGACAGATCTGGTTGGCGAAGGAACTCGAATGATGAGCCGAGGCAACGCCATCTGAAATCATATTCTGTTCCATACCCAGGGAAATCCAGCCCATGGAGAAACACATCGTCAGGATGGCGAAGAGCCAGGAAGCGAGGGTTCGGCGGCGCAGGAGGGTGAACTCTCTGCGGTTGATTTCCTCCACGCTTCTGTCGTTTTCGATAACGAGGTCGTAGCCGGCGTTGCTGATTTCCCGTTTCATATCTTCCAGAGAGATAATGTCGGGGTCATAATCTACCAGGGCAGTTCGACTCGCCAGGGAAACCGAGGCGGAGTTGATGCCTTCTAGCGACTGCAGCTTCTTTTCTACATTGGCAGAGCATACGCTGCAAGCCATGCCTATTACTGGAATTGTTTTCTTCATCTGTTTCTTATATAAATGTTCTGAAATCTATAAGCAGAAGCTTTGATATCTGCTTTTCAGCCTGCAAAATTACATATTAATTATGACCCCCGCAAGATTTATGGAAGAAATATCCCGCTGGATAGATGAAAATCACTATAATAAGGTAGATGAAAAATGCGATGGTTCAGGTAAGGGCACAAAAAAAGGCAGGTTCCAAATTGCCTTGGAATCTGCCTCGATCATTTATGGGAGATGATTATTTGACTTCGATATTCTTGGTAGCCTTAGCCTCCTCCTTAGGAGCAAGCTTTGGAATCTCAACCTCAAGAACACCATCAGCTACCTTTGCTGAAATCTTCTCACGGTCAGCGTCCTCAGGGAGTGTGTAGCTCTGCTGATAGTTGCTGTAAGAGAACTCGCGGCGCAGATAGTGCTCGTGCTTATCTTCATCCTTGTGTTCCATCTTGTTCTCGATAGCCACATTCAGGTTGCCATCGTTATCGATGTTGATGCGAACCCATTCCTTCTTCAGTCCAGGGGCTGCAATCTCCATCTGGTAAGCTTTCTCGGTCTCCTTTACGTTAATGGCAGGAGCGGTAGCATTCATACGTGGCATCATGTCGGTGTTGAAGAATGCATCATCAAAGAAGTTACTCAACCAATCTGAATTATTATTTCTACGTGCTAACAACATAATTTAAACCTCCAATTTTATTTTACTCGTCCTCTCGGTTCCTTGCGGCCCCGTCGGGATTTCTGCTTGTTATTTATTTATCTGTTCTTTTTGATTGCCTCCGCCTCGAAACTCCGTTGTCCTTTCGAACTCCTTCATCTTTTGGCTTCAGCTTTCACTCTTATGTTGAGCAACTTGCGTGCCAGCGTCGGATTGATGACAATATTGGCAGCAAAGTATAAATATTTTAAACTTTACTGCCAAAATGGGAGGCTTTTCTTAAGCTGGATGCTCTCGTTTTATTTCCCGAATCTGGAAGTATCTACTTCTTCATGCTGCTTGGCCTTGTAGCCACCGAAACGATAGGTGAGGGAGAGGCCGATAATTCTGCCAAAGTACATTTTGTTGATGACGTGCTGACCTCGATAGGTGTCGTGCAGATGGTTGTCGCCTGTCTCAAAGATGTCGTTGCAGTAGGCTTTCAGCTGGAACTCGTCATCCTTGAGAGGCTTCCAGGTGAGGGCAGCGTTGAGATAGCCTGAGGCTGGAATGTCGATGATTCCTTGGAGGGCGTCGGTATGGACGGAAGCATCGAGGTTGAGAAGCACATGCTTGCAAAAGAGAAAAGTGCCGTTCCACTGGGCTTGACAGAACCATTTGCTACGGTCGAATGGAAGATCATAGAAGTGGGAATTTTTGTCGTTCTGATATACGCCAGTGAAGGTAAGGCGATTCTGCCACCAGTTGCCTATGTTGATTGGGGCTGTGAGCATCAAGCCTACCTGGTTTACATGGTCAAAGTTGACATGCTTGTATTCCATCTCCTTCTTCTTGTCGCTCTGATAAGGAAGCTGACGAAATTCATCTTTCGAGTTGTTGAAGAAGAGACTTGCCACGTATCTGCTGTGCAGAATATAGGTAAGCGAGAGGCTGAGGTCTCGTGATGGCTTCAACGTCGGGTTTCCAACAATCTTTCCATATCCGCCCGCATTATAGGTGGTGAAGTTCTTCACCGACCAATAGGTAGGGTAGTCTCTGTCGCAATCCAAGTCGAATTGGATGATGTGTCCAGCTTTTGGAAGATAGGTGATGGAGAGTGTAGGGAAGAGGTTCCACTCATCCCAGATTGGGGTGTGGTAATATTCTTCCATGAGCGATGCTTCCATCGTGAGTTTTTGGCCGAACGACTTGCTGGCTCCGATGTAGAAACTCATTTGATCTTCGTTTTGAATGGTGTTGCCATCAGAAGACTTGTTGTTGTTCTCCTGCGAACTTTTGTCTCTTGTTGTGGTGTAATTGATGCCGTAGTTTAAGCCCCAGTCTTTTCCTAAGTCGTGCTCCTGCTTGAGGTAAGCGTGCCATTTGTCGATTCGTTGCTGGCTTGTGATGTCGTAAATCTCATCGTAGAGACTGCTTTTCAGCCATTGTTCATCCGGTGAATTGTAATAGGTGTATTCTGTTCCTGCCGAGAAGCCGAATGGTGTGGAGTAATCCAGGCGGAAATTGTGAAACTGACTCTTGGCATGGATTCTGAGAAGGGATGTGAAATCGCCATCATCCTCTGAAGTTCCTCTCGTGTTATTGAGTTGTGAGGTATAGGCAAAGCTGAGCTGATGATCCTTTGCCAGATGATAGTTGATTCCCAGTCGGATGTTGTGGTTGAGATGATGTTTGATATTGTCGCTATGTGTAGAGAAGGCATAGGAAGTGCCATCAGTCAAGGTGTGGGCAAATTCATTTTCATAGTAATAATATCTCTTGCCATGACCGAAGGAATAGAGCATGTCTATTTCCCATTTCTTGTTGGTGAAGAGCAAGGAGGCGCGCTCTGTGTAACTGTTGCGGTTCTGGTGGGTGTAGCCGCCGAAGAACTCGCCTTGCAGGGAGTGAAAGCCTGTGTTGTGCTTCAGCAGGAGGTTGATGACTTGTCCCTTTACCTGATAGCGGGCTGGGGCTGAATAGACAACTTCAGCGTTGGCGATGCGGCTGGTAGGAATCGTTTTCAGAAGCGAATAGAGCTGTTCGCTGGTCATGGTGGTAGCCTTGCCGTCTATCATCACGGTTACGGATTGAGCGTTGAGAGTCAAGGCATCATCTTGTTCGCTCACACCAGGCAGTTGCTTGATGGCTTCATAGGCATTATCCACCGGATGGTTTTTGATGAGTTGAGGCAGGTCATAGGTCAATGCTGCTCCTTTCACCTTTACGATAGGTCGGTTGCCTTTTACCATCACATCGGGGAGGGAATGGATAATGCTGTCCATTCTCAGGGAATCATTTCTGTTTCCTTGTGCCCAGCCGGCAAGACTGATGGCCAGGCAAGCGCTTAATATAACCAATCTTTTCATATTCTTCTTATCCTTTTATCTTTTTATCGTTCTTTCGGAAGGAACCCTCCCGATTTCAGTTGCAAAAGTACTGCAAAAATCTCGTGTCAGCAAGGAATTTTGATTATCAAGTCTTATCAGAAGTGTTATTTAGTCTTATCAAATCAGAAATAATTCCCTGAAAAGTATCTTACTTATCTTCTTTTTTATTACTTTTGCAAGCATGAAAGAGAAACGAAGAATATTCATATTGACAGTTGTGGCTTGCTTTTGTACATTGGTAATGCAAGCACAGGAAGTGAAGAGTGTTTCCTTGGATTCCATTCCGAAGGCATCTTTACCTAAGGAAGGTATGTCGTTGGAATATTCTCGTCCTTCGCTCGGTGGATTTCCTGTACTTCAAGGCAAATCTTATTACTCTGAATCGAATGCACCTTGGATGTCGGAAGAAGGAAAACCTTTGGAGATTGCGCCGAATGCAATACCTCATATTTCTCTTCCTTCCCCGAATTTGGGTACGATGGCGGTATATTCTTCGGGTATTGAAGTCCCAGGACTGATGAATAGGCAGACTGCAGGGGTTGTTTATCAACAAAATTTCGGGCGTTTTGTTTTTTCTCCTTATGTCGGGATAGAAAAGATAAACACGGGAGTATATGGATTTGGCAATCTCACCAAAGCTTCTTTTGGTGGAAGAATGGCTTATCAGGTAAACGACTGGCTCACAGTGGGATTCTATGGACAATATGTTCCAACGAAAACCTCTGACCCTCGAAGCGTCATCATGTCTCCTTTCAATCCCAAGAGCAGCTATGGTGGCTTCATGGAAGTGATGTTCAATCAACATTGGGGAATAGGAGCCAAGATGGGACGAGAGTTTGCGCCACAAAAGAATGGTAAATGGGGATGGAAGAATACCACGGAGGTTTATCCGATTTTCAGAAAATGAGTATTTAATTCATCTGGAAAAATCTTTAATAAAGGAAAGAATGAAGTTACATCTTAAATACATAGTTGCGCTTGTCATCACGGCTTTGGTCTGCATCTTCGCATATCAGACCTATTGGCTCGTGGGGCTTTATCAGTCTCAGAAAAAGGAGGTTGAAGCAAAAATCAAGGGTGGAATGGAGTACGCTCACTTCATGGAGATGAAGAAGCGAATCGAACGATTGCGCAATGATGATAAAGGACCTCATAGGCAACTGACGGGTTCTGTTGCTTTTTCTATGGATGAAGACGATGATATAGATCAAAAGGTAAAGGTGAAAAAGGTTCGTGGAGGAAAGATTGTTCAGTCTGTTCAAACAACTTTTACCAAGCACGAGAAGCGTCGTGAAGATGACAAGGACCAGGAATTGATGATGATGATGTCGGGCAAGCTGGCAACTATGGTGCAACAAGCGTTGTTTGGCAAATTGAATGAAATCGCCAAACCAGACATCAATGACTATGACAGTGCATGGGTTGCCAAGATGCTTTCAGACAGTTTGTTGGTGGGCGACGATATTCATCCGCTTCCGCATCAGATTCAGCTTTTTGCAGGAAAGAAGGTTTTGGCGAAAGTGACGACGAAGGGGTATGTGCCTTCCGCCAATGCCAAGCAATACCAATATGTGGTTTGTAATGAGGGGGAGGCGAATGAGGAGAAATATGTCCTTACCCTAGAGCCGCTTACGATGACTGTGCTCAGCCAGATGGCAGGCATCCTTGCCACATCGCTCTTCATCATGCTCATCCTGGCTTTCGTCTTCTGGTTCCTGATTCATACGATGCTCAAGCAGAAGACGCTTGATGAGATGAAGAGTGATTTCACCAATAATATCACGCACGAATTGAAGACTCCGATAGCCGTAGCCTATGCTGCCACCGACTCCCTGCTGAACTACGGAATGCTCCAGCATCCTGATAAGGCGCGCAAGTATCTCACCATCGCCCAGGAGCAGTTGCAGACGCTCAGCGGATTGGTGGAACAGATTCTATCGATGAGTATGGAACGACGGAAATCGATGCTTCTCAATATCGTGGAAGTTCCAATGAAGGAGGTGATTGAACCATTAATCTCCCAGCATCAGCTGAAAGTGAAATCAGGAGAAAAAACGGATAAAAAGGTGAATATTTCGTTGTCCGTAGAACCGGAAAATCTGGTGGTTCATGCCGACCGGATGCATTTCTCAAATATCGTGAGCAATCTCATAGACAATGCCATCAAGTATTCTGAAGATAGCGTGAAGATAGAAATCAAGGCTTGCCAAAAAGCCGAGGATGAAGTGCTGGTTTCCGTATCAGATAATGGAATCGGTATTGCCCATGATAATTTGCCTTATATTTTCGACAAGTTTTATCGGGTGACGGATGGCAATAAATATACGGTTAAGGGCTATGGTCTCGGGCTTTTCTATGTCAAGAGCCTGATGGAGAAAATGGGCGGTTCTGTTTCCGTAGAAAGCGAGCCGGGAAAAGGAAGTTGCTTCACCCTGCATTTTCTTAAAGGTAAAAGGGTAAAAAAGTAAAAAAGAAACAATGAATAAGATAAAAGTATTACTGGTAGAAGACGAAACATCCTTGGCGATGATTCTGAGCGACACCTTGGAGGCGCAGGGCTTCGAGATGCGCACGGCGCATGATGGCGAAGAGGGGCTTCGTATGTTTGCAGAACAGAAGCCTGATGTGCTGGTTGCGGATGTGATGATGCCCAAAATGGATGGTTTCGAGATGGTGCGCCGTATCCGCAAGATGGATTCCCGTACTCCTGTGCTTTTTCTTACGGCTCGTTCGGCGGTGAATGATGTGGTAGAGGGATTTGAATTGGGTGGCAATGATTATCTGAAGAAGCCGTTTGCCATCCAGGAGCTCATCGTCCGTATCAAGTCGCTTTGTCATCGGGCTTCTGCAGGAAATATTTCTTCTGAAGAACAGGAAGGGGGGAATGTTTCTCCTGATAATCCGGATGCTGCTGATCAATGGCTCTCCATCGGTTGTTATCGCCTGAATGTTACCTGTCAGATTCTGCAGTTGGATGGTAAAGATACAGAACTGTCACATCGTGAATCTGAAATTCTTCGCATGCTTGTGGAGAGCAAGAACAATGTGGTAGAGAGCAAGGATATTCTCCTGCAACTCTGGGGCGATGACAGCTTCTTCAATTCCCGCAGTCTCCATGTTTTCATCACCAAGCTCCGCCACAAGTTATCTGTCGATGAAAATATCAGAATCATCAATGTGAGGGGGATTGGGTATAAAATGATTTGCTAGAATCTTGTAAAAGAACTATTTTGTTTTTGAAAGTTTTTCCAAAAAAGGTTTGTGGTTTCAGGAATAATGGCTAATTTTGCGGGCGGGAAAGCGTCACTCCTCATTGGTGATGCTTTTTAGGGAATGATAAAATAAATAGGATATGAATAAGATATTTGATAGTATCAGACAGATGGATGAGGCTGGACAAGAATATTGGTCGGCTAGGGAATTGGCGTCTGTTATTGGTTATGCAGATTATCGTAATTTTAGCAAAATCATAGATAAGGCTAAGGTCTTATGTGTACAAAATAATAAGAGTGTAGAAGACCATTTCGTTGAAGTCAACGAAATGGTTACTATTGGTAGTGAGGCAAAGAGAAAGCTGAAGTCCTACCATCTTTCCCGTTATGCTTGCCTTCTTATTTCTATGTCGCTCAGTTCCAAGAAAGAGAATGCATTGCCTGCATTAGAGTATTTTTCTGGTAAGCAGAATTTATCTTCTTCTTCATTACAAAATGCTGATACTTATACCAATACGGATATTGTGTTCTTCTCAGATTCGGAAGGAAAACTGAGAGTGGAATTAGTCTTTGATGGAGATACGGTTTGGACGACACAGAAGAGAATTGCAGAAATCTTTCAAGTAGATGTGCGAACAGTGAGCTATCACATCAATGAAATCTTGAACAGCGGAGAACTCAATAAATATTCAGTTATCCAAAAATCTTGGATAACTGCGGATGATGGGAAGAAATACGAAATGAATGTATATAATCTGGATATGATTATTGCGGTGGGCTATCGTGTGAACAGTTACAAGGCAACTCGTTTTCGGCAATGGGCAACCAATACCTTGAGCGAATTTATCCGAAACGGTTACGTGTTAGATGATGAGCGTTTTAAGCAAGGTGGAAAGCAGGTTCAGGTGAAGTTTGACCAGTTGCTGGAACGTATTCAGGAGATTCGAGCATCCGAGCGTATGGCTTATCAAAAAATAACAGATATTTATGCCACGGCTTGCGATTATCAGAAGAATGCTACTACAACGCAGGAGTTTTATGCCAAGGTACAGAATAAGTTGCATTGGGCAATTACGGGTAAGACGGCAGCAGAAATCGTTTATTCTTCTGCTGATGCAACCAAGAAACACATGGGATTAACTTCTTGGGCTCAAGCTCCCGATGGTAAGGTGTTGAAATCGGATGTGACAATAGCAAAGAATTATTTGCATATAGAACAGATGAAGGAATTGAATGGTATTGTTTCTGCTTATATCGACTTAGCTGCCAATCGTGCCAAACGCCATATTCCAACGACTATGGAACAATGGGTCAAGTTCTTGGATGGTTTTCTTGAATTATCATCTTATCCAATTTTGATAGATAAGGGAAAGGTTTCGGCTCTTGAAGCTCGGTTGAAAGCTTATGAGGAATATGATAAGTTCAGGGTGATTCAAGACCGTGAGTTCTTGTCGGATTTTGACAAGGAAGTGATGAGGTTAAAAGGAGAATTGGGGTTGTTTGATAATTGATGATTAAGTATGAAAAAAATAATAATTGCTTGCGACTCTTATAAGGGCTGCCTTTCGAGCAGAGAGGTGAATGAGACGATTGCTTCGGGAGTGAAGGAATGGAATGCGGGGGATGATGCTTCTCCCGAAATCATTACCCTGGAAATGAGTGATGGAGGAGAGGGAATGCTCGATGCTTTTCTCTCGGCGATGAAGGGAGAGCGAGTGAAGATTCATGCCCATGATGCGCTGATGAGATGGATTGAGGCTGAATACGGAATCGTGGCTGATACGGCGATTATCGAGATTGCGCAGACCGCAGGACTGGCTCTGATTGAGCCTGAACAGCGCAACCCGATGAAGGCTACTTCATGGGGCGTGGGCGAGATGATAATGAATGCTTATCGCCGAGGTGTGCGCCGTTTCATCGTGGGCTTGGGCGGTAGCGCCACATCCGATTGCGGCATCGGAATGCTCAAGGCGATGGGCGACGACTGGAAGAAAATTCGCCGGGAATGCAGCTTTGTGCTGGCTTCGGATGTTACCAATCCGCTCTGTGGCGAAAACGGGGCGGCTCACGTCTTTGCGCCTCAGAAGGGAGCTGATGCTAAGATGGTGCAGATGCTGGATGATAGGGCGAGGAAGTTTGCCGAGGTAAGCGCCAAGCATTTCGGATATGATAGGAGTGAGGCTCCTGGGGCTGGTGCTGCCGGAGGTTTGGGCTATGCTTTCCTGCAATATTTCAATGCTGAGGCTCGTCCTGGGGCTGAGCTTCTCTTGGATGAGATAGGTTTTGATGTGCTCATTCAGAATGCTGATCTCGTGATTACGGGCGAGGGACATAGTGATAAACAGACCTTGATGGGGAAACTGCCGCAAAGGATTCTGGAGCATGTTCTGAAGTGTAAGGAATCGGATAAAAGCCATGTGGCTTGCTCGCAGCTTGCCGGGGATTGCAAATCCCCGGAATCTTCGTTCCCCCTTGTGTGGCTCGTGTCGGGTGGCGTGAGCGACAGGCAGGTGATGCTGGATGCAGGATTTGATAGAGTGATTCAGATTACTCCTGATTCTATGCCTTTAGAAGAAGCGATGAAGCGGGGTGTGGCCCGTAACAATATCATCAAGGCGATTCGTAGGCAATTTGCTTTGTAGTTTCAGTTATTATCCTTATCTTTGCGCCCGATTATCAAAACAGGGTAAAAAGAACAAGAAAATAATGAAGTATATAATTTTTGATTTTGATGGAACCATCGGAGATTCGCAGAGCTTGATTGTGAAGACCTTGCAGGATACGATGCGTGCAAGAAAACTGGAAGTGAAATCGGATGAGGCTTGTGCCAAGACCATCGGTCTTCGATTGGATGAGGCCTTCGTTTCGCTCTTCGGAATGAGTGCTGAGGAGGGAATGGAATGCGCTGCAACCTATCGCGAAATCTTCCTGGATAACAAGAAGACGATGATCGTGCAGCCCTTCCCTCATGTGATAGAAACTCTGAGAGAATTACATCGCCAGGGTTTTATTCTGGGAATGGCTAGCAGCCGCAATCACTGCTCGCTGGATGGATACGTGCATCAGATGCAGCTGGAGAATATCTTCTCTTCCATTGTGGCAGGCGATGATGTGGAGCACGTGAAGCCGGCACCCGATATGGTCTTCAAGGCTTTGGGAGAAATGCTGGGAATGAAGAATCCCGGAGCTTCAGCAGAAGGTGAAAATATCAAGGATGTTCTGGCAGAAACCCTCGTAGTGGGCGATATGAACTTCGATGTGGATATGGCTCATCATGCTGGTTGCAAGGCCTGTGCCGTAACCTATGGAAACGGAACCCGAGAGCAGTTGGCTTCTGCCGAATTCATCATTGATGATTTTGCAGAACTCCTGGAACTGGTCTGAAATTTATTCAGAACCATCGTATGTGGGTTAACTTCGCTTAATTCTCTTATTTTTGAGATAATTAGTTTACAAAGCAATCAAGACATTAAAAAGCCCTTAAGGAAAAAATTTCCTACCCTTAAGGAAAAATATTTTTTCCCTTAAGGATAAATAAAAAAATCCTTAAGGGAAAATATTCAACCTCTATATCTCCTGTTTTTCGGGTATAAACTCAGAAAAATCAGGAGATAGAATAATATTTACATAGAAAAGAGGACTATTCCTCAATCTTTCTATTTCTCCATCAGTTTATTCCTCCATCAACTTGCGATAGCGACCCTTCTTGATCTCTGTATCGCCCAGGCGGCGGGCCTTGTTGATTTCGTACTCAGAATAGCTGCCCTCGAAGAAGAAGACCTCACCATTGCCCTCGAAGGCAAGAATGTGGGTACAGATACGGTCGAGGAACCAGCGGTCGTGGCTGATAACCACCGCACAACCGGCAAATGCCTCCAAACCTTCCTCCAAGGCACGCAGCGTGTTCACGTCGATATCGTTGGTTGGCTCATCGAGGAGCAGTACATTGCCTTCCTGCTTCAATGCCAAGGCCAACTGCAGACGGTTACGCTCACCACCCGAGAGAACACTGCAGAGCTTACTCTGGTCGGTGCCCGAGAAGTTGAAGCGGCTGATGTAAGCACGCGCATTCACGTCTCTGCCTCCCAGACGCAAGGTTTCGTTGCCCTGGGAAATCACCTCGTAAACGGTCTTTTGAGGGTCGATGTCCTTGTGCTGCTGATCAACATAAGCCAGCTTCACGGTTTCACCCACCTCGAATGTTCCACCATCTGCCTGATCCAAGCCCATGATGAGGCGGAAGAGGGTAGTCTTGCCGGCTCCGTTAGGACCAATCACACCTACGATGCCGTTAGGAGGAAGCATGAAGTTGAGGTCGTTGAAGAGAACCTTCTCGCCGAACGCCTTCTTTACATGCTGCGCCTCAATCACCTTGTTACCCAGACGAGGACCGTTAGGGATGAAGATTTCCAGTTTCTCCTCGCGCTCCTTCTGCTCCTGGTTGAGCATCTGCTCGTAAGAGTTCAGACGAGCCTTACCCTTAGCCTGACGGGCCTTAGGTGCCATGCGAACCCATTCCAACTCACGCTCCAATGTCTTGCGGCGCTTAGAGGCAGTCTTCTCCTCCTGAATCATTCGCTTGGTCTTCTGGTCGAGCCAAGAAGAGTAGTTGCCCTTCCATGGAATACCCTCGCCACGGTCCAACTCCAGAATCCACTCGCTCACGTCGTCGAGGAAGTAGCGGTCGTGGGTAACGGCGATGACGGTACCCTCATACTGCTG
>OKVK01000925.1_pt1 | contig 17081 bp, 17 predicted proteins | sample 1604771 | NCBI WGS metagenome assembly OKVK01 (sample SAMN01760906, study PRJEB22395) | human gut metagenome | reverse complement strand
TTTTGAGTACGTCGGTATGAGGTGCTTGTATATGCGTCAGCATAAGCACCCATACTGCTGCGTACTCAACGAACGAAAGAGCCCACGAAGCGCAAAGCCTTTCTGCCAAATTACGGAACCCCAAAAAGAGGCACAAAAAAAGAACCCCAATTCACAAAATGAACCGGGTTTCTTCTTAATTATCTGTTTATGTCTTAAAATTAGTTGTTGATCAACTTATCTTCGCCATTCCAGCTATACAATTTACGGATTTCTTCACCAACTACTTCTGATGGATGCTCAGCAGCCAATTTTCTCATAGCTTTGAAGTGAACCTGTCCGCCAGCTTCTGACATATCAAGTAAGAAGTCTTTTGCGAAAGTACCATCCTGAATGTCGGAAAGAATCTTCTTCATAGCTTTCTTTGTATCCTCTGTAATAATCTTAGGTCCTGTTACATAGTCACCATACTCTGCAGTGTTAGAAATAGAATATCTCATTCCTTCGAATCCTGACTGATAGATCAGATCAACGATCAGTTTCATCTCATGGATACACTCAAAGTATGCATTTCTCGGATCATATCCAGCCTCAACAAGAGTCTCAAATCCAGCCTGCATCAGTGCACATACACCACCGCAGAGAACTGCCTGCTCACCGAACAGGTCGGTCTCGGTCTCAGTACGGAAGGTAGTCTCCAGAATACCTGCTCTTGCTCCACCGATTGCCAGACCATATGCCAGAGCTTTCTCCAGAGCTTTACCGGTCGCATCCTGATGAACAGCTACCAGACACGGAGTTCCTTTTCCTGCCTGATACTCACTTCTTACAGTATGTCCCGGTGCCTTCGGCGCGATCATGGTAACGTCTACATTCTTCGGCGGTACGATCTGATTGAAATGAATGTTGAAACCATGAGAGAACATCAGCATGTTACCCTCTTCCAGGTTCGGTTCGATATCTTTTTTGTACATAGCTGCCTGAAGCTCATCATTGATCAGGATCATGATGATGTCTGCTTTCTTAGCTGCCTCTGCTGCGGTATATACTTCAAATCCCTGCTCTTCAGCTCTTTTCCAGGATTTGCTTCCCTCATAAAGTCCGATAATCACATGGCATCCGGACTCCTTTGCATTTAATGCCTGTGCGTGACCCTGGCTGCCGTAACCGATAACTGCGATTGTCTGGCCTTCCAGAGCTGCAAGATTACAATCTTCCTGATAGTAAATCTTTGCCATTTTCTTTTCCTCCATCCTTTTGTGTGTTTGCTTTAGTCTTGCATAAAATCATAGTCTACCAGTTCACCGTTCTCGTCATAAATCTTAACGTCGAAGGTTCCTCTGGACAGTCCGGTAAGACCGGTACGTGCAAGTTCAAGAATCTCAACATCCTTGAGCATACGCAGGAAAGCGCTCAGTTTTGACTGGCTTCCTACCAGCTCGATTACAAGTGACTGTATAGAAACATCTACGATTTTAGCCCTGAAAATATCAGCAATGGAAATAATGTTCTGGCGGTTCTTCTCATCACAGAGAACCTTTACCAGAAGGAGCTCACGGCACACGGAATTATCCGGATCAAGTCTCTTAATATCCACCACATCTTCCAGCTTGTTCAGCTGTTTTTCGATCTGGTCAAGGATCTGCTGATCCCCTTTTGTCACAACCGTTGCCCTCGAATATCTGGGGTCCGCGGTAACGCCTACAGTCAGACTGTCAATGTTGTAGCCGCGGCGGCTGAACAATCCGGCAATTCTGCTCAATACACCGGAAGTATTATCCACCAGTATCGAAAATACTACTTTTTGCATGTATACCCCTGCTTTCTGTTGTTAATACCAAATATTTTAGCAATGATGATCATCTTTGTCAATTATTGTTCTGCTAAATCTGCCAAATATTTATCCAGCCAGGAAAATCTGGCATCAATATAGGACTCGATTTCTTTCGTGCTGTTCACATTCTCACTGTCCGGCCATTTCTCTGTATCCCTTGCAAATGCCCCGGAATCCGTAAGATATGCCATCTGCTCCCGTGCATATGCTTTCCACCGTTCTTCTGTCAGAAAACTTTCACGCCATCTTTTCCATGTACGGAGCATATCTGCCGGAAGTGTGTCATCCAGCGCCTGCATATTGCGGAATACGTCTTCATTCAGCCATTTCGTCTTCAGTTCCGGATTAAATCGAATATTTTTAATGTCTTTATCTTCTCCCTGTTCGAAGTCATCTCCCCAGGAATAATTCTGATCCCACGGAATCCGCCGGATAACATATGTGCCGTCTTTATTCATGACCGTGCTGTAAATAATATTTTTGAACCGGTTATCCATACCTGCAATTACATTGTAATACAGATCAAAATCGATAAAATTCTGCCGGTCAATACAGCTATACAGCGTCTCCAGACTTCCTGTTGTGTCCAGTTCATAGGCATTATCCCAGAATGTCTGAAACGGAGTCCAGAGTCCGGACTCCCATGTTTTAGAAGCCTGACGGATATGAACTCCTCCGCACTCAAAGGACTGAGACGCTTCACTTTCCGCGAAAAGATCATCATTGGGACGTTCGTCAGAACCCACCTTATAGATGATGTCCTTTGTTTTATCCAGGCCAAGAGACTTGTAATCCGTCGGTTCTACCAGCGTATAGAGTCCTCTGTACTCTCCGTTTACGATGAGTTCCAGATATTCCATCCGGCATCCGGTATCTGCTTTCGTCTGCGTCAGGTCCGCAATGTTATTCCAGAGTTCCGTTGAAAGCTTATCTCTCAGCTTGCTTCTGTCCGAATACAGCGCTTTCAGCTGCCAGCTGTCATCCTTTCTCATACCGAGAAGTGTTTCTTTTCTTTTTGTCGTTCCATCATTTTCCAGCAGTTCCAGCTTGTAACCGATCTTTTCAAACCGTTTGCTGGCATTTCCACGGATATTATAGTAAGCGCTGCTCTGCAGCGACCGATATTCCCCATCAGCTCCAAAAATCGGATCAAAAAGCGATATCTGTGTGCCTTCCGCTCCCATATCCCCATCTATTTTCATAACCGGCATACCGGTAAACAGTACCGTAAGTTCCGCATATTCCGTGTCAGAATACACCATGCAGGAAAACAGATGCCCATCTTCCACTGCATCGTCAGTACTGTCAAATGCACTGTCCGGTTTCCACACGAGAGAGACTGGCTGTCCGTCAAGCAGCCCACCAAGCTCTCCACGAAAACCGCTCTCATCCATGTTTTTGGGAATATAGTATCTTTGCTCTGTCTCTTCCCAGGCTGCGGTTACAGCACCAATCTGGAGCTCCGCCCTGGTAAGATTCTGTACCGGCGTCCGGCTTTCCTTAATACTTTCATATACCTCTTCTTTTACCACCGGAACCGCCATTACAACATTCTTCTGTGCCTGCAGCTGGAATACAAGAAACAGAATAATTCCAACAACACTGAGCACCAGTGTAATTCCTTTTTTCATATTACAGACTCTTCTTTACATCTTCGATATATTCCGGAGTGGTACCACAGCATCCGCCAATAACAGAAGCGCCGCAGTCTCTCAGATGCAGCAGGTGTCTGGTAAACTCGTCTGAGCCCATACTGTACACTGCTTCACCTGTCTCCGTGATTGTGGGCATACCGGCATTGGGTTTTGCCACAATTGGAATGGATACCGTCTCATGAAGCTGACTGATGACTGCAGATAACTGATCCGGGCCGACCGAACAATTGACGCCCACCGCAGCTGCCCCCATGGCTTCCATAGTCGCAGCTGCTTCAAATACGGTACCGCCAAAATAAAGAGTACCGTCTCCTTCACAGGTGAAGGAAATAATAAGTGGAAGATCACAAACCTCCCTTGCCGCATCACAGATCACAGTTGCTTCATCCTGGGACAACAGTGTTTCTGCCACCAGAAGATCAACTCCTGCTTCGGCCAGCAGCGTAATCTGCTCCTTATAGATCTCCATCATACTGTCGTAAGTCATGGGCCCATAAGGCTCCAGTCCCTTTCCGGTCGTGGACATGTCACCGGCAATCAGTACCCGGTCTCCGACATTCTCTTTGGTCCGCTTTACCAGTTCTCGGTTCAGGATCTCCACATTTGCTTCCAGTCCCATACCTTTCAGGGTCTCTCTGTTGGCACCGAAGGTCGGGGCATAGATGACCATTGATCCGGCATCCGCATATTCTCTCTGCAGACAGGCAATCTCTTCCGGATGTTCATAGACCCACTGCTCTGTGCTGACACCTACCGGCATTCCCATCTTTCTCAAACAGGAACCGGTTCCTCCATCCAGAATCACCGGTCCTTTCTCTTCTACTAATACGCGAAATTCTTCTCTGGTCATTTTATTCTGCCTCAACTTTCCTTGTCTTTTTTCTTCTTTTTCTCCGGATCATGGCACAATACTTTCAAAATCAATGCTGCTCCTCCGAACATCAGCACCAGCATAATCAAATAATTATACAGACTGGTATAACGGAACACAAACTCTGTTCCCGCAATGACAGATGCCACAATCATCAAAAGTCCGGCTCCTGTCAGGAGTTTTGCGCCAAATGAATCGGTATTTACACAAATCCAGATTACGCCAACAATAAATGGCACTACCACTAAACCACCGTTCAGCCGCATACCGCCAAGTCTTAGGCTATAAAATGCTGTATGTACCGCCACACTGGATAAGAACCAGTAACCACCAGATACTAACATTGCAAGTCCGATCAAAAACTGTGCCAAAGGATTTCCTTTCTGTTTCATATCATTCTCCTTCTTACATCAGTTTTTTTCCGCAGTTCGGACAGAATTTCATACCCTCTGTCTTTGTACCGCATTCCGGACAGAATTTGCATCCGCCTGCCGGGGCTGCCGTATTGCCGGAAGAAGCCGGGGCCGCCTGCTGCTGTGCCTGCTGACCTGCAAAATTCTGCTGCATCTGACCCGCCATCTGCTGGCCCATCATCATTCCCATGGCCATGCCTGCCATATCAGACGCCGTACGGCCGCCATTTCCATTTGCCATGGCGTCCAGCATGGACATCTGCTGATAACGTCCCATGTCACCGACAACGCTCTGGGATGCGGTCTTGGTTACCATCTTCTGGATCTCTTCCGGATAGGTAAAGCTGGAAATATTAAAGACGGCAATGCTGATACCGATCTTCATCATCTCCATATCCAGATCTTCCTGAATTCCTTTTGCAATATCAAAAGAATTAGCCTGCAGGTTGAACATATCTTTGCCTTCCCGCACAATCCATTTCATCAGAAGCTGATCCAGCATGGAAGTAACACGCTCTTTCACATCATCGATAGTGAACTGCTGTTTCACACCTGCAATCTTCTCAATCAATGCCGCATGGTCGCTGATCTTGCAGCAGAAAGTTCCGAATGCACGAATGGGCATACCTGCAGGAAGTCCCGGTGCCGGAATGTTAATAGGATTCTTGGTACCCCATTTCACGGTCACTTCTTTGGTATTGATAAACAGCACTTCCGCGCGGATTCCGCTGTTAAAGCCAAATTTGAAGCCTTTTAAGGTAGACAGGAACGGGATAATCTCAGACTCGATGTCAAAGCTTCCCTCATCTGTAAAAATACCCTCTACTTTTCCGTTGTACAGGAAAATTGCATCCTGCCCCGGACGGATAATCAGGCGGCTGCCTTTTTTGATTTCCCGGTTGCTCCATTTCCAGAACAGCACATCATCTCTGTATTCTTCCCACTCTACCACATTGGCAAACTGATTTCCAAATAAACCCATATTCTATGATACCTCCTGTATCCATATGTATTCTGCAGGCGTCAATTCATCTGCCTCATATTCGCAGACCGTCTCAGTCTCATTCTTCTGCAGGCCATAATCTTCCTCGCCGCCAGATGTTGCCAGGAAGAACATACCAATAATTGCCAGTACCAGAAGGATTATCAATGTAATCTTCGCTACACTCTTCGGATACTCGCCCTTCACCCGCCCGGTCTGTCCATTAATCAGCACCGTATAGGTCTTGTTTTTATATCGATAAGCAGTGGAATAGACTGGAAGCAACACGTGCTTATAGGTTTCTGCATCATAATGCTCATCCATGCGAATACTTCGCACATGATCATAACGTCGCAACACATCCTGTTCAACCATACTGTAAAGGGCCGCACTCATTCTTGTTCTTGCCGCGAGGTGCGCATCCTTCAGATCCACTGTATAAATCTCCGAGCTGTATCCGGACAGATAATCCGGGGAATAAGCCGGAATATCCATGGTATTGAACGGCTCAATTCCCTCTATGAGACTTTCATCCAGATGATTGGATGCATGAATCAGCACATCATCAAAAAAATGATTGACATGGCCTGCTACCGGATACCAGTCTGTTACCACTTCCGTATAGGTCTTTCCGTCCTTGTCCTTTCGCGTTACCTGTCGGTCCCGTCCGCCTTCTGCGCGATAATTCACATCAGCGTCTGCATCAAATGTCCAGTAGGGAATATAGATGCCCTGCAATTTATCCTGCTGATACAGGTGTTTTAGCTCTCCGGGAGCCAGCCATCTGCCTTTCATCCATTTGCGAAAACAGTCTCCCACTTTGTTTTTATCAATCTGGAAAGGGACAACACCATCCGGCCGGATAGCCGCAATCTGTTTATCTGCCAGTACAAAAGGTGTACCGCAATACGGGCAGTCTTTTGCCGTGCTGGTTGCTTCCACTTCCACCATCGCTCCGCAGGATGGACACTGCATGGTGGATGATTTCTTTTCTCCTGCCTTCACCGTTCTTTTTGCATAATCTGTCAGCTTATGTTCCTTTACCGTCTGACGGTTTGCCTCAATTTTTTCTTCTGTCCCGCAGTTCGGACATTTCAAAGACTGAGTGGCCACATCAAATTCCATGACTCCACCACAGTTTTTACAATAGTAGATTTCTCCCACGGTTTTTCCTCTCGCGTTTTATTTCCGTACAGAAACTGCCGCAAAGACATTCTCTGCGGCAGTCTGATTCTTATAATCCCATTTTTGCTTTCAGTGCAGCCAGCTCATCATCCACTGCAGAGCCAGCTCCGTCATCATCATATTTTGCCGCAAGACTGTCAATATCGTCTTCTTTTTCTGCATTCAGTTCAGCCATGGCATTGGCCTGATCCAGCATACGGTCTGCCTTTTCTTCCATCTTTGCAAATGCAGACATATTATTCTGTGCACCTGCTGCGGAGTTTCCAATCTTATTCAGTCTTTCCTGTGTCTTGGCAACTGCCATCTTCGCCTTGATCGCATCTTTTCTGGCATTCAAATCACTGATATCTTTTACCAGTTTATCATGCATCTCATGCATTTTCACAGCATTACTATGTGCAAGATCATAAGATTTCTGAAGTGCATCCTGTTTGGATGTGAGCTGCTGCTTTTTCTCCAGAAACTGGCGGGCGTCATTGTCATTTCCAGCCACAATGGCCTTTTCTGCATAACGCTGCATCTTCGCAATCTCTTCATTACACTCATCCAGCTGGCGTTTGCATTTTGTCTCCTCTGCCATCACAGCTGCAGTTTCTGCTTTTACCTTTCCAAGATCACTTTCCAGATTACGCAGATACTGATCTACCATCTTCTCCGGATCCTCTGCCTTGTCCAGTAATGCATTCAGGTTCGCAGACATAATATCCCCAAATCTTTTCATAATTCCTGCCATTCCCTTGTCCTCCTTCATGTGAGTAAATTATTTATTTCCATGGCAGTTCCGGGTGCTCAATCTTCTTATCTCTGAGCATCAGGTCTGCCAGGGCTTCCCTTGCCGGTTTATCTTCAAACAGTACTTGATTGACTTCCTGTACAATCGGCATATCAATTCCATATTTTTCTGCCAGTGTCTTTGCTGCTTTTGCAGAATTGACACCTTCCACTACCATCTTCACTTCATCCATGGCTTCCTGCATCGTCTTCCCCTGACCGATGAGAATACCTGCCCGCCGGTTCCGGCTGTGCATGGAGGCACAGGTAACAATAAGATCACCGATTCCTGTCAGACCGTTAAAGGTCTCGATATGTCCACCCATAGCCACACCCAGACGGCTCATCTCCGCAATTCCTCTGGTGATCAGTGCTGCCTTGGTATTGTCCCCACAGCCAAGTCCATCTGCAGCTCCTGCCGCCAGCGCAATGACATTTTTCAGTGCACCACCCAGTTCAATACCTAACATATCCGGACTGGTATAAACACGAAATACCTTATTCATAAAGAGATTCTGAATGTACTCAGCTGTCTCCCGGTCTTTTGCTCCTGCTACCACAGTGGTGGGAATGTCTCTTCCCACTTCTTCCGCATGGCTCGGTCCTGACAACACTGTTGCCTGGCATTGTGGAATCTCCTGCTCAATCACATCCGTCAGAATCATCAGCGTACTATCCTCAATGCCCTTGGATACGTCTACGATAATCTGTCCGTCTGCCACGTACGGCGCCATTTTTTTTGCCATGCTGCGGATGGACGGGGATGCCGTTGCAAGAACAAGAATATCTTTTCCCTCTACGGTCTGTTCCAGATCCGTAGTACATAGAATATCATCCGGAATTTTTACACCCGGAAGCTTTGACTTATTTTCCCGCTCCTCTCTGAGCATGCGGGATTCTTCTTCCCGTCTGGACCACAACGTCACTTCATGTCCGTTTTTGCTTAAGACTCTCGCCAGAGCTGTTCCCCAGCTTCCTGAGCCGATGACTCCTGCTTTTGCCATAGCTCAATCTCCTCTCCGCCAAAACCATTATTTTTTCTGAAAAATTTTATTTTCTGTTCCGCTTAACAGGCGTTTGATATTCGTTCTGTGACGATAAATGGCCATCAGGGAAAGTGCTGTACAGACCAGATAAAATTCCAGTAAATGTCCCTGACTCATTCCATAATACCCTCTCTGTCCAAGAACTGCAATATCAATGACCAGTTCAATAACTACCAAAATGGATCCCAGAGATACATATCTGGTCAGTCCTACTGTCAAAAGGAAGGTAACTGCCTCCAGAATCGTCACAATTGGTCCCAACGTCAGCACCAGTCCTGCTGTGCAGGCAATTCCTTTACCGCCGCGGAAACCAAGCTGTACCGGAAAATTATGTCCCAGAATAGCTCCGGCAGCAGCATACATACCAAGCAGCGGAAGCATATCACCATGTGTTCTTGCAAAAATAACTTTTACCAGAACAACAGCAAGCACTGTTTTTGCCACATCTCCCAGGAGTACGATCACTCCTGCTTTCTTTCCGAGGACACGAAGGGCATTGGTAGTTCCCGCATTACCACTTCCGTATTCCCGGATATCAATTCCGTTCATTTTTCCATAGATATACGCGGTCTGGAATATTCCAAACAGATATCCGATCGCCAGACATACGATGCGTTCCATATCAGTCTGATTCCTTTCTCTCACGTATAATGAATTTCAAAGAAGTGCCCTTAAATCCGAAGGACTCCCTGATCTTATTCTCCAGATAACGAACGTAGGAGAAATGCATCAGCTCTTTATCGTTGACGAAAATGACAAATGTAGGCGGTTTTACCGCTACCTGTGTCACATAGAAAATCTTCAGTCTCTTTCCTTTATCTGAAGGCGGCTGCTGCATGGCAACTGCTTCTGTCACGATCTCATTGAGCACACCGGTCTGTACTCGAAGCGTCTGATTTTCAATGACCATATCAATGGTCTCAAACAGTTTCGGGAGACGCTGTCCGCTGACTGCGGAGATAAATAAAATCTCTGCATATGGCATAAAAGAAAGGGTCTCTCTTACTTTTCTCGTAAATTCATAGATAGTCTTATCATTTTTCTCAATGGCATCCCATTTATTGACTGCAATAATGATACCCTTGCCTCTCTCGTGAGCAATTCCTGCAATTTTGGCATCCTGCTCAGTAACGCCTTCCTTCGCATCAATAACTACGACTACCACATCTGCACGTTCAACAGCAGTTACTGTACGGATAATGCTGTAGCGCTCCAGTTCTTCTTTAATCTTGTTCTTTCTTCTTAAACCTGCGGTGTCAATAAAAATATACTCTTTTCCATTCCAGCGGATATCCGTATCAATAGCATCACGGGTGGTGCCCGCGATATCAGAAACAATCACCCGGTTATTTCCGGAAAGCTTATTGACGATAGAAGATTTTCCTACGTTCGGTTTTCCGACTATAGCAACCTTCGGTCTGTCATCCTCATCCTGTGCTTCTGCCTTCTCCGGGAAATGTTTGACTACTTCATCAAGCATGTCACCGATTCCCAGGCGGGAAGATGCGGATACTGGTACTGGATCACCGATTCCCAGATTATAAAACTCATAGACATCTGCCATGAATTTCTGGAAACTGTCTACTTTGTTCACAACCAGAATGACCGGTTTATGGGAACGGCGCAGCATATCTGCCACCTTGGAATCTGCATCCTGAAGTCCCTGGCGCACATCCACCAGGAAAATGATCACATCTGCCGTATCAATGGCAATCTGTGCCTGCTCTCTCATCTGAGACAGGATAATATCACTGCTGTCCGGCTCAATACCACCGGTATCAATCAGAGTAAACGCATGGTCAAGCCATGTAACGTCTGCATAAATACGGTCTCTGGTAACGCCCGGCGTATCTTTGATAATGGAGATATTCTCTCCCGCCAGTGCATTAAAAAGGGTGGATTTTCCCACATTGGGACGCCCCACAATTGCTACTACTGGTTTACTCATTTCATACCTCTTCTCTCTATTCGTTTAAAATACAATTTACAAAATCATTTCCGCTTGATTCTACTATGGATACTTTGATTTGTAAAGCAGTTTGTAACTGCTCAACAGTCATATCATCCAGGAATATCGGTTCATCGCTTTTGAGCATATTTATGGAAAGCAGCAGTTCTTCTCCCAGGTCTTTTCCCTTCAGCTGCTTCACCAGATCCTGCCCGGTCAGAAGCCCGGCAACCGTAATCTTCCCGCCAAAGAACTCATTTTTCACTGTAATGACCTGTACTTCCACACCTGGATATTTCGTCTGGATAGATGCCGCATGCTCCCGCAAGTACGGAGCCGCCAGTTCTCCTGTGGCAATGGTCACTCTCCTTTTACGGTCATCTCCCGGAAGTTTCTTAAGATACGCATCCACTTCTTCTTTCAGAAGCCGTACCATACCGACACCATTTTCCAACTGAAGATAGCCATCATATGTCGTTTCCTCCGGCATGGGCCGTTCTGCAAGAATATACCATTCATCTCCCGCATGAATAAAATGTGTTCCATATTCCTTTAGCAGTTTTTCCTGCCAGCTGTGGATCAGATCCAGCACCTTGCAGGCATCCTCTTTGGTAAACGGTTCCAATGGATACAGTCCATCACGATAACGGGTAAGCCCCACCGGTACCACCGATACGCTCTGAAGCTCCGGCATCAGCGTTACCAGATCCCGGATCGAACGATCCAATTCCTCTCCATCGTTCACCCCACGACAAAGAACAATCTGGCCATTCATCATAATGCCCGCTTCTTTGAGCCTTCGGACCTTGTCCATCACATCACCTGCAAACCGGTTGTGAAGCATTTTGCAGCGAAGTTCCGGATTGGTCGCCTGAAAGGAAATATTAATAGGGGAAAGTTTGTAATAGATAATTTTCTCCAGATCATGTTCGCTCATATTGGTGAGTGTCAGATAATTTCCCTGAAGGAAAGAAAGACGGGAATCATCATCCTTAAAATAAAGAGTATCCCGCATGCCTTTGGGCAGCTGGTCGATAAAACAGAACATGCACTTATTTCTGCAGGAACGGTAATCATCCATCAGACCGTTTTCAAATTCCATTCCCAGATCGTCTTCATATTCTTTTTCAATCTCCAGTTCCCACTCTTCGCCATCCGGCTTGCGGATCACAACGAGCACCTCTTCTTCATTCATCAGGTACCGATAGTCAAAGACATCTTCCGGTTCCTGTCCGTTGACCGATACCAGCACATCACCCGGTTCGATCTCCATCTCCTCGGCAATGCTGCCCGGAGTCACTGCACTAACAATATGTTCCATCTATAAATTCACCTTATCTAATATCTTTTTTCCTTTACTATACAGGATTTGCCTGCAAATTGCAACTGTATGGCTTGACGGTCTCTACAGAAAGATGATATAAATATAAGTAGTTATGCATATTTAAGACTGGAGGAACGTCATGTCCGAAAATTACTCATATGAAAAAATCCTTCCCATTGCACCATTAAAAATTGTGGCATTGGAGGGATGCCGTGATCTTGCAAAAGAGGTTGATAAATTTCTGGTAGATTTTCGCGAAAAAGGAAATCAGGAATTCCAGGATACACCAAACTTTCATGGTTATCACGAAGAAACTTATCTGTTAAAAAGCTCCTGCCCGCGTTTTGGAAGCGGTGAGGCAAAAGGTATCCTTTATGAATCCGTCCGCGGTGATGATCTTTTCATTCTTGCAGACGTTATGAACTACAGCCTGACCTACAAAGTGTGCGGACATGAAAATCATATGTCTCCGGATGACCATTATCAGGATATCAAACGAATCATCTCTGCGGCAAACGGAAAAGCAAGAAGAATCAACGTTGTCATGCCATTCCTGTATGAAAGCAGACAGCACAAAAGAAGCCAGAGAGAATCCCTGGACTGTGCGTTTGCTCTTCAGGAGCTGATTGATATGGGCGTCTCCAACATCATCACATTCGATGCCCATGATCCCCGTGTCTGCAATGCGATTCCACTGTATGGTTTTGACAGTTTCAATCCTCCATATCAGTATATCAAAGCTCTGTCCCGTGCCGTTCCGGATCTGCAGATCGACAAAGACCATCTAATGGTCATCAGCCCGGATGAAGGGGCTATGGGACGTGCTGTGTATTTCGCCGGTGTCCTGGGTGTGGACATGGGTATGTTCTATAAACGCCGTGACTATTCCACAATTGTCAACGGCAAAAACCCCATCGTTGCCCATGAATTCCTTGGCGACGATCTCCATGGCAAAGATGTCATCATTATTGACGATATTATTTCTTCCGGCGAGAGCATGCTGGATGTTGCCCGTCAGATCAAGGACCGTGGTGCCAACAGAGTCTTCGTCTGTGCGGCATTTGGTCTTTTCACAGACGGACTGGAAAAATTCGATGAATATCATGAGAAAGGTTATATCAGCAAAGTCATCACCACGAATCTGGTCTACCAGTCACCAGAACTGCTCTCCCGCCCTTATTACACGGAAGCCAATATGACCAAGTTTCTTGCAGCAATCATCGACTGTATCAACCACGATGTATCTACCGAACATGTCAATGATCCGACGGAACGTATTCAGAGGCTGTTGAAGCGCATGAAATAATAAAATAGGAAAAGGCAGAACACTTCAAATATAAAGTGTTCTGCCTCTTTTTTGTATACATTACAGTTTCTGCCCTCTCAGAATCACCTGTACTGTACTTAAATCCTCTTCTTTCAGAAGAACCAGGTTTGCTTTTTTGCCCGGTGTAATGCTTCCGTACTGATCATAGATACCGACAGATTTTGCAGAGTTCACAGCTGCACATTTTACAGCACTCTCCAATGGAATCCGCATCTTCTGTACAACTACCCGCACACAATCCATCAGGTTTGTCGCGGAGCCTGCAATCGTACCATCTTCCAGTGCAGCCAGATTACCGGTCTTGATGACCTTCTGACCACCCAGTGCGTATTCGCCGTCCGGCATTCCCGTTGCTTCCATGGAATCACTGATTAGGATAATCCGGTCATCTCCAAACATCTTAAAAGTCTGTCTCACCGTTGCCGGATGGATATGAATGCCATCGCAGATCATCTCTGCTTCCACATTTTCATGATCCGCAGCCGCACCTACCACTCCCGGTGCGCGATGAGAAAGTCCTGACATGGCATTATAAAGATGAGTCACATGATGAACACCATGTTCAAATGCCTCAGATGCTTCCTCATAGTCTGCAGTCGTATGCGCAACAGAAAGAACCACTTCGTCTTTCAACGCTTCGATGCACTCTTTTGCTCCATCAACTTCCGGTGCGATAGCAAGGAGCTTCACCATGCCGCCGGATGCTTTATTAAGTCTTCGGAACATCTCTGCATCCGGTTTGTGTACGAAATCTCCATTCTGGGCACCTTTTTTTGCCATGGCAATGAATGGTCCCTCCATGTTGATACCGCAGAGAGTTGCACCTTTTTCGTTCCGGTAGGAAGCTGCTGCTTCACAGATCTTCTGAAGGGTATCTTCTCCCAGTGTCATGGTTGCCGGAACAATGGTGGTAATTCCCTGAGATGCCTCATACATTGCCATTGCCTCAATGGACTCATACGTACCATCACAAAAATCATGTCCCACGCATCCATGGAAATGAATATCAGTAAGTCCGGGAATCAGATAACAGCCTTCTGCATCCAGTACTTCGTCATCGCCGCTTTTCCCGGAAATCAATTCTCCGTCCGTATATACGTCTTTCTTTTCAAAAATACCTTCTTCTGTATATACCTTTGCGTTGATAATTTTCATCTTACCGCCTCCTGCTTACAGATCGCATTTGGACAGCGCTGCTTCATCAGCAACAATCGTTACATCCGGATGCATCTGAAGGATAGATGCCGGAACCTGCGGAGTAACCGGTCCAAAGAATGCGTTCTTTACAGTCTCTGCCTTGTCCTCACCGCTGACTACAACCAGAATCTTCTTTGCCATCATAATGGTCTTGATACCCATGGTATATGCCTGCTTCGGAACCTCGTCGATGGATGCGAAAAATCTCTTATTTGCCTCAATGGTCCTCTCCTGCAGATCAACACAATGGGTCTCCGTCTCAAATGCTTCTCCCGGCTCGTTGAATCCGATATGTCCGTTGTGTCCCAGACCAAGAAGCTGCAGATCGACACCGCCGGTAGAACGGATCACTTCCTCATATCTTGCACACTCTTCCTCCGCATTCAGGTTCATACCGTTCGGAAGATGCGTTCTCTCCGGATTAATATTCACATAGTCAAACAGATTATGATTCATGAAATAGAAATAGCTCTGATCATTTTCTCTCGGCAGTCCCTTATACTCGTCAAGATTGACAGTCGTTACATCACCGAAATCGAGATCTCCTTTCTCATACCATTCAATGAGCTGTTTGTAGGTTCCGACCGGTGTGGAACCGGTAGCCAGGCCCAGCACACAGTCCGGTTTCATAATTACCTGTGCGGAAATAATGTTTGCTGCCTTACGGCTCATGTCGTTGTAATCTTTTGCTTTAATAATTTTCATCATTCTTCACCCTCTTGTAGTTATTTCCTTGTACTGCCTTTATTCTAGGTGCTGGCTGTCTTTTTGTATAGACACTATCTTGTCACGACTATGGAAGATTTTCACTTTGCAGAATTTCCCTATTTTAATCCAAGAAATGCACCGAGATTACCCCTCTGTCCATGACTGGCTCTGTGGGAAAACAAAAGCTCGTGATTACAGCAGGTACAGACATTGGTGATTGTCAGATACTCCGGACGGATACCTGCCTCCAGGAGCACAAGCTCGTTGGCACGCCACAGATTCAGCTGATATTTTCCATTATCCTTACGATATACAAGCTGATCATCCTGATGATCGGCAAATTCATTCATAAATGCTTCTGCCACATCTTCACTTACTTCATAGCAGTCCTGACAGATGGACGGACCAATAGCAGCCTGTACATCCTCAGGACGGGTACCAAATTCCTCTGCCATCCGTTCCAGTGTCACTTTTCCCATTCGATGAACTGTTCCCTTCCAGCCGGAATGAGAAAGTCCGATAGCTTTATGAACCGGATCCACAAAATACAGAGGGACACAGTCTGCATAAATGGTGACAAGCATCAGTCCCGGCACATTGGTAATAAGGCCGTCCGTATCCGTATAATCCTTTTCCTTGTCAAAACCTTTTCCGCGGTCTGCTTCCGTCACCCGCCGGACATTGGTTGTGTGAGTCTGATCAGATAGTACCAGATCTTTCGTCTCAAAACCAATCGCTGTTCCCATTCTCCGGAAATTTTCCCGTACTTTTTCCGGATCATCACCCCGGGTAAAGCTTAAATTCATAGAACTTAAAAAGCCTTCACTGACTCCACCCAGTCTCGTGGAAAAACCATGGCGCACCAATCCCGTGTTCTCCAGATTTTTAAACACGAAATATGGTACGCCATTTTTCTCCACAAGCCGCATGTCTTCTGCTTCTGTTTTTTTCTTCCACATCACTTGCGTCTCCTGTCTTCTATATGCAACATTCAAATGCATGTTCAATATGCCGGATCTCCTGCCCCAGCACACAGATCACATCAAAGCGGCATGGCTGATTCAGCTTCCTTTTTTTCCAGCAATAATACTCTGCCACTTTTGAAATTTTTTTTTGTTTTCGATAATCCACCGCCTCAGCCGGATCACCTTTCTGACCAGTCCTCCGGTATTTTACTTCCACAAAAACCAGATACCCGTCTTTCTCTGCGATCAGATCAATCTCTCCCTGACCGCAGCGATAATTTTTCTCTGTAATCTGGTAACCGTGCTGTTTCAGCCAGTCTGCGGCAAGCGTTTCATACGCACTGCCTGTCTGCCGTTTATTCATCAGCTGCTTTGTTCTCCACATATGTTCCGTATAAAGGTTCTCCGATGAAGCGGACATGGTCCATATTCACGGAGAGCCGCCATATGAGCAGCAGAACCATATCCTTTGTTAGATGCAAAATGGTATGCCGGATATTTCTCATCCAACGCTTCCATCATCCGGTCTCTGGTTACTTTGGCCACCACACTGGCTGCCGCAATGGACAGACTTTTGGCATCTCCCTTGATAATCGGAATCTGTTCCTGTAAAAGTCCCGGTATCGTCACTGCATCGTTCAGCAGGACATCTGGACGGACACTCAATTTTCCGACTGCCTGGCGCATAGCTTCATACGTTGCCTGAAGGATATTGATCTCATCAATCATTTCCTGGCTAACGACTCCGATACCGACTGCCACCGCTTTCTCCATAATCTCATCATAGAGAAGCTCCCTGCGGCGCTCTGTCAGTTTCTTAGAGTCATTCAGATAGAGGATCCGACAGTCCGGCGGCAGAATGACCGCACCTGCTAC
>OKVK01000908.1_pt1 | contig 17260 bp, 14 predicted proteins | sample 1604771 | NCBI WGS metagenome assembly OKVK01 (sample SAMN01760906, study PRJEB22395) | human gut metagenome | reverse complement strand
AACAGGGGCAAGCCCCTGCGCCGCTTCCATCGGCTACCCTTTTACAGCGCTCAGCGCTGAAATACGAGGAGGTGACGACGAGATACACTGTCCCCATTTCAATATCAGAATTGTGTCCAGATCGAAGGGTGAGTCCGTGATGGCCGCCGCTGCCTATCAATCCGGTGCAAAACTGTTTTCTGAATATGATGGGCGATGGAAATCCGGCGACCATCTGGAACGGATCGTATTCAAAGACATTCTGCTGCCGCCCAATGCGCCCAGAGCCTATGCGGATCGGCAGACGCTTTGGAATGCCGTGGACGCATCGGAAACAAAAGATAACGCCCAGACTGCCCGACGATTTATCATCACGCTGCCCAAGGAATTATCCATTGAGGATAACATTGACTTGATACGGCATTACTGCCAGACACAGTTTGTTGATAAGGGTATGATTGTCGATTTGGCGGTGCATTTTGAGGACAGCGATCCTCCCAATCCTCATGCCCATATTCTTTGCACCATGCGCTCCATGGACGAGCAGGGACATTGGAACGACAAAACAAAAACGGCTTATGCCCTGGATGAAAACGGAAACCGCATTATGGGCAAAAACGGAAAGTGGAAGCGCATCCGCATGGACACCGTGGATTGGAACGATCGGAAGTATTGTGAGATATGGCGGCATGAATGGGAAGTGCAGCAAAACGCAGCCCTGGAACAAGCAGGAAGAACAGAACGGGTCAATATGCGATCCTTCAAGCGGCAAGGCATTGAGATGGCACCGCAGGTTCATCTTGGCCCTGCTGCTTTTGCTTTGGAAAAACAAGGCATCCACACCGAGTTGGGCAATCACAACAATGCTGTGAAATACATCAATTCCCTGTTCTCTGCTGTGCGGCGCAAATTGAACTCTATGCGTGAATGGCTGAAAGAATTGATAGAAACGATCAGCGACCATGAGAAGCTGGAAAGCCCCGGTGACTTTCCGCTTTATCAGGTGCTGTTTGCCTACTATGATCTTCGTGAAAAAGAACGCTGGGATTGGCATCCTGGCGCACGGAGCAAAGCCTGTCTGAATGACTTTAAGGAAAAGACTTCTCTCTTTGCTTTTCTCCAAGAGCATGAAATTCGCTCCATCAACGATTTTGCCTTGCTGCTGAACGCTACCAGCGAAAAAGTCAGGGAGATGGACGCCAGCCGAAAATCCAAAGAACAACGCATCAGGGACATTGATGCGATCCTTAATGCAGTCAAAACACTTAAGGAGTTTCATCCAATCCAGGACAAATACGACAGCATCTTTTTCAAAGGCAAAAAGGAGAAGTACGGAACGGAGCACGCCGATGAACTGAACCGCGTCAAGAAGGCTAAACGGCTGCTGTATAAACTGAACGTCACGCTGCCCATCAACGGGAAAGAATTGAGAGCGGAGTCTACAAAGCTGCGGGGTGAGGTGGAATCCATGCTGCCTGAATTGGAAAGCGTGAAGGCAGAACTGGATCAGCAAATGAAAGTTCGCTCCCGAATCCGAAAGGTTATGCCGGAAGTGCTGGCCTTCAGGAGCAAGGACGGAAAGAAACTGTATGAGGACGTCAGCGAGGAAATCCAGAACGCAAAGGAATTACGGGAGCTTCTGGAAGGATCGACAGAACGTGTTATCCGGCGCAAGCCAGAGCAAGAGCCACAGCAGCATGAAAATCGGCATAAAGCAAAGCAACAGCAGCAAGGAGGCAGATAAGCATGGGACAGCAAGACAAACAGATCATGCACAGCGTAAAGCGGCTTGCGCAGATGGAATGCGCCAATGATGCCGATGGTTTCTGTATGCTTGCTGATCGTCCCTGTCATGTTCTGAACCCAGCTTATAAGACAATCCATGATGGAGCTGTTGATTGTGACCATTTCCTGCTCGCTGTCCTGCCTTTGGATCCGGAACTAAACACAGCCGTATGGCATGAGATCTACCGAAGGGAAGATCAGGCAGGCGAAGGCTGGAAAGAATGCGTCCGCTGCTATAAGCCCTTTATCCCCGGCAGCAATCGCCAACGCTACTGTACATCATGCGGAGCGTCGGCAAAGCAGGCCAAAATCAGGGAAAAGCAGCGCCGCTATCGGCAGCGGCAGAAAGCAGCGTGTAGCGTTACCCTTTAGAACGAAACAAGTCCAGGTAAATCAAGGCTTCCCGGACACCTATTTGGGGCAGGATGACCTGTTGGTTGTCCTGCCTCGAAAAAACGGATAAAAGGTTTTTTACTATTATGTCACTGATTGAAACTTCCGTATATTTCGGGTATAATACAAGAGAAATCTGCCCTATATGCAGTCGATATGAATGGAGGGCTACCATGTGAGCAAACTACTTTCTGCCGATAATAGCTATCGGGATTGGATTCAGAAAGTCAGCAAAAGATTCAAGCAAAGCCAAATTCGAGCCGCCGTGAAGGTGAACGATGAGATGCTGCGCTTTTACTGGAGCCTTGGCAAAGATATTTCCCATATGAGCGAAAACGCAAAATATGGAGCTGGGTTTTATAAAGCTGTCAGTACCGATCTGCAAAGCATTTTCCCGGATGTTCATTCATTTTCAGTTACGAACCTCAAATATATGAGATACTTCTATGAGTTGTACCCTTCTGATGATGTGATTGCAGTGGAGAATCGTCCCCAGGTTGAGGACGATTCTCATGCCATTACAAATCGTCCCCAACCTGGGGACGATTCGAGAGAAGCTATTTTTCTGATTCCCTGGGGACATCAAAAGCTGTTAATTGATAAGTGCAAGAACGACCCGGAAAGAGCGATGTTTTATGTGCGCAAAACATTAGAAAACAACTGGTCGAGAGATGTTCTGCTGAATTTCCTGGATACTGACTTATATGAACGCCAAGGAAAGGCATTGACGAATTTCCGGCGTTTATTGCCCGATCCGCAAGGCGATTTGGCACAGTCTATGACAAGAGACCCTTACAATTTCGATTTTTTGACATTACGGGAGAAATATGACGAAAGAGAATTGAAGGACGCCTTGCTGACGAATACGGAAAAGTTCTTGCTTGAATTAGGCGCTGGTTTTGCCTTGATGGGCCGTGAAGTCCGCGTGGAAATGGGCGATACGGAAAACTTCATTGACTTGCTTTTCTACCATGCCAAGCTGCATTGCTATGTGGTCGTGGAAGTAAAGGCTACTCGTTTTGAACCCAGCCACATGGGACAGCTTGGCGCATATGTGGTGGCGGTCAATCATCAGATGAAGATGCCGGAAGATCAGCCAACGCTCGGTTTGCTGGTTTGTAAGGATATGGACAAGGTTCAGGCACAGTATGCGTTGGAAGCAACCAGCCAGCCCATGGGCATTTCCAGCTATCAATTAACGCATTTGGTTCCTGACAACTTTAAGAGCAGCTTGCCCACGATTGAGGAGATCGAGGCAGAATTGAGCGATAGAACTGAATAAAACTGATGTTCTACCGGAAAACCAATGTTAACAGATGGAAACACAAGCCAATCATATCATTATCGACCATGATGTTGAAGCGACGATCATACCGACCGCCGCTTTTTCGATGTCCTAATTGCAGAAAATGTAAAACCCATGATACCGAAGGAGAATGACAGTATGGAAAATATGATGAACACCACCGATGAAAATGAAATCAAACAGTTTTTTGCAGCCTTCACCAAGGTGATTGATGGCAGATCGTTTGTTGTTCGGGCCTTTTTCCCGGTAGCGAATGCAGAAACAATGCAGGATAAGATTGAACGGATGCTCCATAGTGATATTGTGAATGCCGTCCGCCAATCTGCGACCTGACGAGACAGACAAGCCGTTTTTGCATAAGCATTGATTTCATTTCTGGGTAAGAGAATTTCCTTCTTTGTAGCCCATACAAGCGAAAGAGATCACAAAGGAGTTTTTCTTTATGCGCGTTATATAATTGCTAAGCAGCAGATGTAGCACAGTTGTGCAGCGGGTGCTTGCAACCCCTCAAGCCTAAAGGAATTACAAATGTTACGCCCAAATCCCTTGACAAGAAATTCTACGTAGTGTAGAATATAAAGCAAGACAGGCTGTAGAATAAGAAGGGAGAGACGGATATGCAACTGCCGGAAAGCGAATTCGCCATCATGAACTACATCTGGAGCGCAAAACCACCTGTCACCACGGCCATGGTGATGGAGGCTGTGGGGAATGAACGCGCATGGAAACCGCAGACATGCTTAACTCTTGTGGCGCGGTTGATCGAACGTGGCTTCCTTGAAGCGAAAAAGGGCAAAGGGAGAGAAAAGACGTTTTCTCCGCTGATCACCCGCCAGGAATATCTGCAGATGGAAACCTCAACCTTTATTAAGCAGGTGCACGGAAAGAGCCTGTCCAGCTTGCTGGCCTGCCTGACCGGCATGCAGCTAAGCGACAAGGACAAATCCGAGCTGCGGCAATGGTTTGATCAGATGACGGAGGAATGAACATGGCATATTGGCTGCAAATGCTGCTTGGCTGTACGCTGTCGATGGGCGCGGTGACGTGCCTGATGGCAGCCCTTGCGCCCGTGATTTCCCGGCGATACAGCCAACGCACGGTGTACGCGCTGCTGATGGTTGTGCTGCTGGGCTTCCTGATTCCGTGGCGGCCTGTGCTGCCGCGTCCTGCGATGCAGAGCCCTGTGCCCGCTGCTGAACCGGCACAAGCTGTGCCGCATACGGCTGCTTCCGCGTCCCTCCTGACGATGGGCATGGAGAATGCTGAACCGATTGACCCAGCTCAAACAGACCAAACCGTGGCAACCATTCCGCGAACAGCCACGCAGGCTACGAAAGCTCCTGCACGTCCGTTGAATATCAATGGGGAGCAGTTGACCTTCCTCCTCTGGGCTGTCGGCGTGGCAGCTGTGTTGGCAAGGGTGGGCTGGCGGCATCACCGCTTCCTGCGACTGGTGAACCGATGGTCAGTTCCTGCACCTGCCCGCGCTCAGAAGCTGCTTGCTCAGATCGTACAAGGCCGAAAAGCTCCGGCTTTGTTCACCTGTGCCGCGATCGACAGCCCAATGGTGACGGGTGTGCTTCGTCCTCGGCTGCTGCTGCCAGAAAGCGACGCCTCCGATGAAGATCTACTCCTGATATACCGGCACGAATGGACGCATTTCCGCCGCGGCGACGTGGTTGTGAAGCTCCTCATCGTGCTGGCGAAAGCTATACATTGGATGAATCCGGCGGTATACCTGCTCAGCCGGGAAATGAATCTCTATTGCGAAACCTCCTGTGACGAAGTCGTGCTGACGGGCTGCGACAAGGCGGAACGGCGGCGCTATGCCGAAACGGTCATGAGCGTCATGACCCAGTCGAGTCTTCGACAAACTGCCCTCTGCACCGGCTTTCAAGGAGGCCTGAAACGGATGAAACGGAGGATTCTCTATATGTTGGACACACGTAACAAGAAAAACGGGGTGCTATTGCTGGTGGTGTTGCTGATGCTGAGTATCCTGTCCGGCGCTGCATTGGCTGTCGAGAACGAAACGACTACTCAGGCATTACAACCCACGCTCTCTATCTCTGATGTCTATCATCAGGCGCAATCAGGCTGGCATCAGTCATACCATACTGCGCGAGGTGAGACTGTTACGGTCGATATTGACATCGCTGTCCCGGATGTATCCGCTTTTCCTTGCTACTATGCAGAAGATATGCAGCCAGTGAATGGCGTGCCGACATCAAAAAATGATTTGGCAGAGTATGGCGAAGCGGCAACAATCAACAACCCTGGTTTCTTCCGCTATGACTGGCCCAATCGTTCGATTCAACAGCAATGGCGAACAGCAGCGCGTAAAAACGGTACCATGCTGGAAACCTTCGGAGAACCGCGTGCGTTGGTGCTCCGATACGGTCACTTTGACATGGATACGGCCTACAGCGTGAACAATCCATCCACGATGCGCGATGCCGGAACCTTTATGGCAGAGTGCGTTCAGACATTCTTTTCAGATCAAGCTATTGAGCTGATACCCCACTGGCTTCATGCCCATATTGATCCCGGAAAGTATAAGAAAAACAAAGCAATCAATGATTATGAAAAGGTTCAGGATGACCCAAATTTTCAAGGTTGTTTATTTACCTATTTTGATCAGACGATTGATGGCATACCCGTCCTGGGCTATGGCTATCAAGGATTTGCTGACTACAAAGGCGCTGGCATGAGGGATGAAAACAAGGGAATTCTGGGTGGTATTTGCATTACGCAAGGTATGCGTGAAATTGGTAGGGAAGAACTATACAGAAGTCTGCAGCTCAAGCTGATTTCCGTTACGGACCCAATAGCAGAGGATGTGCCCTTCTGTAGTTTGGATGCTGTGATTCAGACCGCCGAACAACTCATCAACGCAGGGCAGCTTCGAACGGTTGATTCTCTGCGGCTCGGTTATGTGGTTTGGTTTGACCAAACAAATGTCTATAAGCTGATGCCCACATGGGTCATTGAGGGTGAGCTGTTTGCCAATGCAATGGCTGGTTACCGTACTGCCATGACGATCCTGACCGACACACCCTCTGAATACGCGAATGTATATATCAATGCTCAGACTGGCGAACTCATTGACCCCTGGAAGTCAAACAAGAATCGTGCTTATGACGCTCCGAACCTGATCACATGGCGATAACAAGGAGCTGTAGCTATGAAAAGATTCTATCATGCCTTCACATCAAGTGAATTCTGGATTGCCTTTGGGATCATGTTTCTTTCGTTTCTCGGACTTTCCATGCCTGAATGGGTTGCAAGCAGAGATTGGGGTGTCATCGGCCAGCCGTCCGCGCTACAGCTATCGTTGATGCCTATTTTCTTCGGCGGCGTATCGCTGCTGTTTCCGTTTTGCGTATGTACGGCCTTTGCATCAACGCAAGTCGATGAAATACGCTCAGGGTTTTGGGAACTGCGGCTTATTCGATCCAATACAATGCGGTATGCCATGCAGCAGCTCACAATGAATTTCATGGTTAGTGGTCTATGTGTTGGAAGCGCTTTTTTAGCGCATGCTGCATTATGCCATCTTATAGCCCTACCCTCCATGCCGGAAATTTACGGATCACATGAAATCCCCTTTTCAGAAGAGTGCATCTATTATTCTTGGCTTAGCTGCTTACATGGTTTACCAATTGTCTTATGGGTGGGCTTTGCAATGGCGATCACAGGTGGCGTATGGAGTACGTTTGGTTTGGCTGTTTCTATATGGATTCCTGATAAATGGATGACAGTTTCTTTACCGACTTTCGTGTACTTTGTACTCAACTCGCGCACGATGTACCTCTTGACTGGCGTCCGTATTCCCTATGCGGCAGATCTGTATAATGACGCATTAACAATTCCTATTGTCATTCAATCATTGGCCTATGATGCGCTGCTGTTACTGGTATTTACTCTGATTTACATGATTGGGGTCAAATGGAGGGCTATTCATGGCTAACATAAAACACGATCATGCCGTTACCCAAATGGCGCTTTCCAATCTTGACGCTTGGGTCAATTCGCCCCGTGTTCTGTCCATGATCGTTTGTATGGTGGTATATTGTGTCATGCAGGGCGTGGTTGACCAAGGTGGTTTTTGGGTTGCAGGCATTGAGCTGCAGCTAACACTTCCTGAAAAACTGTTTGTCAAGCTCTACAACAGCTTCTACAACATGGGAAGTCTCCTCTTTTTGGTCATGGTTAGTGAAATTCCCCGCAGGATTCCATTTCAGCATATGATGCTGATTCGGTCTACTCGGCGCAAATGGATCACTTCGCAGTGTCTGTATTGTGCTCTCATGGTCATTCTGACAATTCTGCTGCTCTGCATGACCTATATGCTGGTCGTTTTTCCTGATAGCCCGCTGGGTAATACATTCACCGATAATGAGTTCATCGCAGCAGGATACTACGAGCAAGAAGACTCTTTCATTCCTGCCTATATTCGCAGTCAGTTTACACCCTGGTCTGCTTGTCTTATATCCGCAGTACCCATGTTCTTTTTCTGGTACACGATGGTATTGGTTATTCTCCTTTGCAGCATGATGGGACATCCGATGCTTGGCCCTTCGCTATACGGATTTATTCTGTTTGCTCCAATAACGCTATTAACAGAATGTCTCCCCTCCTGGCTGGTTCTGCCAACAGATTTTAACTCGTTGGGAGCGATTGTTTCAAAATGTGTTGAAGGAGGAGAGTTAAGCCATTTAGGGGAAGTGTTGATAGGTTATCTTGCCGTGGATATAGGCTTGATTTTCATTCTCTATCGAATTGCTCTGCATACCGATTTTGCTTTCTTCGATAAGAAATAAGGAATTGGAGGAAATGATGATGATTGCTATTAGTCATTTGAGTAAGCAGTTTGGTAAGCAGACTGTTCTCCACGATATAAGCATTACCTTTGAGGATCATACGATATATGGGCTTGTTGGTCCTAATGGCTGCGGAAAAACGACGCTGATGCGGTGTATCTGTGGCTTCACGAAGCCTACCAGCGGGGCGGTTACGGTAGGCGGCAGGGTGATCGGCAAGGACTCCGACTTCGCTCCATCTACGGGGATCATCATTGAAACGCCTGGATTTCTTCCGCATTATCACGCTCGGCGCAACCTTTCTATCCTTGCCAGTATTTCCGGCAAAGCGACGAAGGAACGCATCGACGAAGTGATTCGCATGGTAGGGCTTGACCCCGATGAAAAGAAACCCGTGGGCAAGTATTCTCTTGGCATGCGCCAGAGACTTGGCATTGCCCAAGCGATTATGGAAGATCCGCAAATCCTCATTCTGGACGAACCGTTCAATGGTCTGGACAAGGATGGTGTGTGGGACATCCATGAGCTGCTGCAACAACAAAAAGCCCAAGGGAAAACAATCATCCTTGCCAGTCATAGCGCTTCTGATATTCAACAAGCCTGTGATGTGGTATATGAAATGACCAACGGTTCCCTACATCTTGTCAATGTGATGTAACACAGGAATTGTTATAGGAGATCATATATGATAACGTTAGGCGGGGAGTCCGTTACTGGAGTCCCCGCCTGTTTTGTAAAATTGAAAAAGTACTTGACAAATTGTTTCAGGCAAGACTGCAAAGAGCATTCTGGTCAGCTGTGGCGCGCGCCTCGCGGTATTCGATATCGAAGAGCTTCGGGAAATCACGGCCTACGATGAGCTTCACCTGGACACCATCGGAGAAAAGCGGACAGCCCTGTTTCTCATCATGTCGGACACGGACGCCAGCTTCAACTTTCTCATCAGCATGGCGTACTCTCAGATGTTCAACCTGCTCTGCGAAGGGCAAAACGATTGCCCAATGCATGAAAGCGCGAATCGATTACGTAAAGAATCCGGACAAGACGGAAGATGGAGAATTCATTTCGTCTTATGCCTGTGCACCGGAATCAGCGGATCAGGAGTTTGTTCTTGCACGGAATCAGTATCTTATGAACACCGGCAGTGGAAAGAAAAACGAAGTGATTGCGTATCAGCTTCGGCAATCTTTTAAGCCTGGAGAGGTTTCGCCGGAGGAAGCAAATCAGATTGGCTATGAACTAGCTGAACGTCTTCTTCATGGAGAGCACGCCTTCATTGTGGCGACACATACGGATCGTAAGCATATTCATAATCACATTGTCTTCTGTGCAACAGCGCTGGACTGCTCTCATAAATTCAGAAATGTGTGGAACTCCAGCCGCTTAGTTGCGGAGATCAGTGACGAGCTTTGCCGTGAACATTATCTTTCAGTTGTTCAGAATCCGCAGAGCAAAACTGTTTCCTACGAGAAATGGGAGGGTGATCAATCCAAATTGACGAGCCGTGATTCTTTGCGAATCACAATTGACGCTGCACTGCGGATGCAGCCAGATGGATTTGATGCGCTCATGCAGCTGATGGAAGAAGCAGGATGCTGGATCAAACGCGGCGCTCATGTCAGCATTAAGCCTCCTGGTGGTGAACGGTATATTCGTCTGGACAGCCTCGGCGCGGAATACTCTGAAGCAAAATTGAGGCAAGTGCTTGACGGTCATCATATTCACATTCCGAAAATTCCAAGGAACGAATACAACTACAGCCAGGTAAAACGGCTGATTGATGTAGAAGCAAAGCTCCGTGAAGGAAAAGGCAAAGGCTACATTGTGTGGGCGGAGCGCAACAATATTGATGCGAAAGCCCAGTCGATCATTTTCCTGAAAGAGCATAATATCGGATCTATCGAGGAGCTGGAAGATCAGATCAGCGCGTTACGGGCTGAGCGAAATGAGCTGAATGCCGAGATCCGGCATAAGCAAAATCGCATGAAAGAGATCAACCAGCTTCGTCAAGCGATCCGGGATTACCGGCGTACAAAGGATGTTTATGCGCAGTATAAGGCTTCAGGCTGGTCTCCGAAATTCTACAATGAGCACCGGGCAGAGATCGAAGATCACAAGAAAGCACAGGCTGTCTATTCCTCTGTTGAAGGAAAGATGCCTACGCTGAAGGAGCTATCTGCCGAATATGACGCGCTGAAATCGGAGAAAGAAGCTGATGATGCCGCTCTCGAAGGACTGAAACCGAAGCTTACAACACTGAATCACATCAAGTATAATTTTGATGTTCTGGAACGGGACTACCTGCCAGAAGAGAAAGATCTCCGACGGGAAGAGAACTCAGAACGATAACAGAGCCCCTGTGTCAGATGCTGTTCGCAGCAGCTTAACTGGCACAGGGGCTTTTCTTTTTTGCTTTTCAGGCGAAGCCAGAAGGTCGAATGACGCAGGAATACGACACAACCACAGAGCGCAGCTCTGGTTTTCAGGGGCTTGGGGGCGGAGCCTACCAACAAGCTTTTTGCAATTCGGCCCGGATTGCATTGCTTGCAGATATCGAAGAAGAACTAGATTTGCTAGAATAACCTATGGCAACACCGCACAATTCCATAAAAGAAAAAAGCAGAGAGCAACCAACCCGTAAACAGCTGGAAGCGCTCCTGAATTTGTTCGCAAGGCAACAGCAAATCAAGCCGTCAGACAGGGTCTGTCAGCGAGGATCAGATTTGCCAATGCGAGCAGGATATTCACTTTTGCAGTTTGCTTTTGCAAGCCTCGGTATCGTGTCGAGGGCTCACTTAAGGGCGATGGCGAGACAAGAATCAGTTTGTATCCGGGAGAATACCTGAGTCTCCGGTATAATGGCGCAGAAATTGCCAGAGTTGGAAATGTATCTGAGCGTGGCAACTATGATGTTCCGTCAGGAACAACTATCCCCAAAGGCAACTATACCATCGGCGAGGAGATCCCCGCGGGAACATATAAGATCTACTTCGGCGGTTCAACCACTTCTCGTGTGCGCGTCTTCCAGGATGCCGATGAAGCGAGCAATACATTCAACAAGGGTAAAGAGACAATCCTTGACTGGAACAACACTGAAGGAACCGTTAAGCTATTCTCCGCCGCCTCATTGAAACCAACATCCGCCAGCGTGGCCGTATCGACTCCAACCATTTCAAGCAGGCGGCCATCATTGGGGAAATGGAGCGGCTGTATAAAAAAGAAACCGCCGAAAAGGAACGGCAGGATGAAATTCGGTATCTGGAAGACTTCATTGCCAGAGTTGAAAGGCGAAATCCCGTTTTTCTCCTGAGGAGACCCCGGTGCATACGTCAGTGGTGGAGGAAGGTCAACAATGAGAGACGATGGATATGTTTCAAGGAGGGTGGCATGATTTTCTTTTCAGTAATGAGCGGAAAAACGTACAGCGCCGATTTTGCAGCTGACTGTGGCAGTATTTCAGGTGTGAGCAGCAAACAAATTGGCGGCAGGGGAATGAGCGAGTTATTTCAAAAACGGGCATTGACTTTTTTAGCAGAAACTGATACTTTAAGATTACTTCTTCCAAACGCTCGAACTGCGGAGAAGAAAAATACTAACGATTTCAGGTGGAGGAGCCAATGCCTCGTAAAGTGCGGTTGAAGGACATTGCAGAAGAAACAGGCGTTTCGATCGGCACGGTTTCCTATGTGCTCAACCATGCGGATGTGCCGATCAGTGAGGAAGTACGCACGAGGGTTTTGGCTGCTGCCAAGAAACTGAATTATACGACCAACTGGGCTGCCAAAAGCCTGAAATTACAACACAACAACGCTATCGGAGTTGTCGTGGAGGATATGCGCTCCTGGTTCCTGCCGCCGCTGATCGACGGTATATGCCGCTATGCAGAAGAGTCGGATGTGAGGGTGCTTTTATGCAACCTGCGCGCTGACAGTAAGGCGAATAGCATGTCTCATCAGAATTTGTCGGTCTATCAGGCGCAGATCGCCGAGCAGGTCCGCAATACCTTTGGGAATCAGGTGGATGGACTTTTATATATTGCTGCTTTTAATCGAGACGTGTCGGATGTTTTTTTGCCGGAAAACGACCGTACCGTTTTTGTTTACTGCCACTGCGGGGACAGCCGGAAATATCCATCCGTGCATTATAATGATTGGCAGGGGGCCGAATTGGCGACTCGCTATCTGCTTGAAAAAGGGCACAGGAAAATTGCCTATGTAAATGGACTGGGAGGCGAAACAACCCCTGGACAGAAGCGCCGCGATGCTTTTTTGAGTACGATGCAGGCCTATCAGCTTCCTGTAGAGCCGGAAATGGTCATGGATTGCTCGAATTGGAGCTTTGAATCTCTGGAGCATCTGCTTTCTTCCGACAAACGGCCAACTGCTGTTTTCGTTAATATGGATGCTTTGTGCGAACCGCTTTATGATATATGCCACAGGCTGAAAATTCGGATTCCGGAAGAACTGTCGGTGATCGGTTTCGATAATTACGAGGTGTCTTGGCATCTGCGCCCCAGATTGACGACGATATCTTTTCCGGCGGACGAGATCGGCTATCAGGCGGCAAGGCTGGTTTGTGAAAAGACGGAAAATACAGGGGAATACTTGCTGGACTGCTCGCTGATAGAAAGAGAGTCTGTTCAAAAAGTCTAAAAAACGCCCCAAAAAGCTCTTGACAAGCTTATAAAGGCGGTTATAATAAAGACATACTTTGTTTCGTGAAGAGAAGAATGGATGAAGCAAAGTGGGGTGTTTAAAGAATTTAAACGTTAAAATGATCGCTTTAAGTAAAAGGAAAGCGACAATACTACGAAGGAGGAATGCAGGAAATAAGACGTCAGCGGAATTTAAACGTTAAAATCGTTGCTCGATAAAAAACATAAAGATGTAATGAAGACAGGTTCGCCTGTTTTCAAATAAAAAGGAGGAATCCCCGAATGAAAAAGAACCGTTTCCTGGCACTCCTGATTGCAATGGCGATGCTTCTGGCTGCCGTTCCCGTCTTTGCATCAGCGGAAGAACCCATTACGCTTCAGTGGTATTACATCAACGATGAAGAACGTAATCTGGATGAAAACGACTGGCTGAAGAGGGAAATCGAAGATGCCTTCAATGTCAGGCTGGAGCTCGTCGGCCGCCCTGCCGCCGACCAGAATGATTGGTATCAGAAAGAGATCGCCGCCGGCACTGAATTCGACTTCTATGAAGGCGGCGGACTGCAGATGAAGGACTACAAATACTATGTGGATTCCGGACTCGTTATGCCGCTGGATCGGGAGATGATCGAAAAGAACATGCCCAATCTGATGGCCTATCACCAGAAGTATTCTCAGGCCTTCGGCGGCGATGTGTTCAAGTGGTATGAGATGGATGGAAAGTATTATTCCATCCCCGAAACTCGCCCCGGCGATGCGCAGCGCAATGTGATCGGCATCCGCGGCGACTGGCTGGATAATCTGGGCCTGGAAGTTCCTCACACGATCGAAGAGTTCGAAAATGTGCTGGATGCTTTCACCTACGGCGATCCTGACGGCAATGGAATTGACGATACCTACGGTTTCACCGGTGTGAACTGGAACGCTTTCTCCCTGTCCGCACTGTGCCAGGCCTTTGGCTTCAATATGGATGTCTGGTACGTGGATGACAACGGCACGATCCAGTATGGTACCGTTCAGCCCGAAATGAAGGACATGCTGGCGCTGCTGCAGAAGTGGTACAAGGCTGGCTACTTCCCCTGCGATTTCTGGAATCAGGGCTGGGATGAGTTCCGCAGCCAGCTGACCAGCGGCGTTGTGGGTATGGCAGTTCAGGCCTTCGATGCTTTCATCGACGAAAAGAACGGCTGGGCGCTGGCTGATCTGCTGCTTGTGAACCCCGACGCCCATTTTGAACTCGCCTACGGTATGGAAGGCCCAAACGGAAAGAGCGGTGCGCTGCAGTTCAATCCCGTGACCTTTGCAGGCATCATGTTCAGCTATCGTCTGGAGGAACAGCCTGAAAAGCTGGCAAAATACATGCAGGTGTTCGACGCTCTGCTGTTTGATCCTGAATGGGTCGCCAAGGCCATGTATGGTCAGGAGGGCGTAGGCTACACTCGGAACGATGCTGGCGACTATGTGAAGCTGGATAATGCGGAAGCCGTTACCAGCGCTGCCGGAGATATGATCATCCAGCTGAAAGAGTTCATCAACGATCCGGTGTTTGACCGCTCCTTTACTGGTGCCAGTGATCCGGAGTACACCGCGCGTGCAAACGAAGCCTTCGAAAACGCTCACGGTCTGTACGATATTTCCGCCTCTGCCGCCGCAAGCCGCGAAAAGAATGAACAGTACAGCGAGGCGCTGGGCCAGATCATCAGCAGCTATCTGCCGGAAATTATTTCCGGTGAGCGTCCTATCGACGATTTCGACCGGATGGTGGAAGAATGGTATGCCGCCGGCGGTCAGGAAGTCGTGGACGAAATGAACGCCATTTTCGTGAAGTAAGTGATACACATTCAGGCGGGCGGGTCCTCCCGTCCGCCTGTTTTGAGGGAGGAAAAGGGTATGTACGCTTATCGTGGGAAAAAGAATGGGACAACAGGAAGAAAGCTCCTTCTTTGCATGGTCTTTCTGCTGATTTTCAGCTTTTCTGCCGCCTACGCTGAAAAACTGGAAGACAGTTCCCAGCTTCGTATGCGTGACCTGTTTTCCTCCCAGAAAGAGAGCGTTTCTTGGGGAGATACGCAGTCGCAGCCCCTGCTGCAGGAATATCTGGAACGCCTTTCAGGCGCTTTCCCTTATGAGGGAAAGCCGGTTTCCGGCGTTGTTGACGCTTCAGACCCCATGAATGTCAGGGTCGCATTCGAAGTGGAGCAGGCGGCGCTGTATACGGTCTCCTGGACTTATCGCTCAGAAGAAGTAAAGACGGATACCTATGCTTCCGTTATGCTGGACGGAGAAGTACCTTATCGGGAAGCGGCTACGGCCTGCTTCCGATGGAAATGGCGCGAAAAAGCCGCGCCGGAGCTGGACGCCGCCGGGGATGAGATCCGTCCTCAGCAAATGCGTCTTTCAACGGAAAACACGGATTTCTTTTTTGATTCCAACGGCTTTGTCGCTGGTAAATTGCCTTTTTATCTGGAACCGGGCAGTCATGAGCTTTGCATTTCGTTTGTATCGCATGCTCTTGACATAACGGTTTGTGAGCTTTCATCTTATGAAGTCCCCGTTTCTTATGAAACTTATTTGCAGACGGCGCTGGAGCAGGGATTCCGTCAGACGGAAGGAGCTGAGCTAAAACTGGAGGCGGAAGGAACGCTTCTTTTCGCCAACAGCGCAACAATTCGCCGCAGCGCCAGCGACGATCCGCTGACAACGCCCTATGAGATGGGCTACAAACGCCTGAATACGATCGACGGAGGAAGCTTCAGCAAGGGCGGGCAGATGGTGGAATGGAGCTTTGAGGTCCCGTCGGACGGACTGTATACGATCTCTTTCCGCTGCGCCGCGGGCGCCGATCAGCTGCCTGCCTGTCGTATGCTGCTTCTGGATGGGAACGTTCCTTTCAGTGAAATGAGCTGCTATCGGATTCCTTATCAGGAAGAACTTCAAATATATACACTGCCTTATCTTTATGCGCTGACTGCAGGCCGGCATACGATGAGCCTGATGGTGAACAGCGCGGAGTTTTATCCGGTAATTCTGGAACTGGGCGCGGTGAACGATGAGCTTTCTCAGCTGATGCTGGAGCTGGTGATGCTGGTGGGTGCGAATCCGGATCCCAATTATGATTATGACGTGGAAAAAGGAATCCCCGACATTGAAGAGCGGCTGACGGCACTGAGCGAACGCCTTTCTGTCCAGTGCGACCAGCTTCGTGAACTGTGCGGCGCCGCGTCGCTGGCAGAAAACAGTCTGCGGCAGAACGCCGAGCTGCTGCTGGTGATTCGACGGAATATGGATCGCATCCAGAACAGCCTGACGGATCTGAACTCGATTCAGACAAATCTGGCGCTCTGGGAAGAAAATCTGCAAAATATGCCGCTGCAGCTGGACTGCTTCTATTTTGGACGAGACGCTGAAAATTGGGATAAACGCAGCGCTTCCATCTGGCAAAAAAGCGCTGTGATGTTGAATAACTTCCTCGTTTCCTTCACAAAGGATTACGATCAGGTCGGCGCACGGACGGCGGGTGGAGAACGCGTGGTGCTGGATGTTTGGGCCGGTATGAGCATTGAGGAAGCGGATATTTTGAAAACGCTTTGCGATTCCGAATTCACCTCTCGAACGGGGATCGCCATCAATTTGAATATCATGCCTGCCGGTCAGCTGAATGCCGGCGCAGTGAACGCCCTTCTTCTTTCGATCGTTTCCGGAACGGAGCCGGACGTCGCCTTGGGGGTCAGCACGGGTTCGCCGGTAGAATTGGCCATCCGCGGATCCGTGGTGGACCTGTCACAGATGCCGGGATATGAAGAACTGACCCGGGAGTATTCCTCCAATGTGCTGGTGGCCAACAGCTTTATGGGCGGCGTGTATGCCATCCCGGAACGGCTTGACTTTTCTGTGCTTTTCTATCGGAAGGACATCCTTTCCGCCCTGAAGATCGCCCTTCCTGAGACCTGGGAGGAAGTCTGTCAGAATGTATTGCCCAGTTTGTATCAGAACGGTCTGGAGATGTATATTCCCCAGAACTATGAATCGTATTGCACGTTCTTGTATCAATACGGAGGACAGTTCTATTCGCAGGACGGTCTGAAGGTAGCGCTGGATACTCCGGAAGCCTATCAGGCTTTCAAAACCATGGTGGAAATGTATACGAAGTATGCCGTCCCATACACCGCCAATTTTTATAATAAATTCCGGACAGGCGAAATCCCTGTGGGAATTTCCGGCTTTTCCGATTATATGTCGCTGACGGTTGGCGCGGGTAATCTGAGCGGAAAATGGGGGATTGCCGTTATTCCGGGCGTGCGCCGGAGTGACGGAACCGTC
>OKVK01000904.1_pt1 | contig 17306 bp, 10 predicted proteins | sample 1604771 | NCBI WGS metagenome assembly OKVK01 (sample SAMN01760906, study PRJEB22395) | human gut metagenome | reverse complement strand
GCTGGGGCACTTCGCCGACTGCCTGGAACGGGCGGGGCTGGACGTGTTCGAGGAGGGACATTTCTCCGAGGATCTGGCCATGCTCTGCGACCCTGCCGACTATACCGACAGCCCCGACAACGACACGCTGATCGCCCTGATCCGCGCGCGTCTGGAGCAGATGCTGAACGCGTGATGCCGCGCAAAACATTGCCTTGCGCCGCGGCGGGAAATGTGCTACAATACGCCGTGGGCACGCGGGTATGGCGGAATTGGCAGACGTGCAGGATTTAGGTGATGTCACCTCAGTGTAGGGTTTTATCGCCAGTATAAACTCTTAAAACTTAATATGCGGGTATGGCGGAATTGGCAGACGCGCAGGATTTAGGTGATGTCACCTTAGTGTAGGTTTTTCGCCCCTTTATTCGCCGTGCTCATTCTTTGGTAAAAGCAGGTTCATCCTGTTTTTATAGATGCGGGTCAAGCGTTACGCTCCGCCTCGGCTCCTCGCCGTGTAAAAATCAGAGGAGAATAAAATAGCGACAGGTAGTTCTGCCGCTCATATGCGGGTATGGCGGAATTGGCAGACGTGCAGGATTTAGGTTCCTGTGCCGAAAGGCGTGTGGGTTCGACCCCCACTACCCGTACCATAATTGGACCAAACATTGATACAATGTGTTGATGTTTGGTCCGTTTCTTTTTGCCCGGAAAGCCCGTGATGAGGATCAATCGGTCCCCATCTCGGTTCCCATCTCGGTCTCCAATGCGGCACTCTCTGCATCGAGGGACTCCGTGTTCAGGTATTCATCCAGCAACATCTGGCAGGTTTCCATCAGGACTTCCCGTTACATTGCCAGATCACACGGCGGTACTTGTCAGTGCTGTGCCATACCTTGGGACCATAGTATTCCCCGCAATCACCGCAGACGATCTTTGCCGAGAATGGACTCAGGCTGTTATGGTGCCGCCCTTTGGATTTACGGACTGCCCTGCTCCGTCAGGTGCTTTGCGATCAGGTTGATCTTCCCGGCCACGGGAAAGAGGAAAACTTAACCACTTTTCAAAAAAGGATTAGAAAACGTAAAAACTGCCTCCGCAAAAGCTGCGGAAGCAGTAGATTATCCAGCTGGATCGTGATATAATATTATGTCAAAATATAAGTGTGATTTGTTTTTTGTTGTGCTGGGAGGCGACCAACATGACCCCTGAAGAAAGAGCCAGACAACTGATTGATGCCCGTCTTGCGCAATCCGGATGGGTCGTTCAGGACCTGAAAAAAGTGAATCCCATGGCTTCTCTCGGTGTTGCTGTTCGGGAATATCCCACCAGTACCGGGCCAGTTGACTATGCTCTTTTTGTTGATGGGAAGCCCGTAGGCGTGATTGAAGCGAAGAAGGACGAGCTGGGCGAGAACATCACGGTCATCGAGGGCCAGTCCGGGCGCTATGCCAACAGCACCTTCAAATACATAACCACCGAGTATAAGATCCGCTTTGCCTATGAAGCCACCGGGCAGCTTACCCGTTTCACGGATTATGCTGATGTCAAGTATCGCTCCCGGCGTGTATTTTCCTTCCACAGGCCGGAAACGCTGCTGGCCCTGCTTGCAAAGGACGATACGATCCGCAACAACATGAAGCGCTTCCCGGCTTTCGACACCACCGGATTCCGCAAATGTCAGACCACGGCAATCCAGAATCTGGATGCCTCCTTTGCGGATAACCGTCCCAAGGCGCTGGTGCAGATGGCCACTGGGGCAGGCAAGACCTTTACGGCGATCACGGCGGCATACCGCTTGCTGAAGTTCGGCAAGATGAAGCGCATCCTGTTCCTTGTAGACACCAAATCGCTGGGCGAACAGGCGGAGCGCGAATTTCTCGCCTATACCCCGAATGATGATAACCGTTCCTTTGCCCAGCTTTACGGTGTTCGCCGCCTGAACAGCTCCTATATCCCCAATGACATTCAGATCTGCATCAGCACCATTCAGCGGATGTATTCCATCCTGAAGGGCGAGGAGATGGACGAATCCGCAGAGGAAGAATCCTTCTTTGAGCAGGCCGGGGCCGACGCGCAGGCGGCGAAAGAGGTCGTCTACAACGAGAAATATCCCCCGGAATTTTTCGACTGCATCATTGTCGATGAATGCCATCGGTCGATCTACAACGTGTGGAATCAGGTGCTGGAGTATTTCGACGCTTTCATCATCGGCCTGACCGCTACGCCGGACAAGCGCACCTTTGCCTTTTTCAACCAGAATGTGGTCAGCGAGTATTCCCGTGAGCAGGCCATCATCGACGGCGTGAATGTGGGCGAGGACATTTTCCTCATTGAAACCGACGTGACGAAAAACGGCGCGATGATCCTGAAGCAGCAGATCGAGTACCGGGACCGCCTGACTCGCGCCAAGCGCTGGAAACAGATGGACGAGGACCTGATCTATACCACGGCAAAGCTGGATCGGGACGTTGTGAATCCCAGCCAGATCCGCACCGTGATCCGAGCATTCCGGGACAACCTGTTCACGCAGCTTTTCCCGCATCGCCGCGAAGTACCCAAGACGCTGATTTTTGCCAAGACCGACAGCCATGCGGATGATATCATTCAGATCGTCCGGGAAGAGTTTGGCGAGGGCAATGAATTCTGCCAGAAGATCACCTGTCAGGCGGACCGTCCGGAGACTGTTCTCAGCGCCTTCCGCAACGATTATAATCCCCGTATTGCCGTTACCGTTGACATGATCGCCACCGGGACGGACGTGAAGCCCATCGAGTGTCTAATCTTCATGCGCGATGTTCGCAGCAAGAATTATTTTGAGCAGATGAAGGGTCGAGGCACCCGCACCCTCGGCAAGGACGACCTGCAGAAGGTCACACCGTCCGCCACGGAGAACAAGGATCATTTTGTGATCGTGGACGCCGTAGGCGTCACGAAATCCAAAAAGACCGAGACACGCACGCTGGAGCGCAAGCCCACCGTCAGCATGAAGGAACTGATGCTGACGGTGGCCATGGGCGCAAAGGATGAAGACACCCTCACATCCCTTGCAAACCGTGTGATCCGGCTCAACAGCCAGATGACCGACCGGGAGCGCACCGAATTCAGCAGCACCGTCGGCAGCAGCGCAGGGAACATCGCCCAGCGGCTGTTGGATGCTTTTGACCCAGATGTCGTATCCGCGAAAGCCGGTGTCGATTTGTCCGACGATCATGAGCCGACTGAGGACGAGCAGCACCGCATGGATGAGGCAAAGAAGGCGCTGATCCAACAGGCCGTGCAGCCCTTCTATAATCCGGATATTCGCGATTACATCGAGAATGTGCGCCGCAGCCATGAGCAGGTCATCGATTCCGTGAATATCGACACGGTGCTCTTTGCCGGGTATGATACTGACAAGCAGGCGAATACAGACCGCATTCTCAAGACCTTCCATGCGTTTATCGAGGAGAACAAGGATGAGATCCTTGCCCTGCGGATCATTTACGATCAGCGGTATAAGGACCGTCCCATGGCGATTACAAAGCTCAAAGCCCTGTATGAAAAGCTGAAGGCGCAGAACATCACCATCGAGCGCCTGTGGGAATGCTATGCCATCAGGAAGCCGGAAAAGGTCAAGCGGGGCACCGTGGCGCAGCTTACGGACCTGATCTCCATCATCCGCTTTGAGATGGGCTATGCCAATCATCTCGCCCCGTTCGCGGACAAGGTGAATTATAACTTCATGCAGTGGACGCTGCGCCGGAACGCAGGCCATATCCATTTTACGGATGAGCAGATGGAATGGCTGCGCCTCATCAAGGATCACATCGCTGTTTCCCTCAGTATTGAGCCGGAGGATCTGGACCTCAGTCCCTTTGATCGCAAGGGCGGCCTGGGCAGGTTTTACGATGTGTTCGGAGACAGCTATGAGGCGATTTTGCAGGAAATGAACGTGGAACTGGTGGCATGATATGGAAGTAAAGAAGCTAAAAGAATGCTGCACTATAATTGCAGGGCAGTCCCCGGAATCCAAATATTACAATTCCAACGGTGATGGGCTTCCGTTTTTTCAAGGTAAAGCCGACTTCGGTGAGCTATATCCGTCCATACGAGTGTATTGCTCCCAACCAACGAAAATAGCTGAGAAGGATGATATCCTACTTTCCGTCCGAGCACCTGTTGGCCCGACCAATCTTGCTCCATGCAAGGTGTGCATTGGGCGCGGCCTTACTGCAATCCGTCCCTCAGAAGTATTGCTCACTCGCTATGTTCTCCTTTTTTTCAGGTATTTTGAGGCGCAGCTGGCTTCAAAAGGCACAGGGACAACATTTAAAGCCATAACGCAGGATGTCGTTAAGAATCTTGAAATACCCATCCCGCCCCTCCCGGAGCAGGAGCGCATTGTTGCCCGGATTGAGGAACTGTTCTCCCAACTCGACGCCGGAGTGGAAACGCTGAAGAAAACAAAAGCACAGCTTGCGGTGTATCGGCAGGCTGTGTTGAAAGAGGCGTTTGAAGGACGGTTGACTATTCATGTTCCCGTTAATCTACCGTTATCATGGGAATCAAGTGACGAAACGAATACACTTCCAGCGATACCAGAAGAATGGCATTATATTGCATTGAAATATCTGGGCGATTTGGGACGAGGTAAATCAAAGCACAGACCAAGAAATGATCCCAAGCTGTTTGTCGACGGAAAGTATCCTTTTATTCAAACAGGGGATGTTAAGGCAGCGACAAATTGTATTACATCCTTTACTAAGCAATATGGCGAGTTTGGCCTTTCACAGAGTAAACTTTGGCCAAAGGGAACTCTGTGTATAACGATAGCAGCAAATATTGCTGAGACAGCTTTTTTGGGAATCGATGCCTGCTTCCCGGATAGCATAGTGGGTTTTACGCCCAACGAAAGCATTCTTGCAGAATATGTCCGTTATTTTGTCGAATCGCAAAAAATCCGTTTGTGGGCTTTTGCTCCTGCAACCGCACAAAAGAACATCAATCTGGATACATTGGAAAACCTTATTGTTCCGTATTGCAGTATCGATGAGCAGCGTGTCGTGATTTCTGAAATCGAATCCCGCCTGTCCGTCTGCGACAGCATTGAGCAGACCGTGGATACCGCCTTACAGCAAGCCGAAGCCATGCGGCAGAGTATTTTGAAAGGCGCTTTTGAGGGGAAGCTATAATATGGAAAATATAATCAACTTTCTAAATGTCAACAATGGTGCGTTGATGGTTATAATAACCGCCGTCTATGTTGTTGCTACTATTCGGATTTGCAGAGCAAACATAAAATCGGCGAAAGCATCAAACGCACAAGTCGCCGCTGCAAAAGAGCAAACCGATGCGGTCAAAGCGCAGCTTGACGAATCGAAAAGAGAATATGAAGAAACAAAGCGCCTTGAACACATGCCGTACATGCAGGTATCTTTTGGCAAATGGAAAACCAGTGATGAACGCGGCTCTTATCTTCCCAATATGATGCTGGATATCAATCGCTCCGATGATAACCGCTTTGCATCTGCCGGTATGAGCATAGATGTAACAAATATCGGACTTGGTCTGGCTGTAAATATAAAATGCAAATGGATATCAGCGGGAATAGAACAGGAGCAGCACTTATCCGCCAGTCTATTAAAGCGGGGTGAATGCTGTAATAGCACGTTTATCATTTCTGCCGCTATACCAGAAAAAGAACCGCAATATGCCGATACATCTCTGATTATATGTTTTGATGATTTTTTGGGCAATCATTATGAACAGACAGTTGATATCTCTTTTCAGATCCATCCTCACCACATAAGTCTCGTACAGTACAGCACAAAGCCACCCAAGTACATCGAGGGTTAAGGGGGTTAACCTATGTCTGAACAAACATCATCTATCATCTCCAAAGTCTGGGGCATGTGCAACCCGCTCCGCGATGACGGATTATCCTATGGAGATTATCTGGAACAGCTTACCTATCTCATTTTCCTCAAGATGTCGGACGAGTATTCCAAGCCGCCGTATAAGAAAGAGTCCGGTATTCCTGCCGGCTATACATGGCAGGATATGAACACCCTCACCGGAGCAGCGCTGGAAGAACAGTACAAAGATACGCTGGAAAAGCTGGGGGAGCAGGGCGGCATCCTGGGCCAGATCTTCAAGGGCGCGATCAACAAGGTCAGCAACGCCGCGATCCTTTACCGGATCGTGCAGATGATCGACCGGGAGAAATGGGTCTCCATGTCTTCGGACGTGAAGGGCGAGATCTATGAAGGTTTGCTGCAGAAAAACGCAGAAGACGTAAAATCCGGCGCGGGTCAGTATTTCACGCCCCGCGCGCTGATCCAGGCGATGGTCGCCTGCATCCGCCCGGAGCCGATGAAAACGATCGCGGACCCCTGCTGCGGCAGCGGGGGATTTTTCCTCGCGGCGCAGGCGTTCCTTGCCGATCCGGAGAACTATACGCTTGACCGGGAGCAGAAGGAATTCCTGAAAAACGGGACTTTCTACGGAAATGAGCTGGTGGCGTCCACCTTCAAGCTGTGCCTGATGAATCTGTACCTGCACAACATCGGGGATATTTACGGCAGCGTTCCTGTCGCCCACGGCGATTCGCTGCTCACCGATCCCGGCTATCGCGTGGATTACGTTCTCACCAACCCGCCCTTCGGCAAAAAATCCTCCCTCACCTTCACCAATGAGGAAGGCGAACAGGAGGAAGAAGACCTCGTATATAACCGTCAGGATTTCTGGACCACCAGCAGCAACAAGCAGCTCAATTTCGTCCAGCACATCAATACCATCCTGAAAGCCACGGGCAAGGCTGCGGTGGTCGTGCCGGACAACGTGCTCTTTGAGGGCGGCGCTGGCGAGATCGTCCGCAAGAAGTTGCTTGCTACCTGTGATCTGCATACAATCCTGCGTCTGCCCACGGGCATCTTCTATAAGCCGGGTGTCAAAGCGAACGTCATTTTTTTCGATAAGCGTCCGGCCAGCGCCGAAACGCAGACGAAGGCCGTCTGGATCTATGATTTCCGCACCAACGTTCACTTTACGCTGAAACAGCATCCGATGCAGTATTCCGATCTGCTGGACTTCATCGCCTGTTATTACCCGGAGAATCGGTACGAACGCACCGAAACGTGGAGCGAAGATAATCCGGATGGCCGCTGGCGCAAATTCGATATTGCCGACATCCTTGCGCGGGACAAGACCGGCCTCGATATCTTCTGGATCAAGGACAAGTCCCTTGCCGATCTGGACAACCTGCCCTCGCCCGACGTGCTGGCCGATGATATCATCGAAAACCTCCAGAGCGCACTGGAGAGCTTTCAGGAACTGAAGGTGCAGTTGAAATAAGGAATGGACTTTATGAGCGAAATCCGTATAGCAATTCCTGACTTGGATTTGAACAATGCATTGCGATTAGATGGCAATCTGCGCAACTATGAGATTGGGCCATTTGATGATGTCGTTTTGGATTTTTCCAGAATGACAAATTTTGACCCACTTCCCATGTTGATGGCAGGGGCGATTATCAAACGTTTTCGGTATCAATACCATGATAACACTTTCTCTATTTCTGGCATCAACGGGAAAAGTTATGCCGGGACGATGGGCTTCTTCAAATATTTATCCGAATCCATAAGCGTTGGAAAAAGCCCCGGTGAAGCCGCTGGTAGTTCAAATTATATTCCGATTACACCTATTTCGATACGCTCTTTGCAGGAACGCGCATTTCGTGATGGTGGGTCAATAGAAATCGGTGATATGATAGAAAGAGCGTCTGCTCGACTTTCTCATGTCATTGATAGGGGAAATAAGGAATTACATAAGCTGCTTACATATTTAGTCCGCGAAATACTGAGAAATACCCCTGAACACGCTCAAGCAGACGAGATGTGGATATGTGGGCAGTACTGGCCCACTTACCAATTGGCTGAAATTGCAATCATTGACGAAGGAATCGGGGTATTCCAAAGTATAACGCGTAACGCTGCACATGCAAAATATATTCATGATAACCGTTCTGCTTTAAAATGGGCTATTCGTGCAGGTATTTCAGAATCATTCCGACCCGCCTATGAGTTTAAGCCGCATGATTACGATGTATGGAAAAACAGCGGATTTGGGCTTTATATGGTTAGTCAGATATGTCAAAAGCTGAACGGCAGTTTTTGCATAATCAGTTATGGTGACGCGTTGCTCATTGATAACCACGGTGTTGCAGAAAAAAGCACCTCATTTCACGGAACTGCAATTCGCATAAGAGTACCGACGAACAACATCTCAGCTGCGCAAGCCATAATTGATGAAATAGCCGCACAGGGTGAGGTTGAAGCGCGAACGATTAAAAATGCCTTTAAAACCGCCTCTATGCCTTCAAAAGGCTTGATGACGCAGCTAAACATATAATTTGTAAATTATGAGGAATCTCAGTATGAATATTATTCGGTGGTGCAATGAGAATAATGGTTTTCTTACGGCTATCCTGTCTTTGATTGGACTTGTTCTGAGTGTTACAGCCATTGTGGTTTCTATTCGTACAGCAAGATTGCCTTATAAAAAGAAACTGATGTTAGGGTCATATATGTCTGTTGGTGCAAGTATGATTCCGGGAGTTGGTGCGGAAACACAGATTCTGGGCATGTCTGCTTCGGCAACGAACGTCGGAAATCGGACAATAAATATTACATATTTGGGATATGCGATCAAAAAAGATGGTCGGTATAATATGATATATCCTGTCAATCGAGACTTTGATGGAAAGGCATCCCTTAACCCTTCAGAAATGGCAGAAACCCAGTTTTATAAGGATGAGTTATTGAAGTGCTTTTCGAAGGAAAACCGTAAAACAAAGCTCTTTGTTTACGCTAAGGATACCGAAGGTGCAGAGCACAAAAGGAAAGCTGGTTCAGTCGGCAAGTTGATTGACAACCTGTCGAAATAAAAATGCACCCAGTAAAACCGGGCGTATTCTATCAAAATGGTGGTACTTTTCCAACGTAAGTTGACGAGCTGCCAGAAACGGCGGCTCGTCGTTTTTGTTAATCATTCAACTAATAATAAGTTTGGAGGTGTTAAAATGTTAGATACGATAGGTGCTTTCGGGAGTGGTATTGGAACCAACCTTTTATCTGATTCTTTGAGCAAGAAACTTGAGGCTTTCAAAGACAAAAAAGCAATTGCCTCTTTCACCCAAAGTCTGCGAGATTGGGAAATTGAATTTGAAAAACAGAATGACGGCACTATCATCACAAACGTCGCATTTTATTCACATGTGAAGTATCATAATGTAATTGAAAATATTGTGGCTTATGTCCTTGAGCCGAGTATGAATGCCGTGACTGAGGATGAATTTCTAAATTGTCTCCATGAAGAAATGGTAAGCAGGATCGAAGAAACGACCGAAAAGAAATTACCTTGGGACGACTCAAGACTTATTCGGAATTTCCTTACACACTTACTTACAACAACAAGAGCCTTTCTTTTTCAAAAAATATCTTTGGAAGATCGCGGCCTATTCTATTTGGTTTGCCAAAATAATGCCAAACTTGAGCACTTAGAACGGATTGTAAAAGAGAAATTCCAAATGCAGGATCAGAATGTCCAGCAAATTGTAGAACAACTTTCGATGGCTATTCAGAAGTCCGAAACTGAGGAACGCATCAAAGCAAAAATGGCTTCATGGAATTCCAGACAAATAAAGAACCTTGGTAACCGGTATACGCCAGATTTGAACATCCCTGTTGAAATAATGGACTCTCTCCACGGAGCATCTGTCGATCAACAATTTCAGAATATATTCTATGACAAAGTAGATAAATTTTTGATTGCGATGAGACACACAGAGCTTAGTGAAATCAACGCATTGTGTGATGCCATAGAGAAATATGCAATAGAATTGAATTTCTTCAATATTACATCAAGCGACATCGATGTAATAATTTCTACAGTTAACGCTATCAAAGATTTTCTAACCAGCAAAATAGAAGAATATTATGAAAACCCCGAAGGGAAGAAAAACTTTGACAGTAAGGCATACCAGTTATACGAGAAACTGGGTATTGCCAACGAATTTAACGACTATCTAACTAATACAACTGTTAGGGTAGCCGTTTCCCCGTACATTATTTTGGCCGGAGATGGTGGTGTTGGAAAATCACATCTTATTGCCGATTACATTGATAACTGTGATTCTTTGGGGCAGACATCTTTACTTCTGTTAGGCCAGCAGTTTTCTGCGGGAATGGATGTTTTGGCTATTCTCCCAACTCTACTCGGTTGTGATATTACTTATCACGAACTTTTTGATATATTCGAAGCGATTGCCTGTGCTCAGAAAAGTCGTGTCCTGATCTGTATTGATGCTCTTAATGAAGGTGCTGGGGTAACTTTTTGGAACAGTGTTCTTGGTGGACTCGTTGATTTCCTGAAAGAGTTTCCTCACATTGGCCTCCTCGTGTCTGTGCGTACACAATATGAGGATCCTCTTTTCGATGGACAAGATACGCTTAGAGCACAAATGCAACGAATTGAACACTTCGGTTTCACTACAGTTGAACACGATGCCATGCATCAGTACTTCTCTTCCTATGGAATAACCATTGACCCTGTAGTATTCCCAATTTCAGAATTCAGAAATCCGCTGTTTTTGCGGCTGTTTTGCACCGCAAATAGAAATACGCACATTAGTCTGGGCGATATTTCATTGCCGTTTGTTTATTCGCAGTACATTAGTGTGATGGAGCAGAAAGTCGCTAAAAGATGTAACTATAACAAATCTTATAAATTAATTTCAAAAATTATTGACGAAATGGTTTCCAAACGTATCAATGAACATAGTGGAACCGTTTCACTTTCGCTTGATGATACCCTTGCACTAATAGTTGATATCTGTAAGAAATGGAATGTTAACACCGATGTGTATAGTGCACTTCTTGCGGAAGGAGTTCTTACACAAGGCATTACATATAACGGTGATGAGTATGTTTATATTACCTACGAACGACTGGAAGACTACTTTTTAGCACAGAAAATAGTTTCAGCGTATGCACAGTTAAGTGAGGAGCAGTTTTTTGAGAAGTATTCTTGGATGTTAAACAAGCCGGACCTCCTTCAATTCTTTGGTATTGTCCTTGCTGAAGACCGGGAATATGAACTGAGTGATGTATTTTCCTCTGAAAACGCGAAGAATACATATCGTGTTCGCAATGCATTTCTTTATGGCTTATTATGGCGAAAAACAACCAGTATTACGGAGCATACTATAGATTACATTAACTCGGAAATCCTGCAATATGAGTATAGTTTCAACCAGTTTGTAGATGTTCTCTTCGCATTGTCAGCACGCCCAAACCATCCTTTGAATGCCAAAAATGCATTTAACTTTTTTCATGGGGTAAAAATGTCAGACAGAGATGCTACATTTATTCCTATATTTGACGAATTATATAGTAATCACGATTCAGCGCTTTATCGACTCGTTGAGTGGGGACTTGTTCACGCCTCAAAGCAAGCTATTACCGACGATATTGCGGAAAGTTGTGCAATCATCCTTTCTTGGCTCCTAATTTCGCCTAACAACGAACTTCGGGACAAGGCAACAAAAGCTATCATTTGCATCCTGAACTCACACATGCCGGCATTGTTATTCTTGATGCGGATATTTGAAGAAATTGACGACCCATACATTTCTGAAAGAATATATGCTGTCGCATTTGGCTGTGTGGTAAAGGAAGATTCACCGCAACAGGTCAGGGCACTGGCAGAGCATGTTTACAAAAACATATTTGATAAGGATGTTGTATATCCAAATATACTGTTGAGAACCTACGCCAAAAACATTATCGATTATGCACGCCACATAGGCTGTGCTGAGGACGGGTATTTCGACGCAGAAAAAATCACACCTCCATATAACAGCAGATTCCCAGAAATTCCTTCGGATGAAGAGATTAAAACATATAAGTTGGACTATAACAGCGAATCATTTAGAGATTATCATTGGTCACAATTAGCCATTTTGGATTCAATGAAGGTTGAATACAGTCGAAGTGGTCAACCTGGTGGCTATGGTGATTTTGGAAGGTATACCTTTCAATTGTATTTTTACGCTTGGAAACAACTACATCCTATAGATTTAAAAAACATAGCCATTAAGCGTATCTTTGAACTGGGTTATGATGTCGAAAAGCACGGAAAATATGATCGAAATTGTACTGATCGTGTTGGTTTAGGGTTTCAGTTTGGAAGGAAGGAGCGTATTGGGAAAAAGTATCAATGGATAGCACTTTATGAATTGGCGGCTCAAGTCTGCGACAATTATCAGATGACGGTATACGACAATGACATAGGGGAACCACATCAGGAATACTGCAAGGGTTCTTTTGAGCCGGATATTCGGAACATCGATCCAACGGTACTTGTTACTCCTGTTTTTGATAATTTGCATATCGATATCGCAGCATTTTCATATGACATCCCAAACAATACTTATGAGGAATGGCTTGCTGATTTTTCTGACACACCTACTTTTGTGCAATGCGTAAAGCTACAGTCCGGAGCACATCAATATCTCTTACTTACGGGTGAATATGATTGGGAAGAAGCTAAGCGTTTAGGTTTCCGTTCATATGACCTTCCTCGCAAAGATATGTGGCATCAAATCAGAGGATATGTTGTAAAGAATGAATATGCTGAATCACTCATTTGCGCTCTTTCTGGTGTTGACTTTATGGGGCGCTGGATGCCTGAAGCTCAAAGTAACTCAGCAATGTACAACAAAGAATATTACTGGTCTGATGCGCATACTTTCTTTAATAACCCATATTATTGTGGTTTAGAATGGGTAACTATCGATTCTGACCGTCTTAATTATGTCTTTCCAGGAAAAGTATTAATTCCTGTTAAACAGTATTATAGCGAACGAAAAGGCGACCTGAATTGTTTGAATTCAGAAATAGCGTCTATCTACTGGCACAAACCATGCGAGGAAATATATACAAAATTGCAATTAAAGTATTTAAAAGGCAGTAATAGCGCGTTTGTTGATGGTGCTGGGGAATTAGTATGTTTTGACGGTTCAGAGCTAATAGGTAATGATACAGGTTTCTATATCAGGTACGACAAGCTCCTTGAGTTTTTGAAAAGCAGCAGTTATACATTAGTGTGGACATCTCTGTGCGAGAAGCGCATATTGACTCCTCCGTTTGGAAGGTGGGATTTACCACCCAAGGCAATACACATGTCTTCTGTTTATTATCTGAAAGACGGTAAAATAACAAAAGCCAGTGAAACATTATTCGAAGACAGACTATATTATTAACGAGGTCTTGGATTGGAAACGCTTCCTTTCAATTTCTCTATTACAATCTCATCTATCTCCCGCTCCAGTTCCTGCACTTTTTTCTGTAACGCAGAAATGTGGGCGTCGAGGATTGGTTTCCTCAACGCCCACATTTTTTGCATCTGTGCCAGTTTCTTCAGTTCCTCAGCACACTGCTTCCGCACAGTTTCGCCATACACCTGCACCGTGGCATCCAAAACCTCCTCACGGATACGGTGGGAGGAGCAATAGGCTTTTCCATTCCGATGATACCCACGGCACACATATTCTACACGGCTCTTGCCGTTCCAGCAGCGGATCATAGGAATGAATGTATTCCCGCATTCCCGGCAGGTCAGCAGTCCCGCATAACGGTGCTTGGCCTGATTGCCATTTGCGGGGCGGGCCTGCTGTTTGAGCAGTCGCTGTACCTGCTCCCATTCCTGTTTTTCTATGATCACAGGAAAGAACCCCTCATGACGACACCAGTCGGCTTTGTCTATATGCTTGGCCTTACCGTTGTTATACTCCCGGCGGTGGTTATTCAGCACGCCGGTGTACGCTTCTTCCACCAGAATGCTTTTCACACTGGCATATGTCCACAGGAACTGCCCGTCACGGGTTTTGTGCGTATGCCGAACCTCTCTGCCGCACCGTTCGGCCCGGAGCTGCGCCGGAGTTTTTCGTCCCGCAGCGTTGAGCCGCCGGGCGATCTCTTTCTGCCCACAACCCTGCAAGTACAGAGAATAGATGAGCTGCACCGTGACCGACGCTTCTGCGTCTATCTTGATCTGCCCCGTATTTTTGTCTTTCCAGTAACCGAAGGGCGGTGTGATCACAATGCCCTCCCGCTGCTTCTGGCGGTATCCCGCCCGGATCTTTCTGCCAATATCCTTCGCATAGTAATCGTTCATCAGGCCGCGGACGCCGATGATCAAGTCATCTTCGTCGCGGAATGTATCAACGCCCTCCGTGGCAGAGATCACTCGCACCTGGTGTTCCCGCAGATAATCGATGAACAATGCGGTCTGGGTCCTATGGCGGCCAAGCCGGGATAAGTCTTTTACGATGACGGCGTCAATTTTATCAGCGTCCACAGCCACCATGAGCTCGTCCAGCCCACGGCGGTCAAAACTCATGCCGCTTATGTTGTCATCGAAGGACTGTCCTACGATGATGTACCCGTGCTGCTCGGCAAACGCCTGGCAGATCTCCCGCTGATTCAGCAGAGAGTTCATCTCACGGTCATCATCGTTAGAGAGCCGCGCATAGAGCCATACCCGCACCTGTTATCACCTACCCCGCATAGTAATCGCCGTAGATCACCGCACCCAGCCTGCCATAGTCAAAATCTGCGGAGGGGAAACAATCTGTCTGCGCTCCGTTTTCAAAGATATCCAAATGGTCACGGAAGGGCGCTTTCAGCCGGATCTCCAAATCCAACTTGCCATCTTTTTCGTGAACGAGTATCTTTTCGACCAGCATTCTCAGATGCGCTTCTGACATCTTGCCCTCTCGCAGGATATCGTCGATCAGGCTGATGTCCCGCTTCAGCTTGGCCTGTCGGCTGCGGAGCGTTTCTGAGATGTTTTGCAGATCTTCGATTTGCTTCTTGGCCTCCGTGATCTGCTCCTCGCGCTTGGCGATCATGCGGTCGTAGCGTTCCGCGTTGGCCTTATCCCGAATGCGTTCCATCAGGATCACCTCCACTTCCTCCTCCAGCAAGAGAATGTGCTCTTGCAGTTTGCTTATTTTGGCACTGGCCGTGGAAGCCTTCGGCATCCATCTCTCAATGAGCCATTCCATCCGCGACCAGTTTTCCTCATACATTTTCTTTGTTCGCAGGATCTCCGCGCCGATCAATCTGTCCAATGTTTCCTCGTCCACCATGTGAGATGAGCAGTGTTCCTTGCCATACCGATGGTAGGTGTCGCAGACATAGACGACCCGTTCCCCGCTTTTCAGCTTGATTCGTTTCCCGATAAAGGTTCGGCCACAATCCTTGCAGCGGAGTAATCCCCCGTACCGGAGGATGCCCCGGTTGGTGCCCGCACGGACATTTTTCTCTTTGCGCTCTGCAAGGAGCGCCTGCGCCTGCTCCCATATCTCACGGGTTACGATCATTGGCAGATAATTCTCATGTCGGAACTGCTCCTCCGGGTCTGTGAAACGGAAGGTCTTATTGATTTTATTACGCTCGCTCTTGTGGCAGATCAGAGTGCCGATGTAGCTCTCATCTCTCAAGATTCGCGCCACCATCGTTGCGTCCCACAAATACTTCTTGAGGATGCCATTCTGGGTGTTGGGCAAACGCTTGTTTAGCAGTTCCATCTGCATGAGCGCAGGCGTTTTTCTTCTCTGCTCATTCAGTGTGCGGGCGATGGCTTTCATGCCGCTGCCGCCGACATAGGTGGAGAAAATCAGCTGGACCGTTTCGGCGGCTTCTTCTACGACAACGACCTTTTTTGTGTTCTTATCCTTGAAGTAGCCGAAAGGCGGGATGGTCACGATACCTTCCTTTTGCTTCTGCCGGTAACCGGTCCGCACACGGCGACTGCCGTCGCGGGCATAGAAGTCGTTGACCAGCCCCTTAAAGCCGATGATGAGATCATCGTTCTCATTGAAGGTGTCGATATTTTCCGTTGCGGATAGGACTCGCACATCATGTTCTCGGAGGTAGTCGATAAAGAGTGCGGTCTGCGTCCGGTGGCGGCCCAGGCGGGACAGGTCTTTAACGATGATGGCTTCGATCTTGCCCGCTTCGACCACCTCATAGATTTTTTCGATTCCCTCACGGTTGAAGTGCATACCGCTGACATTGTCATCGAAGGATTCGCCCACCACCTCGTGGCCGTTGCTGACGGCAAAGTTATATATGATTTTCCGCTGGTTATTCAGAGAATTCAATTCTTCATCCTCATCTCTGGACAGCCGATAATAGATCCAGACTTTCATAATCGTTCCTTTCCGCTATGGTGTGCCGATCATGCACGACACACCATAGCACACAATTTTTTGAATAGCTATCAAAACAAGTCAGGCGACTTCTGTTTCTACTTTAGCAACAAAATCAGCGGGCTGATTTGTATATGGATGATCCACAGACAGGTAGTCGTGGATCATCATTTTCAGAAAATCATCAAACTGATCGTCCGTACCCACATAGGAATACATGACGCTTGCGATATTGGCTTCCTTTCTCTTTCTACCCATAGCGCTCCTTTCTCCCGAAATCAATTCGGACAATAAAAATAGCAGACCTCACATGGTCTGCTGCCAGTCATAACTCACCTCGTCCTCGTGGTCATCTGTCTTGTGACCGAGGGCAATTTTCTTTTCCCGTTCTTTTTGCAATACCTTTCTGTCGGTGTAGTGCCGCGCAGGAATCACAGGCTCAGCAGGCTGGAGCTGCTCCAGACGGTGCCCAAGCCCCACCAGAGCAGAAGCAGTGCTGCCGCCGCCATCAGCAGAGAGATCAATGCCGGAATACTGACTTGTGGTAGATGCAGTCTGGGAAGTCTGATTCTGTGCAGAGAAAAAGAATTCTCTTTCGGCTTCCCATCCTGTTCGGTCATCTGCTCCAGATGCCGCACCGTCTTCAGCAGATCGTCCAGCTGCGTCCGCGTGGGAAGCTGCGACATCTGCCTGCTGATGCTCTCCAACAGATCCGTCTGCCGATCCGCATGGTACCACAGTGTATCCATGTATTTCATCATTCGCTCCCAGTCTGTTTTTGAGGGACACGCTTCGTGAGGTGTTGTCAGCGTCGGAAGTACTGCCTGCTGGGTGTTGCGCTGCTTGAGTTCTTGCAGAGACAATCTCTGCCCGTATTCTGAATTCATGCTCCATGACCTCCTTGCAATACTTTTCTTCGTGCAGTTTGTTATCGCGGCATTTCATGCCGTCCGGGGTGGTATAGGTGATGTACTTGCGGCCACTTTCCCAGCGGACGGCGTAGCCCTCGGATGCCACCAGGGAAACGAAGGCGTCCTTGTCGGCGGCGTATTTCATGCACTCGTCAATGGTG
>OKVK01000893.1_pt1 | contig 17470 bp, 20 predicted proteins | sample 1604771 | NCBI WGS metagenome assembly OKVK01 (sample SAMN01760906, study PRJEB22395) | human gut metagenome | reverse complement strand
GCAAATATCCCACGCTGGATGTGGCGGGTGCGCTGAAGGAGCTGCACGACTACGCCATCCCCAGAGTCTTTTCTGATGAACCGGAGGCGCAGGCATGAGCGGCGGACAGGCACAAAAGAAGCAGAGCTTCCTGCAGGGCGTGGCGGTTCTGACCGCGGCGACCATCATCGTCAAGCTCCTCGGCTTCATCTATAAGGTCCCGCTGCAGAACATCCTGCAGGAACGGGGCTTCGGCTACTTCAACACCGCCTACGACGTGTACAACGTCCTGCTGATGATCTCCACGACGGGCCTGCCCGTCGCCGTCAGCCGGATGATCTCACAGGCGCAGGCGCTCGACAATTACGCGCAGATCCGCAAGATCTACTCGGTGTCCATGAAGGTCTTTCTGACCATCGGCGTCGTCGGCACGCTCATCATGCTCGTGTTCTGCCGCCAGCTGTCGGTCATGGTCACGACGAATGAAAACTCCTGGGCGGCCATCGCGGCGCTGTCGCCGTGCGTGCTGCTCATCTGCATCGTCTCGGCCCACCGCGGCTTCTTCCAGGGGCAGAGCAACATGACCCCGACGTCCGTCAGCCAGGTCTATGAGGCCATGATCCGCGTGGTCTTCGGCCTCGGCGGCGCGTACCTGATGCTCAAAAAGACCGGCAGTCTCGTCTACGCGGCGGCCGGCGGCATCTTCGGCGTGACGGCGGGATGCATCGTGGCGGTCATCTATCTGCGCATCCAGTTCGGCAAGTCCAATCAGATCCTGCAGCAGGGCGGCGGCGAGGCCAAATCCGGCCGCCAGACAATGAAGGAGCTGCTCGTCATCGCCGTCCCCATCACGCTGGGCTCGGCAGGTCTGCAGATCATCAACCTGTTCGACACGATGATCTATATGCGCAGGCTCACCGGCGCGCTCGCGTGGTCGTCCGACGCGGCGGATACCGCCAAGGGCATCTATAACTTCTGCCAGACGATCTTCAATCTCCCCTGCTCGCTCATCACGCCCATCACCATCTCCATCATCCCGACCGTGACCGCCGCCCTGACCCGCGGCAATGCCGACGGCGCGCGCCATACGGAGGAATCCGCCGTGCGGACCATGGGCCTCATCAGCCTGCCGTGCGCGTGGGGGCTGGCCGGCTTGGCCGAGCCCATCATCCGCCTGCTCGCGGGCAACTACGGCCCAGAGAGCGTCGCCACAGCCACGCCGATCCTCGCGTATCTGGGCATCGCCGTCGTCTTCAACAGCACGGTCCTGCTCTTCAACGCCATCATGCAGGCGCACGGCGATGTGACGACGCCGGTGGTCAACATGCTCATCGGCGGCATCGTGAAGGTCGTCGTCAACTATATCCTGGTCGCCATCCCGTCGCTCAACATCATCGGCGCGGCCATCGGCACCATCGTCTGCTATGTGACGATCACGGCGCTCGACCTCATCGCCATGCGCAGGACCGTCACGACGCATCCGGCCGTTGCACGTAACCTCATCCGCCCGGCCGCGGCCGCGGCGATCATGGGCGCGGCGACGTTCTTCGCCGAAGCGGTGCTGCGCCGCGTGACGAACTCCAACACGATCATCTGCCTGGGTGCGCTTGTGATCGCGGTGATCGTGTACGCGATTTTTGTCCTTACGCTGCAGTGCATCACCTATGAGGACTGTCTGCTGCTGCCGAAGGGCGAAAAAATCGCAAAAATCCTGCATATCAAACACAAAACATGAATTTCCTACTTGCGAAAGAAACAAAAGTATGATAAATTTTACTAGCAAACCGCGCTATGACCTGTCCGACCTGATCCGGCTGGTGCATGTGCTGCGCGCGCCGGGCGGCTGCCCGTGGGACGCGGCGCAGACGCACCTGTCCATCCGCCGCAATTTCCTTGAGGAAGCCTACGAGGCCTGCGAGGCACTCGACTGTGACGACGCGGCCATGCTCCGCGAGGAGCTGGGCGACGTGCTGCTGCAGGTGCTGTTCCACGCGGATATCGAAACCGGCCGCGGCCGCATGACGATCGACGACATCGCCGACGCCGAGTGCAAAAAGCTCATCTTCCGCCACCCGTTCCTCTTCGGCGGCGAGGCCGAGAGCTGGGACGAGCTCAAGCAGAAGGAAAAGGGCCAGAAGACCACCGGCGAGGCCATGGCGGGCGTCGCCCGCTCGCTGCCGGCGACGTGGCGCGCGGAAAAGATCCAGAAAAAAGCCGCCAAAACCGGCTTCCGCTGGGAATCCGCCGATGAAGCGCTGGACAAACTAGCAGAAGAGACCGGCGAGCTGCGCGAGGCCGTGCGGGATCACACCAACATCGACGAGGAGCTGGGCGACATGCTGTTCGCCGCGGTCCGCGTCGCCTCCATGCTGGAACGGGACCCGGAGCAGGCGCTGCACGCGGCCTGCGAAAAATTCATCAGACGCTTTACCGCTATGGAGCAGACGGCTCTTGCCGAAGGCAGGCCCCTGGAAACGCTTTCGAAAGACGAGCTGCTTGCCGGATGGAACGCGCAGAAACGTGTCGTGCCCGGCGGTGAACAATAACTCATATACTTTATGAAAAGAGGAACTACACATGAATAAGACCGAACTGATCGCGGAAGTCGCCAAGAAATGCGGCATTTCCAAGAAGGACGCCGAGAAGGCCGTCACCACCACCTTTGACACCATCGCTGACGCACTGAGCCAGGGCGACAAGGTCCAGCTGGTTGGCTTCGGCGGTTTTGAGACGAAGAAGCGCGAAGCCCGCATGGGCCGCAACCCCAAAACCAAGGAAGCCATCGAGATCCCCGCTACCACCATCCCCGTCTTCAAGGCCGGCAAGGCGCTGAAGGAAAAGACCGCAAAGTAAGTACGATCCCCGCAGGGCAGCCGGACGGCTGCCCTGTTTTTTGCGCGCCGATCACATTCCGTGAACTTTTTCGGATCACAGGTCATAATTTATAAACTTTTTCCGGATCTCCGGTTGACTTTTCTCTCATTTGCCGCTATAATATTCTGGTCTGCGAGCGCAGACGATCCTTGCCGCAGGCGGGACCTGCGGCCATAAGTCCAGAAGGAGGTGCAACATCATGGCAAAACTTTCCGCAAAGTATGAGGTCCTCTATATCATCGACCCCGCGCAGGGTGAAGAGGGTATCGCGGCTCTCGTGGAAAAATTCAAGGGTATCGTGGAGGCTCACGGCACTCTGACCAGTGTTGACGAGTGGGGCAAGCGCCGTCTTGCGTACCCGATCAACGACCTGATCGAGGGCTACTACGTCTACATGACCTGCGAAGTGACGCCCGAAATGCCGGCAGAGCTTGATCGTGTCTTCAAGATCACCGACGGCATCCTGCGTTCCATCATCGTCGCTGTTGAAGAGTAAGGAGGCACTCACATGCTGAACCACATCGTTCTCATGGGCCGACTGACTCGTGACCCCGAGCTGCGCCGGACCGGCAGCGGCGTCGCGGTCGCATCCTTTACGCTCGCTGTCGACCGCGATTACGCGGCGCAGGGCGCGGAAAAGGAAACAGATTTCGTGGACATCGTCGCATGGCGGAGCACAGCTGAGTTCGTCAGCAAGTACTTCTCCAAGGGCCGCATGGCGGTCGTCTCCGGCCGGCTGCAGATCCGCAACTGGCAGGACAAGGAAGGCAACAAGCGCCGCTCGGCCGAGGTCGTAGCGGACAACGTCTACTTCGGCGACAGCAAGCGCGACAGCGCCGACGGCGGCTTCAACCAGTCGCAGGGCTACGCGCAGAGCTTCAATCAGATCCCGCAGCAGCCGCAGCCGGCGTATCAGGCGCCGCAGAACGTGTCTGCCGCCTCGTCTGATTTCTCCATGCTCTCCGACGACGATCCCGAGCTCCCGTTCTAACATTTTTCCACAAGACCAAGATAGGAGGATTCACTATGGCAATGTCTAATGATCGTGTTCATCCTCGCAAGCGCAAGAAGGTTTGCTCCTTCTGCGTTGATAAGGTGACGCACATCGATTTCAAAGACACTGTCAAGCTCCGCCGTTACCTGTCCGAGCGCGGCAAGATCCTGCCCCGCCGTACCACCGGTACCTGCGCTGCTCATCAGCGTCAGCTGACAGTCGCTATCAAGCGCGCCCGTCAGATCGCCCTGCTGCCCTATGTAGCAGACTAAGTTTTTCATCCAGAAGCCTGTCCGTCGCGGACAGGCTTTTTGGATTTGCGGAGGTTTTATGTTTTCCATCACGCTCATCTGTATGGGAAAGCTGAAAGAGCGCTTTTATACCGAGGCTGCGGCGGAATACGCCAAGCGATTGAAGGCCTATTGCAACTTTCAGCTGATCGAACTGCCGGAGTGCCGTCTGCCGGAGGACCCGAACGACGCGCAGATCGCACAGGGCTTGCAAAAGGAGGCGGAACTCATCCGCGCGAAGCTTCCGAAGGGCTGCTTTTTCTGCGTCCTGACGCCGGAGGGAAAGCTGCTGTCTTCTGAGCAGCTGGCAGATACGCTGCGGCAGGCGAAGGGAAGCGGCCGCTCCAGCGCCTGCTTTTTGATCGGCTCGTCGTTCGGAATCGCGCCGGAAATCAAAAAGCTTGCAGATATTCAGCTTTCCATGAGCAAGATGACCTTTCCGCACCATCTGGCCCGCGTCATGGCTCTTGAGCAGCTTTACCGCGCCGAGGCCATTCAGGCGGGCAGCAAATATCATAAATAACAGGAGGAATTTGCGATGTTCCAGATGAAAAATGACATGCAGACCGCGGTCAAGCACAACATCCGCGGCGGCGACGGCAGCCCCAGCTTCCGCTATCTGTTCTCTGCCGAGCAGCTCGGCAGCCGCGCGGAGATGATGGCCGTTATCACGCTCCAGCCCGGCGAATCCGTCGGCGTCCACCCGCACGAGACGAATGGCGAGGCGTATTACATCCTCGAGGGCGCGGCCACCGTCACCGAGGACGGCGAGAGCCGCGAACTGCACGTCGGCGACGCGGAATTCTGCGCCGACGGCCATACCCATTCCATTCGCAATCACACCGGCTCCGTCACGCGCTTTCTGGCCGTGATCGTCCCGAACCGGTGATCCAAAACCGCCCCGGCTAGACAGTCGGGGCGGTTGATACTGTTTTTTCAAGCAAGAGCGACGGAGGGAACGGCAATGGTCTTCTTGGAAACAGAACGGCTTTATCTGCGAAATACAATGTCCGGTGATGCGGCTGTCATGTTCGACTATAGAAATAACGAACGCTGTTCCCGCTATCAGAGGGGCTAGACAAAAGATTATGCACAGATCGCAGAACTGGTCGAACGCCGGGCGCATGATACGCTGTCGGCAGAGGCACCCTGCATGCTTGCCGTGGCGAGAAAGGAAACGAATGAAATGATCGGCGAGATCGTTGTCGTGCCGAAGGACAATACGATTTCTCTTGGATACACATTTTCCTATCAATATCATCGTTATGGGTACGCGTTCGAGGCTCTTTCGGCCCTAATCGACCTTCTTCATCAGAAAGCGCCTGACCGGGAATTTGTCTGCTTCACAGATCCGCAAAATGCTGCAAGCATGGGACTGCTTCTGAAACTGGGCTATCAGGATCTGGGCTATGTTCCGTCCATGGAATCCCAGGCATTTGGAAAATGGACAAAAAAGAGCGCGGAAGAAAAAATCGCGGAGTGCAGCCGGACGCTTTGAAAACAAGTTTGAAGATCTGAAGGATCAGAGCGGCTTGTCCAGCTGGCGGAGCAGACTCCACCCGCTGCCAACTGCGTTCGTGCTTCAGCGGGGCTTGCATAGTGGATTTGATGGCAGGCCATGGAACTGGCGCTATTTCATAAACTTTTTCACCAGCCCGAGTTTTTTCTCCGAATACGGGTGATACCGCATCGGAAGATCGAGCCATGTCGATTTTTTGACGATGCTGCGTGCGTGCGTGAACGTGTCGAAGCTTTTTTTGCCGTGGTAGCTGCCCATGCCGCTGTTTCCTACGCCGCCGAAAGGCATGTGTGTAGTAGCAAGATGGATGATCGTGTCGTTGATGCAGCCGCCGCCGAAGGAGCAGGTATCCAGCACGCGGCGTTCGGCTGCCTTGTCAGACGTGAACAGATACAGTGCCAACGGCTTTTCCCGGCTGCGGATGAAATTAATGGCCTCGTCCAGTCGGTCAAATTCCAGCATGGGCAGGATTGGCCCGAAGATTTCTTCCTGCATAACGGGGCTGTCCGGGGAAACTCCGTCCAGCAGCGTGGGCGCAACGAAGCGCGTTTTTTCGTCAAATTCTCCGCCGACCACAGCTGTCTGTCCCTCCAACAGCGCCGTCACGCGGGCAAAGTGCTTTTCCGAGACGATCACGGGCATTTCGTCCATTTTGCCGTCCGGGAAGAATTCGCGCAGCGCCTGCCTGTATGCCTCGATGAACGCGGGTTTGACCGATTTCTCAATCAGCAGATAGTCCGGCTCCACGCAGGTCTGACCGGCATTCAAGACCTTGCCGAACGCGATGCGCCGCGCGGCCAGCTTCACATCGGCGGTTTTATCCACGATGGCGGGGCTTTTGCCGCCAAGTTCGAGCGTGACGGGCGTGAGGTGCTTGGCCGCAGCCTCCATCACGACCTTGCCGACGGCGACGCTGCCGGTGAAGAAAATGGTGTCAAAGCGCTGCGATAACAGCGCGCTGTTTTCCGCACGTCCGCCTTCGACAGCGGCGATATAGCGCGGGTCAAAGTTCTCGGCAATCAGCTTCGCAATGGCCGCGCTGGTCGCGGGTGCATAGGCCGACGGCTTTACGACGGCGCAGTTGCCACCGGAGATCGCGCCCACCAGCGGCGACAGGCAGAGTTGAACGGGATAATTCCACGGCGAGATGATCAGCGCAACGCCATACGGCTCCGGCGAGACGAAGCTTTTTGACGGGAACTGCGCCAGCGGCGTCGGGACGGTGCGCTCACGCATCCAGCCCTTCAGGTGCTTCAGATGAAAACGCACTTCCTCCAATACCATGCCTGTTTCGCACATGTAGACCTCCATGGGGGCCTTGCGGAAGTCCTGATACATGGCCTGCTCCAGCAGCGCTTCATTTGACCGCAGCGCCTGCTGTAATTTTTTCAGCTGCTCCATTCGGAACGCATAGGACCGCGTTGCGCCGGAGAGAAAATATGCCCGCTGCGCGCGGACGAGTTCTTGAATATCCATATGGATTCTCCTTTTCAAAACGCCGGAAGCAATCGCTTCCGGCGTTTTTGAATCACGTTACTTGCTGAAGGAAAGCAGCTTCTGATATGTGGCTTCCCATTCCGGCGTGTGATGCGGCTCATAGGTGCTGACGGCCTCGGAACGGCGCACAACGGTGCGCAGTTCGTCCATCGTCGTAATATCGCCCAGCGCCATGGCCTGGGCCAGCAGATTGCCGATGGCTGCGCCCTCGATGGGGCCGGTGATGACGGGCCGGTCGATGGAGTCCGCGACAAACTGATTGAGCAGCTTATTCTGGCAGCCGCCGCCGACGATGTTCAGCGTATCAATACGCTGGCCCTTGATCTCCTCCAGACGCTCGAGCGCCCAGCGGTATTTAAGCGCCAGCGATTCATAGATGCACCGCGCGATCTGCCCGACGGTTTCCGGTACCGGCTGGTTCGTCTTGCGGCAGAAGTCCTGAATTTTCTCGACCATCCGGCCTCCGGCAAAGAATTCGCCGTAATCGGGGTCGAGGACAGAACGGAAAGACTCGGCCTTTTTTGCTTCCTCGACAATGTCGCTCCAGCTGAGGCTCATGCCGGCCTTCTGCCAGTCTCTCCGGCACTCCTGAATGAGCCACAGGCCCATGATGTTTTTGAGAGGCCGGAAACCGCCCTGAATCGTGCCTTCGTTGGAGAAATTCGCGTCGCGCACGGCGTCCGTCAGAATCGGTTCGTCCGTCTCCACACCGAACAGCGACCAAGTGCCGCTGGAGCAGAACGCGAAGCTGCCCGTGCCGGGGATAGCAGCGACGGCGGAAGCCGTGTCGTGCGTGCCGACAGCGGCGAAATTTGCCTGATTCATGCCGAGTTCTGCGGCCAGTTCCGGACGGAGTTTTCCACGCAGCGTGCCCGCACGGTCAAGCTTCGTAAAGATTTTCCTCGGCAGGCCCAGCGCGTCGATCGTCTGCCAATCCCAGTCCTTCGTGGTGGGGTTATAGAGCATGGAGGTCGTTGCGTTGGTGTATTCCGTCTTTGCTTCACCCGTCAGGAAGAAGCCCAACAGGTCGGGCAGCATCAGCAGTGTCTGCGCTGCGTCCAATGCGGGGTCGTGCTGCCGCTTGCGGCGGTAAAGCTGGTAGACGGTGTTGAAATTCATGGTTGCGATGCCCGTGCGGGCGAAAAGCGTCTTAAAATCGACGATTTTCCACGCCTCTTCCATATCTGCGTCAACCGCGTAGCGGTACGAACGCGGATTGGACAGCAGCTGACCGTTTTGGTCAAGCAGGCCGTAATCAACGCCCCAGGTATCGATGCCGATGCAGTCGAGTTCGCCGACATTTGCATTCTTAAACGCAAGCAGACCCTGCTTCAGCTGGTTGTAGAGATACGGCAGATCCCAGTAGAACACGCCGTTCATCTCAATGTAATTGTTTTCAAACCGATGCAGTTCGCGCATGGTGATTGTCTCGCCGTCGAACTGGCCTAAAATCGCGCGGCCGTTGCTCGCGCCGAGGTCGAACGCCAACAGGTTTTTCATGGTGTCATGCCCCTTTCGTTTTGGCTCAGCAGATGGCAGAGCCGGTCTTTTCGTGCTCGATCAGCTTCCAGGTCGCGTCGATCAGGTTGGAGAACAGCGGGTTTTCCATGGCCTTGATGACGAACGACTGGCGCGGGGAGTTGATGTCCTCGCCCGAGACCTGGAACAGACCGTTTTCGTCGCAGAGACGGCGAAGTCTGGTCAGCTGCTCCGGCGTGTTGCGTGTCGGCATATAGGTGACAGCGCGGATGCCGCAGCTTTTGACGCAGGCGATCACGTCGTCCAGGTAATCGTCCTCAAACTTCTGCGCCTTCTTGTCGCCTGTGACGGAGGCCGTCACGTCGCCAAGATACGCGTAGCACAAAAGCGCGTCGATGTCATTGCACAGCTTGGCCACGTCGCGCACGTTCGGGCATTCCTCCGTCGCATCGATATAAATTTTCGGCACAAACGCCGATTTTAAAATGCCCAGCAGGTCATACTCGTAGAACGGGTATGCCGTGTCCAGCATCTGGGCCTGCTGCTTGGCAGACAGGTTCAGACCGATGGAGGCGAGGTAGTCCACCATTGGCTGGCCCTTTCCGGCTTTTACAACCATTTTCTTTGCCAGCGCGTACATGAGATGGCGCTCGGTTACGCCGCCGTCCTCCTTCGCCTCCGACAGCGGGAGCACGTCGCGGTCATAGTCCAGCGCGATGCCGTCCAGCAGCGCGTTGATTTTTTCAACCATCGCGCGGTTCCGGCGGCCTCTGGCTGCGCGGTAGGGCGCGAACCATGCGTTGAGCGTTTCAATTTTGTCGTGCGGAACGGACTGGATGGTCATGTAGCTGACGCCGACCTGATCGGGGTTGTTCGTGCGCTTGCTCTGCATCGCCGTGCTGTCCATCGATACGCGGCACTCCATGCCGACGGTCACCGGCATGCCGACCAACTCTGCCGCCGCGAGGAATTCCCGCGCGCCGGAAATAGAGTCGTGGTCAATGATGCCAGCTGTGCACAGGCCTTCCATCCGCGCGGCATAGACCGCGGCGGTGGGGGAGTAGGGCGAGAACGAATAGGTCGTATGAATATGATTGTTGATGTACTGCGGCACCATGGGCGGGAATTCGGTGGTCTTCAGAATCTCTTTGAGATTTGCAAGGCGTTCTTCCCGCGTGGGCGCGTTGAGTTTGTTCAGAATGTCGATCTCGATCATCGCGCGGCCCTCAGTTCAGCATGACCTGACCGCCGGTGACGGGGATGGCCTGACCAGTCTCGTACTTCTGCTCGACGCAGTACATGACGGCGCGCGCCACATCGACAGGCAGGCAGCCGCGGTTCATCGGAACCTTGGCCTCGTAATAACGGCGCACGTCCGCGACGGTCTTTGCGCCGGGAACCTTGCCAGCCTCGAGATACTGCACGAACAGACCGCGCACCGGGTCGGACCACAGCGGGCCATCGAGGAAGTTGCCCGGGCAGACAGCGTTGACCTTGATGTTGTACGCGCACAACTCCAGCGCGAACGACTGCGTCAGACCGATGCCGCCGAATTTGGAACCTGCGTAGGCAAAATTCTTGTTCGAGCCCTCAAGGCCGGACTTGGAGTTCAGCGTGACGATATCAAACATGGCCTCGGGGTCCGCCTCGTGCTCGGCCTCCATGATGATGGCGGCGTATTTTGCACAGAGGAAGAAGCCTGTGTAGTTGACGCTGGTGACGAAGTCGAAATCCTTCTTTTCCACATGCGCCAGAGGGCCGGAGCGGACGACGCCCGCGTTCGAGAGCATCAGATCAAGCCCGCCGAACTTCTCAACCGTCTGCGCGACCATGTTCGCAACGGATTCTTCGTCGGAGACGTTGACCGCGATGGCAACGGCGCGTTCACCCATTTCCTCTGCAACCTGCTTTGCCAGCGGTTCGTTCATATCGGCAATGACGATGGTTGCGCCTTCTTTATACAGTTCCTCCGCAATGCCCTTGCCGAAGCCCTGGGCCGCGCCGGTCACGATGCAGATCTTGCCGCCGAGCCGGCCCTCGCCAGCCGGACGCTTGCCCATATTGGCCTTTGCAATCTCGCACCATTTGGTCATATCAACAGACATAAAAGTACCCTCTTTCTTGAAGTGTACCTCTATTATACCTGCATCTGTATGTTGATTCAAGACCGTTTGATTTTATTTTTCTGGTTTGTTGCCCGTTTTGCCTAAAATGAGGATGCAAAACACGATCACACCCGTGACCAGAAAAATGCCGGCCATGCCTTTGCCCATGATGGGCAGCGTCTGTAAGAATGCTTCATAATTCATAGTCTTTCCCTCACACTAAAAGATTCAGCAGCAGACCGCCCGCGATGACGGATGCGACCTGCCCGGATACGTTGACACCCACGCACTGCATGAGCAGATAATTCTGCGGGTCTTCCTTAATTGCCATTTTGTAGACGACGCGCGCGGACATCGGAAACGCTGAAATGCCGCAGGCGCCGATCATGGGATTGAGTTTTTTCTCCTTCGGCAGGAACAGATTGATCAGCTTCGCAACCAGCACACCGCCCGCTGTGTCGAAAATAAACGCCACCAGACCCAGCGCCATAATGAGAAGCGTCTGCTTTGTCAGGAAATACTCTGCCTGCATGCGCACGGCGATGGTGAGGCCCAGGAAGAGCGTAATGAGATTTGAAAGCGTCTTCTGCGCCGTCTCGGAAAGAGAATCCAGCACGCCGCACACCCGGATGAGGTTGCCGAACATCAAAAAGCCTACCAGCGCCACGCTTCGCGGCGAGACGATGCCGCAGACGGCGGTGATAATGATCGGGAATAAAATCTTCGTACGCTTTGTAACCGTGTGCTGATGGTATGACATGCGGATCAGCCGTTCGTGCTTTGTGGTCAGCGCGCGGATGACAGGTGGCTGCACAAGCGGCACGAGCGCCATGTACGAATACGCCGCGACCATGATCGCGCCCAGATAGTTGGATTTCAGGAAATTCGCCATGAAGATCGCCGTCGGGCCATCTGCCGCGCCGATGATGCCGATGGCCGCCGCATCCTTGATGGGGAAGCCCAGAAGGGCTGCAAGGCTGAAGGTGAAGAAAATGCCGAACTGCGCCGCTGCACCGAAGAACATCAGCTTCGGGTCGTTCAGCAGCGGCTCAAAATCGATCATTGCCCCGATGCCGACGAACAGCAGAAGCGGGAACAACTCGTTTGCGATTCCCGCGTCAAACAGCACGTTCAGAACGCCGATCTCCTCCACGCCGTCGATGATCTGTGTCACCGCGCCGGACAGCGGCAGATTGACCAGAATCGCGCCGAAGCCCATTGGCAGCAGCAGCGCGGGCTCCATATCCCGTTTGATTGCCAGATAGATCAGGATCCCGCCGATCAGCCACATCACGGCCTGCTGCCAGCTGAGATTGCTGATGTTTGAAAATAACTGTGCCACAAAAAGTCCTCCTGTTTTGTTTTTTGATAAAAAGAAAAGACCTTTACCCAAGCATACACAATGCTTCGGTAAAAGTCTCACAATTTCAGTCGGCTGCGGGCATTTCTGCCGTACTGACGCAGCCGACGCGGGGGAAACCGCCTGCTACTCCCTTTTATCGTGCCTATTAAAGCAGAAAAATGCCCGGCCGTCAAGTCGGCCGGGCACATCTTAGCGGAATCTTAAGGAAGTTCTGATTCTGGGGTTCCTTAGTAGCTGCTGATGGGGAGCGTCTCGTCGTCCGAGCCCTTTTGCACGTCGCGGATGATGATATCATAGCTGTAATTCTCATTCACATGGACGGTCACGCGGTCCCCCTTTTTGTGGCCCATGACGGCCTTGCCGACGGGCGATTCCTTGCTGATGAGGCCCTTGAGCGCGTTCTGGCGGAGCGTGGTGACAAGTTCAATGGTCTGCTCCTCGTCATCCTCTTCGATGTAGATCGTCACCTTGTCGAACAGACCGATCTCGTCCGGGTTCGAGCTGGCGTCAATGACCTTTGCGGTCTTAATCATGCGCTCTAAGTACCGGATGCGGCTGTCGTTGCGGCTTTTTTCGCGCTTGGCGGCCTTATACTCAAAGTTCTCGCTGAGATCGCCGAACTCCCGCGCGGTCTTTACATCCTCAAGCAGCTGCGGCCGCAGCTGAAGACGGCGGTATTCGACCTCCTGCTCCATTTTTTTGATATCAACGGCTGTCAATTCGTCATTCATATACTCTGCACCTCCAGTGCATCACTATTTTACGCGCGTTATGCTGAAAAGCAAAACGAATTTTGATTTTTTCGGAAATTGTGCTATGATAGCGTCAGTTGACAAGGGTGCACATGCCCGCGGAGCGCACCGGCCCGCCTTTCGCGGCGTTATCGTCCTTGACAGGCTGACGCCCATCAACGAGGATAACGCGGCCAGTTGCTGTTCAGGCATGGGAAAACCATGTGTGCCCTTGTCAGCTGACGCTACAATCAGATTTTTTAACAGGAGCGACCGCCATGAACATCGAACCCATTGCCCGTATCCATACCGATTTTCCCACCAAGTTCGGCGTCCCGCGTCAGTCGGGGCTGGCATCCGGGCTTGTCTCGACGATCGTATTCGAGCCGCTGTACCGCAATCCGGACTGTCTGCGCGGCATTGCGGATTTTTCACATCTGTGGCTGATCTGGGAATTTGATAAGGTCGCGGGCGCGGGCTGGTCGCCGACGGTGCTGCCACCGAAGCTGGGCGGCAAAACGCGCGTGGGCGTGTTCGCTACGCGCTCACCGTTCCGGCCGAATCCGCTGGGGCTTTCCTGCGTGCAGCTTGTCAAGGCCGACCTTCATATGAAGGACGGCCCGGTCCTGTATGTCGCTGGAGCCGATCTGGTGGACGGAACGCCGGTCTATGATATCAAGCCGTATCTTCCGTATGCGGACAGCTATCCGGAGGCCGTTGACGGCTTTGACGGCAAGCGCGACGCCGAGCCGCTGACGGTCGTGTTCCCACCAGAACTCGAGGCGATGATCCCGGAAGACAAGCGCGAGGGACTGCGGCAGGCGTTATCCTGCGGGCCGGTCCCAGGCTATCAGCACGATCCGGAACGCCGGTACGGGTTTAACTTCGCGGGCTTCGACGTGCGCTTCCATATCCGGGAGCGGGTGCTGACGGTTGTGGAAATTGTGAGGTTATAACGAACGCTGCTCTCTCCGTGTTGTCTCCGACGGCCCTATCTTTTCTCTGGTAAAAGCGCCTTGCGTTCAAAATTTGCAAGGCAGTACGGATTCGCCGGAGCCCTGTAGGGGCCGATGCCCACATCGGCCCGTTGGGAAGCTGCGAATTTGCCGAAGATTACCGTAAAATCGGTATATTCTGCGGGCGAACAGAGTCGTCCGCCCCTACTGGGTACATGTGCATTGAAGTCTCGCCGTAGAGGCCGACGACTCTGTCGGCCCGTTTAGGAAGTTACGAATTCGCTGAAGATTTCCATAAAAACGGCGCATTCTGCCGGGCCGATGTAGGCATCGGCCCCTACGACGCCTTCAAGGACAGTGTCGGAATTTTTGAACTGGTCTTGGTTTCGCAGGAAAGATTCAAGAAAACCGAGTCGGTTTTCTTTCGGAGAAGCAAAAGAAAAAGTTGTACCGCAGTTGCAAATTCGTAGAAGACTTTCAGCCTTACAGCAGGCTCCTTTAATAATCCACCCGCATCAGACACAGCCCCTGCGGGGGCGCGGTATACCCGGCCTGCGTTCGGTCTTTCGCTTCGAGCGTCTGCCGGACGCTTTCCGGTGTGCGCTTGCCCTGTCCGACCTCCAGAAGCGTTCCGGTCAGGATGCGCACCATGTTCTGTAAAAAGCCTGTGCCATGATAATTAAAATAGATATAATCTTTCCGCCGGACGATCTCGATGGAATCGACGATCCGCACGGTGGATTTTTTCATCTGCGGGTTCGAGCAGAAGCTTTTGTAATCATGTTCGCCGGTGAGAATCTCCGCCGCGCGCTGCATGGCGGCAAGATCCGGCTGGTAATCGAGCACGGTGACGTATTTCCGGTTGAAGACCGGCTTCGTATTGCCAACATAGCAGGTGTAGGTATAAAACTTGCCGACGGCGCGGTAGCGCGCGTGGAAGCGGTCAGCGGCAAGCTTTGCCTCCTGTACGCAGATATCGTCCGGCAGGTACCGGTTCATGTAGTCGCGGATCTCCTCCGGCGTTTTCTCCGTGTCCATATAGGCGTTGGCCGCCATGGCCCTTGCGTGAACGCCTGCGTCCGTGCGGCCCGCGCCGATGACCTGCACGTCCGTGCCGCACATGCGCGTCAGAACGGCTTCCAGCTTGCCCTGGATCGTGTCGCGGCCCGGCTGCCGTTCCCAGCCGAAATAGCGGGAGCCGTCATAGCTGATGATGAATTTGAAATTTTTCATGCTTCGTCGTCCATGTTCTTCGTGTACCGGCAGGCCGGATAGTTGGAGCAGCCCCAGAACTTCTGCCCCTTGCGCGCGCCCGACTGCCCGGTGCGCAGCACCATCCGCGCACCGCAGCGCGCGCAGGTCGGGACCTCATGCGTCGCTGCGCGGCGCACATGGCGCTCTGCCGCCGTCTGTACCGCGCCGGCGAGCTGCAGGCTGTCATAACGGATGGCCGTGCAGCGCGCCTTCATGGCGATCTCCACCGCCAGCAGATCATACAGCCGCCGCAGCTCGTCTTCCGGCATGCCGCCGGCCAGCTTGCGGCGCAGATACTGCTCCGGCTTGCAGCCGACCTTTTTCCCGAAGGCCTCATAAAATTTTTCCCGGTCTGTTTTGGGGCGTTTTTTCGGATACATAGCGTCGCCTCCCATAGTTTCTGCCTCCAGTATAGCACATTCGGCATCCGAAAATCTACCCGGTTTTGTTTTCCTTGACGCGGCCGGTCCGGCCTGCTATACTGGCAGCAGAATATTTGAGAAAGGTCCGGCGGCTATGAATCTGGCGACGATCCTCGTTTGTCTCGTGCTCGCGGCGCTCATCGCGCTTGCGGTCGTACACCTGCTCCGGCAGCGGAAGACGGGCGGCTGCTCCGGCAGCTGCGCGGGATGCAGCGGATGCTCCGGCTGCCGGAAATGGGAAGAACCTCGATGAAGAAAACAACATGGATCGTCCGCACGGCCGTATGCCTTGCGCTGCTGCTCGTGCTGCAGGTCGCCACGAAGAGCCTCGGTCAGTTCGTGACCGGCTCCTGCGTCAATCTGGTGCTGGCGATGGCGGCGCTCAGCGGCGGGCTCTGGTCCGGCGTGGCGGTCGCCGTGCTCTCGCCGTTCTGCGCGTATGCGCTCGGCATCGGCCCGGCCTTTTTGCAGCTGGTCCCCTGCGTCGCGCTGGGCAACGCGGTGTACGCGGTCCTGTTTGCGCTGCTGGTCGGAAAATGGCTGACGGCGAAGCCACTGGCCGCCTGGGGCAGCATGGTGCTGGCCGCCGTGTGCAAGCTGGCGGCATTGTATGTGGTACTGGTGAAGCTCGTCGCGCCGATGATCGTTCCGGCAGCCAAGCTCACGGCCGTGACCGCGGCCTTCACCTGGCCGCAGCTCGTCACCGCGCTCATCGGCGGCGTGCTTGCCTGCCTGATCGCCCCGCCGGTGCGCAGGGCGCTGGAGAAATAAGCAAAAACGTTCCCGCTGCACAGCAGCGGGAACGTTTTTTATTTCATATACTTCTCCGCGGTGAAGCCGTAGGGCAGCATCGCGCCGAGGGACTCGGCGACGTAGCTGCCGTCGCTGCGGCCCATGTAGATCATGAAGTCCGGCGCGCAGAATTCCTGCATGACCTGCCGGCAGACGCCGCAGGGCGGGAAAATATCGGAAGCATCCCCGTTTTTGCCGCCGACGACGGCGATGGCGGCAAACTCGCGCTCGCCCTCGGACACGGCCTTGAAGATGGCCGTGCGCTCGGCGCAGTTGCTGGGGCCGTAGGCCGCGTTTTCAATGTTGCACCCGCGGTAGACCTTGCCGCTCTTTGTCAGCAGCGCCGCGCCGACGGTAAAGCCGGAATACGGCACGTAGGCGAAGTGCATCGCCTCCAGCGCTTCCCGGACCAGCTGTTCCGGTGTCACAGGCATTCTCCTTTCCGTCTTCTTAAACCAGTTCCGCAGCAAAGCTCCTCCCCGGCGTCTGGTACGGGACGCCAAGCAGGTCCGTCACGGTCGCGGCGATGTCGCAGAAGCCTGCGCGCGTGCCGAGGTTGACGGGCCGGATCTTCTTGCCGAGCGCGATCATGGGGATATACTCGCGCGTGTGGTCGGTATGCTTGCGGTAGCCGGGGTCGCAGCCGTGGTCGGCCGTGATGATGACGCAGTCGTCCTCCCCGAGCTTTTCGAGGAAGCCGGGCAGCCAGCTGTCGAACTCCTGCAGGGCTGCGGCATAGCCGTCCGGGTTGCGGCGGTGGCCGTAGAGCATATCAAAATCGACCAGATTCACAAAGCACAGGCCGTGGAAGTCCTTGTCCGCGTATGCGAGCGTCTTCGCAAGCCCGTCGGTGTTGCCGGAGGTATAGGTGAACTCCGTCATGCCGCGGCCGGCAAAGATATCGTGGATCTTGCCGACGGCAATCATATCCTGTCCGGCGTCCACAACGGCGTCAAGTTCGGCGAGTGCATGTTCCTGGACTGCTTTGTCATCAGCCGCAAGCTGCTGCTCGACATGTTCGAGTGGTACGCCCCCACGGACTACCTGGACATCTTCGAGGCCATGGCGGGCGACTTCGGCCGCATCAACGTCCAGACCTTCGAGTTCAAGGGCTACGTGGCGCCCGTCTTCACCAAGCGCGACTACTACAAGTCCAACATGGCCATGCTCGACATGGACGTCCAGGACGACCTCTTCCCGGAGGAGCGCACCGTC
>OKVK01000891.1_pt1 | contig 17473 bp, 9 predicted proteins | sample 1604771 | NCBI WGS metagenome assembly OKVK01 (sample SAMN01760906, study PRJEB22395) | human gut metagenome | reverse complement strand
GGAAAGCGAAGTCAGTTCTACAGCTTATTCGTCATCTTCATCGTCATATTCACGATGCTTTTTTACGATCCGTATGACGATAAGCCCTCCGATACATAGCACAGCCCCTCCGATGAATAGCACAAGTTGAAGAGTGGGGATGTTCTGTCGGAATTCATCTGCCGGCGTCTCAGATTCCATCTGTGGCTGTTTTGTCAGATCAGCGGTCGGGTGCTGTTCATTTTTATTTGCCGGTGCAGGCTCGCTCGGCTGCACCAGATCCGTAGCAGCATATATAGGGCCCTCTGTGGACTCGGCTGCTTGCACATTCGACTCCTGCAGCTCTGGTTTGGGCGGCGTCACTCTGGAATTGAGGCAAGACAATGTATAGGTGGAGCTGTCCGCAAGCTCAAGCGTTAGCACGCCATTATCGCCGACTATGATCGCTCCTGGGTACTTACCCATATCGGTCGAAAGTTCAAACTCCACACCGGCCCAGTTTGGGCCAAGCCGTAGTATCAGCTTGTCTGCGATCGTGGTCTTTGTGGGTTCTGCGTCTGGCGTGGCATACGCTACCTGCGTCCACGGCAGAATGCTAACAGCGCATACGATCAGCGCCATGGCCAGGATGAGCATCTTTTTCTTATAACGGGTCATACGAATTACCTCCGCAAATGAGTGAAGGCCGCCATGTAGACGGCCTCCCGCACAGGCTCTATCAGTTATGCTTCGCACGGCGCTTATTGACGGCCGGCTGCTTTTTGCGCAGCAGATACCACGCGCATCCACCGCCGCCGAGCACGCAGACCGCAAGCAGCGCAATGCCCCACCACGGGAAGCCGTCAACGCCGGTCTGGGCGGCGGGAGAGTTCTCCACAACGTGCGGTTCGGCCGGGTTTTGATAGGTTTCGTTGATCTCCACCGTGACCAGCTTGCCGTTGACCGCATAACCGCTGGGCGCTTTCAGCTCCTTGACGCTGTACTTGCCCCATGGCAGCTTGGTGAACTGCACGAGGCCGTTGTTGTCGGTGGTCAGGGTCGTGAGTAGCTTATCGGTGCTGTCGTAAAGACCGAACTGCGCGCCTGCAAGCAGCTTGTTGGTCTTGGCGTCCACCTTCTTGATCACGATGTTGGCAAAGGGATCCGTCACAATGAGCGTTCCGGCGACCACGCCCTTCTCGTCGATCTCGAACGCATACGCCGTAGGGTTGAGCGCATAGCCGCTGGGGGCTTTGGTCTCCTTGTAGGTGTACTTGTCGGCGGGCAGATACTTCACGGTCAGCTTGCCTTCCTTATCGGTCTTACCGTCGAACACCTTTTTGTTCTCGGCATTATAGACCTCATATGTGGCGTCGGCTACCGCCTTCTTGTCCGGGTCAAGCTTCGAGATAACGACCAGCGTGGGGACATTGACGAGCTTGGTATCGCCCGTGACCTTGCCCTCGGCGGTGATCTCAAAGGGGTACTCCTTGACCTGCAGCACATACCCGAGTGGGGCCTTGGTCTGCTTGAGGACATACTTGCCGTGCTTCATATAACGAATGGTCAGGTCGCCCTTCTCGCCGAGCGTACCGGACTGCACTTGCTTGCCCTCCGCGTCCACGATATTGATCGTGCCGCCGGGAAGCAGCTTCTCGGTCTTATCGTCCAGCACCTCCACATCGGTCACCAGAACCAGCGTGGGCTCGTTTGGTATCTCGGTCGTGCCGTTCACGGTGCCGTCGTCAGCCTTGGTAAAGCTCCATGTCTTGTCCGGCAGCTGATAGCCCGCCGTCACCTTGGTTTGGGTGATGGTGTACTGCCCAGGATACAAACCGTTGACCTCAACCGTGCCTTTCTCATTGGTCGTGTCGGTGAATACCGTTTTCCCGTTCTTGTCCGTGAGCTTCAGCTCCGCGCCGGCCAGCTTATCGGTCTTATCCAATGCGTTCACCACGGTCAGGATGACCGGCGGGTTTTTCACGGGCGTGGGCGCTTCATCTTCGTTATCGTTGAGATTGATGTCGGTCTTGGCCATGCCGTCCGGCGTTGCGACGGTGATGGCCTTGCCCTGCAGCACCAAAGACGCTGATGCGGCCACGGAACTCACCTTGAAGGTCAGCTCCACATCCGTATGCGCGCCGGGCTCAATGGGCTGGGTCAGCGAAAGCTTGCCCTCGGGGAGCTTGGCTGCGGTGGCCTCTGTTGCGGTTAGCCCAGTGGGAACGTTCAGGGCAACAGTCGGAACTGCCGCTTGATTGCCTTTATTGGTGATACGAAGCTGATAGGCGACGGTATCGCCATACTTGGCTGTGATGCCCTCCGTCACAGGAGTGTCGTTGACCTTGATAAGCTGTACGGCAAGCGCCATATCGTAGGTCTTCTTCACGAAGGGAATGCGGATCTGAGCGGGCCATGTACTGAATTTGCTGCCGTCCATCAGAACCGATTCGCCCTTGGGGGAAATGTAGTCGGGGTGTGCTTTAACCACCTCCCAAGCGTGCGTGCCGGGGTCAATCACAGCGGCAGTTTTGCCATCAGCGGAGGTGTCGGGCAGGTTCTCATCGTCGAGGCTGAAGCCCACGCCCGAGAGCGGATTGCCGGTAACGGCGTCGACTGCCATCAGCTCCACATCCGCACGCACGGTGACAGTGCGGGTGTGCGTGCCGGTAAGGCCAAGGATGTCGGCGACGGAGTACACGACCTGATATACGCCGGGAACATCGGCATTTACGTTGTTGGATGTGATCTGCACCTTGCCGCTGAGGTCTCCGTCCTCGGCGTCGGCTGCACTGACGTTGGCCTCGGGGTCGAACGCTCCGCCGCGGTTCATGACCACATCGGGCGCGGTGATAGCGGGCGCGGTGTTCGGGCTGATCTTCAGCGTGAAATACTCGAAGCTGGAGGTCGATATCACCGAGCAGTTATGGCTTATGAAACTGCCGAATGGGCCGTAGCCGCTGCCAACGGAGTCGTCGATGGCCACGTTGCTGAAAATCGCCGTCTGGCCGCTTGAGAAGCCGGCATCATCGTACTTATAGAACGACAGTGAACCGGGACTGACCTGTAATTTCAGGTACCAGGTTGTGCCTGCCGAGTATGCGGGCTTGGCCTCCTGCTGGATGAGCGTCACGCCTGAAAGCCCGGTGAACTGGGTGGAGGCGAGCGCGGCCATGCTGACGTTGGCGAGCTTGTAATAGCCTACATTGCTCTGTCCGAACAGCACGGCATACCCATTGAGCGTGTTCCCGTCCGTGACAGCGTTGAACACGAAGCCGCTGCCCTCGAGAGTATGCCAGTCGGTATTGCCTTCGGTCAGGTGGAACGTAAAGGTGCGGTAATCGCCGTCCTGCGCCGGGCGGAACAGAAGGGTGGTAAACGGATCGGTAGGATGCCCGGAAAAACTGACGGTATCGCCGCTTGCCGTGGCATGACCTGTGCGGCCGTACTGTGTCCAGCCTACGTCGCCTTCTGCGGCCAGCGCCTGCATGGGTAGCGCCGCGATGAGCAGCAGCGCCATGAGAAGCAGCGGCAGGATACGTTTGCGAATGAGTTTCATGTGAGATTCCTCCTTGATTACTGAAATAAATAAGCCCGGTTTAGCCGGGCTTGGGCGCATAGAAAACGACCTGTGCAAAAGCACGGGTCGTGAACATAAAGGTATATGGGGTTTACTTAATGCGAAAAACCAATCGTGTCCCGATCATCTGGGAGGAACTGCCATATCGTACATTTGACGGAATGCACGGATGATTGTTTCCCACTGAATATCGGCGGCATGGTCGAAGCTAGTTCTGTAGTTCTCCCATAGAGATTGCAGTGCAGAGCTGTTCTCAATCTCGTCTATGGTAGTACCAACGTGATCGATGACAGGCAGTGACCCACGCTTCTCGGCTGTGTTGATCAGTGCGCGTCCGAGAGTGTCTGCGTCAATATTGTCCTGCTGCGAAATGCCCAACACGTAAATATCGTAGAAATCACGCATACGAGTATTAAGCGTTCCGCGGGAAAGAATGGTCTCTAGCTTTTCTGCAAGCACCGTCTCCAAATTGTAGGCCAACAAGGAAATTGTTCGATCCTCAAAAATAAGCTTGAACACATAGAGGATCTCGCCCGGCGTAATCACATCGTCCGTGGAAAAATCGATCTTCAAGGGCGTGTGCATCGTTTCCAGGCAGGTATCAAGCTGTACCCTGACGCCGGGATAATCAGCATCATCCATGATGGTCGTCACGCTGGCAATGGTGAAGGTCATCCCATCATCAAGAGGGATGGAGATGATCTCGCTGACGATTTCGTGCGCTTTTTCCTCTGTCAGCGTCAGGTTTTTGACGGTCGTATCCACGTCCATCGTCGAACGGTTATCCAGTCCTACCATAGCGGAGACAAGCGTGCCGCCTTTGAGGATGAGATTATCCCGGTATGGGGAAACGGCAAGCCGTTCCAGAAACCGTTCCATGACATAGTTGCGTATGATGATCATAGCCTTGTTGCTGTCGCTTTTGGACATATTGCGAACTAAGGCTTTCAACTGTCTTGCCGTTCGGATTATTAGAGTAACACCTCCATATACTGCCTGATAACACTCTCGATTGAAAGCGCTTTTGCATATCGCATGAGTCGCGGAGTGTTTTTCGTTTTACTTCGCGCATATCCTTTGACCGCTCCTTGCAGCGTTTGCGCTTCAATACATCGACGGCTTCGCACAAGATCGCAAATCGTGCGTTCCATATCATAGCTCCGCAGCGTATGCCCTACGGGCGAGGCGGCCTCCGAAAGACCCATCTCAAACAGGTCTTTCTTGATTGTGTGTACTCTTACGCCCTGCTTGGTGAGGCCCGCAACATTTGTGCCGGCTTCAAGCGTAACAGAAAAGCGCAAGGGTTCACGTTCCGCGGCTCCCAATAGGTAGAGAGCCGTTTCGTGTGAAAAGACTGCCTTTGGATACCGTACCTGAAGCACATAGAGAGCATCAGGCCACGCTTCTTTTGACATGTAAAGCCCATGCGCCGTGCGCTCCAAACCGTTTTCTCTCACATAGGCAGCAAGCGTACTCTTTGATACACCGGCTGCAACGGCATCCGATGTACGCAGATATCCTTTATTTTCAGACAGCAACTGATCCAATCGCTCAAACTTACCCATGCCATCACCACACTTTCACGCTATTATTGTAACCCAAAATAGCGTGAAAGTAAACCTGTAATCACAAATCCTTTCAAGAAAGCCCAGCGATGCCAGACTCAAGGACATAAAAGGCCGTCTGCTAATTAAGCAAACGGCCTTTGTGCAATGACTCGGCGCATTTATCGCTGCTGTTTTTTGCGTTTCGGTCTGCGCAGCGAGAGGATATCCGCCGCAGCCGCGCACAGCAGTCCGGTGATAACCAGCGCATACCCCCACCACTGGAACGAGAACACGCCGGTCTTGGGAACGGTGGATGTATTCTCGACCACGAACGCTTCCTGATTGACATAGGTGGACGTCACCTCCACCGAGATGACCTTGCCAGACATCACATAGCCCTCAGGCGCCTTCAGCTCCTTGATGGAATACTTACCCGGGCTGAGTTTGCTGAACACCAACAGGCCGTCCTTGTCGGTTTTACCTGTCATCAAGAGCTTGTCCTTGCTGTCGTATAACCCAAACTCCACGCCGCGTAGCGACTTCTTGGTCGCGGAGTCGACCTTTTTTACGGACAGCTGCACGACCTCGTCGGTGAAGATGGTATCGCCATGGATCGTCCCATCGGGCTTGATCTCAAAGTTCATGGTGTTGGGGTTAAGTGCAAAGCCCTCCGGCGCAAGCGTTTCCTTGAAGGTGTACTTGCCCGGCGCAAGCGTCATGGTGCTGATTTTGCCATCCTTATCCGTGACCGCCTTATACACCGACTTTCCGTCGGCGTCGAATATCTCCACCGTAGCGCCCGGTATGGGCTGTTTCCCGGTGATGTCGGTCTTGGTGATGACGGCCTCGATCTTCTCATTTGAGAGCGTCATGCCGCCGGTAACAGTGCCGTCCGCCTGCACGGTGAACTTCATGACCGCGGTGTTAAGACCATAGCCCGAAGGCGCTTTGACCTCCCTGTAGGTATACTCGCCCGGAGCGAGGTAGATCACAGCCAGCTCGCCGTTCTCATTGGTAACGCCCGAGTAGACCTCGTTGCTCTTGCTGTCGAAAATGGCGATCTCCGCGCCCGCCAGCTTTTTGCCGCTGTCCTTATCTACTTTTGTTATGACTACCCTTGTCGGCGTGTTGACGAGCTGGGTCGTGCCGGTGATCTCACCGTCCGCTGTGACGGTAAAGGTAAAGGTCTGATCTGTCAGCACATAGCCCGTCGGCGCTTTCAGCTCTCGCACCGTATATACGCCGGGACGCGGCATGGGGAAAGCGATCTCGCCCTTATCGTCCGTTTCATCCGAGGCGATGATCTCACCGGCCGCGTTTTTGACCTCAAGCGCAGCGCCCGCAAGCAGCCTGCCGTCTACGGAGCTAACCTTAGTGATGTGTACCTGCTTGGGCGAGTTCTTGCACACATACTCCAGAACCTCATCGGAGTCTGCCGTAATGACTGCCTCGTACTCCTGCCCGCTCAGCTCGAAGCCCGCGGGCGCTTTGGTCTCGCGGATGACGTATGTGCCCACGGGCAGCTCCGGAGAGAGCGCTTCGCCGTTTGCGTCCGTGGTCAGCTCTATGGATACGCCCAACTCTTTATTGGATACCTCGAAGACCGCTCCCTTCAGCCTGTAGTCGGCCTCGGTATCACCGCCGCCGAAGATGCGTTGGAGGAGGTTTGGAGCTTTATAACGTTCATCAAGCTTGAGGAGCCTGATCTTTCCTGTCGCAAGCTCGTTGAGAATGGGCTGCCCATCGTTGGCGGCAACACGCACGGTTTCGGTACTCGGGCTGCCGTATACGAGTGCAATCGGATATGCATCTTTGGAAATGATGTAGCCCTCCGGCACGGCCAGTTCTACAAAGCGGTACTTTCCAAACGGGACGTTCTCATGGACCTGAAGATTTCCCTCGGCATCCGTAGAACCCACATAAACCAGCGTATCCTTAGGTAGGAGTGTACTGTTCTCGCCCAGTATCTGCTCATCCGTGTACAACCCAAACGTGAAGCCCTCGCCGGGGCCTGTGATTATCTTCGCCTCTTCGGCGTGGAACAGCTCGGCGCGCTTTATCAGGGTCAGTTCCACATTGGGCGCGTCGTCACGGATACCGACCTGCGCGCTGACGATCGCGGTGTACTGGTCTTTATACCGAAGCGTGACCGCGTGCGGTTCTGTATCCAGCAAATACCCTTCGGGCGCTGTCGTTTCCACGACTTCGTATTCGCCAAGATACAGCGCCTTGCTGACGGCGCTTCCATTGCTGCCCGTGGTGACGGTGTCGGCGACCTCTCCGGCGCTGAGCTTCAGTGTGCCGTCCGGAGTTTTGATATCGGTCTTGGCGCGGATCTCAAACACCGCGCCTTCGAGCGGGATATCGGTATAGGTCGCAGTTTTGATCGTTCCGTACTCGCTTTCGGTTTCGGTCACGCCGGTGAATGCAGAGCCGATCTTCTTAACCGTAATTTTCCCCATGACAGGCGTATTGGCGCACTCCACCACAACGGTCTCGCCGTCTTTGCCAACGCTAAAGGGGATGGGGGATGCGTTGAGCAGGTATCCAACGCCCGCCTTCACCTCATGCAAGGTGTAATCGCCATACAGCAGCGGCTCGGGCAGCACCAGTGTCCCGTCAGCGGCCGTTTCAAACACGGTTATATCCACAGGGGAAGGATAGAGCTGACGCTGTACGACCCAGTTGCCGTCCGCATCCTTAATCCTAAACTGCACGCCGGCAGCGGGGATGATTTTGCCGGTTTCCGCGTCCAACTTAGCGATTTTGACCTCACTTTGGAAGGCCTCATCCTCCAAAGCATAAGCAAATACCTTTTCGTCAACGTCAATGGTCACATCGAAGGGCTCCACCAGCTTATGACTGTCGATGCCCTTGATCTCTGTGACGGTGTATGTGCCGTACAGGAGCGTATCGGACATGGCATAGCCCGACGCATCGGTGGTCAGCGTTTCAATCAGCTCTCCGTCTGCCTTTCGAGTGATGGTGAACTCGGTACCTGCGAGCGGGCGTGTCTCCTTGTTGCTGCCATATCCGAACTCGGCGTACTTGATGATGCTGATCCTGCCGCGTATGACGGTGTTCTCTACCGTGACTGCTTTCTCAACGATTTCGACTGTCTGCCCGGCGTATTCTATGACCACCGGATACTCGTTTTCATTGAGGGTATAGCCAAGCGGCGGCGTTTTTTCCCGCACCACATAACTGCCAAGGGGCAGCTCAGGGCTCGTCACCATATCCGTATCCGCCGTCAAGGTGTGCAGCACATTGCCTTCGGTATCGAGTATCTCGAACACAGCGCCGTCGAGCGTGGCTTCGCCCTGCGGTTCAGCCCCGGTCTCGGCGTCCCGCTTGGTTATCGTGATCGTTCCGGTCTGGGGTTTGTTCGGTACGGTGACGGATTCATATACCACCTCGATGGTCTGACCCGCATAGTCCAGCTCCACATCGTAGGCAGCGGTGTTCAGCACGAACCCCTCGGGCGCGGCCTTTTCCTTTATGATGTATGCGCCAAGGGGCAGCAGCTTGCTGACCGCCTTGCCGTCGGCGTCGGTGGTGAGCGTATCCACAACAGTATCGCCGCTGTAAATCTCAAACACCGCGCCGGAGAGCGCATAATCGCCCATGTCCGAATCCGCGTTGGTCTTTTGCACGGTGATCTGGCCTGCCTGCGGCTTATTCGGGATGTTCACATCGCCATATATCACGGCGGCGGTCTGGCTGCCGTATGAGATGGTGACGTTCTTCGGGGTCGAGTTCAGTACGAAGCCGCTAGGGGCAGTGATCTCATTGACCGAGTACGTCCCCAGCACCAGCTCCTTGCTCTCGGCCTTGCCTGTGTTATCGGTGGTGATGGTATCCACCAGCGTCCCCGCGCTGTCACGCACCTCGAACACCGCGCCAGCAAGGGAATGAGAACCAAGCGAGTCGTCGGCGTTGGTCTTCTGCACCCGCACCTTACCCATTTGAGGCATATTGGGAACGGTAATGCTGACGTTCACCACGCCGTTCACCGCGTTTGCTGTGCTGATGATCACGCTCTGGTCGGCGGCTGCTACGAAGCCCTGCGGGGCTGTAGTTTCGCGCACGGTATAGGTGCCAAGCGGCAGAGCCTTGCTTTTTCCTGTCCCATTCGTGGCGATTGTCACGGTATCCACGGCGGTATTGCCGCTGTAAATGGTGAACACTGCGCCGGCAAGGCTATAATTGCCTTTACTTGGATCGGCGTTTGTCTTGGTGATGGAGATGTAGCCCTTGATGGAACTGTTGGTCAGGTTGAGCGTCACGGTGTTTGCAAGCGACACACTGACCGTGTGCACGGTGGGATCGAGGTTATAGCCGCTAGGTGCACTGATTTCCTGTACATAATACGTTCCGGGGTCGAGGCCGTCCATGCTGCCGTAGCCCCGGGAGTTGGTAGTGATTGTGCCGATCTGCCGGCTGCTTGCGTCCTTTACGCCGAAGACCGCTCCGGCAAGCACCGCGCCGTTGTCGCCGGTCTTGTAGATCTCGATGCCGCCAGAGTCCGGCATGATGAGAGTCAGCCGTGTGGTGACCGCGGGCAGCTCCAGTCCGTTGCCAACCATGACGACCTTCTGGTCGTTGTTGCTGGGAGCATACCAAGCATAGTTGGCGGTGCTGCGGCTGTCGTAGCCGGTAAAGGTGATACTGAGCTGTTGACCCGCCATACTGGTGGGAACGGATATGGTAAGCACATCCCCGTCGTTGCCGGCGAAGCCGGATATCTGCACGCCGTAGGGCGCGTCGTAGGTGTATCCGCCGTTACAGTTGATAAGACTCACCCGGGTCTGCCCGACGAAATAGCTGCCCTGTTGGGTCATATTGATCGTCGAGGGGTTGACCTGTATAGAATGCTGCAGCGTCGTCCCGTTGCGAGCCTTGTTGAGCAGATCCATCGAATACGCCCACATGGCGGCCGCCGTGCTGTTGCCGCTTTTCGGCCTTGTGTACTGGTTGGAGCGGGTAAGGTTGGTGAAGTTGTATTGCTGGAAGTCCATGCCATACACTTCCTGCGATTCCGAGAGCCAGAATCGGATGGCGTTGGCTGTAGCGTACCGTGCCTGCTCTGCGGAAAGACCGCCCGTACCGCCCGCAGGATAACCGAAGGTCAATATGGAGTAGATACCCTGATATACGGCATATGGGTAGGCCTCGGTGGGATCGAAGCTCGAATAGGTATCGCCTCGCGGTGTGCCGTTCTTATGTTCCAGGCAATATGCAATTTCACCTGTCTGTGTATTCCAGTGATGAGGCGTTTTCAGCGCCTCCCATGCCCCCGCCGAGGAATAATACTCATACAGCCGCACGGAGGACGGTTCATCCTCCGTGCCGACCGGAGCGTAGGCTGCAAGCGCTGTCAGCGGCAGCACGCAGATCGTAAACAGCACGCACAGCAGCAGCGCAATGAATCGTTTTCTCTTATTCATGTTCCCTCCTGAATGAATAAAGGAGCCAACTGCTCAGCTCCTTTGCTTTTTGGTCTGATAATACCTGACGCCAACATACCCGGCCGCGCTCAGCAGCAACAAAGCGCCAAGCCCGTACCACAACACACCGCTCTCCACGCCCGTCTGGGGAATGGGCTTTATGACCGGCTTAGGCGTACTGGTGGGCGTGGCGTTCGGCGTTGCGCTGGGTTTGAGCGATGGCGTGGGCGATGGCGTGGGCGTTGGTGTAGGCGTCGGCAAACCCTTGGCCTGATTCACAATATCCATCAGTCTGCTGACCACGCCCTTATCGCTAACGGTGAACGTATACTTGGTGCTGTTTACAAGGTAGCCTTCGGGCGCTGCCGACTCGTAATAGGTATAGCTCTCGCCGGCTTTCAGGCCGCTCACCGTTACGACGCCGTCCGTGCCGGTCTTGCCCGAAAACACCTGCTTCTGCTTCGCGTCCAGCACAACGATAGTCGCGCCCGCAAGGGGATTGCCCTTATCGTCCACCTTTTTGATGGGCACGGAGGTCGTGATGCGGGCATTGCTGAAGCTGAGCGTGCCGGTCACCTCGCCAGTGTCGGAAACCATAAAGGTGTATTCATTTTGATCCAACAGATAGCATGGTGGCGCTTGGAACTCCTTATAGGTATAGGAACCTGGCGCAAGACCCGCAATAACCGCATACCCGTCGTTATCGGTGGTATACTGGCCAAAGACAGTCCCGGACGCTGTTTTAACCTCGATCTTGCAGCCAGAAAGCCCCGCTCCGATGTCCGCGCCCAGTTTTCGGATGCGTGCTTTACCAACGACCAGTGGAGGCGACGCGGGAAGCTTATCGTTTTCTAGCACCCAGTATTCGGGGTTTGCTTCCGCTAAAGAAAGCCGCAGGGTGTGGCGTGTATCGTCCAGCTGATAGCCATCGGGCTGTGTGACCTCAAAATAGAAATAGTTCGTATCATACGCAAGCTCCACGTCCGTTGTGACAACGCCGTTATCGGTCATGCCTTGGAAAACCGTTGCGCCGTTTCCGTCAATGATGCGGATCACTGCACCGTCCAGAAGAGCCTGCGTATCTGCATCTATCTTTTTGAAGCTCACTCGTTCGCCTGTCGGTCTGGGGATAGGCGGCGGCGCAACGGCGGGCAGCACCAGCGTATCATCGGCCGAGACCCGGTTGGGCGTACCGCCGGTGCCCACAGGCTGCAGCTCCGCCGCCTGCTCTGCCTCGGCGTGGACATACATCCTGCCGCGGTCGCTTCGCGTCAGCGTCAGGGCATTGTTGGTTCTGGCCTTGAGCGTCAAAGCAGCGTCCGGACGAGCATCCGTCCGCACGAAGAACTCCTGCCCCGCACGCACAACGCCAAGCACCGTGCCATCTGAATCGGTCACGCCCGCGTTCACGCCATCCGCGTCTACACTCATCTCGATCATTCCGGCGGAAAGCATATCGGAGGAAACGGAAAACGGGCCATAGATATAACCTGCGCCGTTCTGCACGGGAGTGAGATCGGCGGGATGCTCGATGGCGATGTTCGTGCCGAACACTTTGTTGCGATAGCCGTCGTACTCGTCGCGCTCCCGCGTGAGATACTCATACAGCAGCTTTGTGTCCTGATGTCCCTGGATCAGCTTTGCGCCGATGAACCGCTCCGGGTCGTCATTGACCTTCGCAGGCTGATGATGCCAGATCGCCTCCTGGATCGTGGCATATACGATGGTTTCCACCAGCTCGTCAAGCTCAGCGGAGGACAGCCCGCCCTGGGAGGCAGCAATCTCAGTATACAGCCGGTCGTAGTCTGCGCCTGCATCGTGCATCATGGTGCTCATAGAGATAGCGGGATAGCTGTGCTCGATAACCCAAAGCATTTTATCGTATACGGCGCCGCTTGGCCAAACGGTGGTGACGAAATTGTCCGTCTGCACCACGCTCTTGCGCCAGAAGCCGTAGATCCAATGCCCATCGTCACGGGTCAGTTCATATCCGTCCGCGAATGTTGCACCGTTGATCTCAAACTGAACACGCTCATCATTGTTAAAAGTGTCCAGCATAGTCTGGTCAACTACCGTTGTGGACAGGAACCTGAAGGAAGTGATATCCCCGTGAACGGCCATGAGATCGCCAAAGCAGGCGGAAGTGTTTGGATCGGAGCCGTTGGCTGCCGTGTCGCCCGCTTTCAAAGTTTGAACAAACAGACCAAGTAGCATATCGCTGTCCTTCACATATAGCGACTGTTCGCCCGTGTTTGAAATGGTTGCGGGATAATGGCGGCTCATGTCGAGGCAATACGCAGTAAACTGCTGCTGATCAGTCGTAGCAACCCAAATCTTCATGACATTGGTAAGCCCATGAATACCGCCTGACTGCTCTGTGCCGCTGCTATCCATAACGGAGAAGGTATAGCTGCTGAAATCCAGCACCATGTCCGCTTTGGTGTAAACCGTTACCGCCTCGCCGATCTCTGGCACACGGGTCGGCGTTTGAGCAGTGAATGCAAAAACGGTCATTGGCATAACCGCCTGTACAATGCACAAAAGCGCTGCCAGAAGCAGCGCCCACTTAGACCTTTTCATTATGATTCCCTCCCAATATGTTGTTTTGTTGTATGAAAAAAGAGCACCGAAGCGCTCTATCGTTGATTAAAGTAGCTTTTGCTTACTTCATATACATTTTCAGCTCATCGTAAAAGTTTTCGCGCGTCCCGGCCATAACCACGACGATAATCTTCTCACCTTCGTATTCCACCGTATAAGCAAGTTCATAATTGGTCTTGTTATAGTAGATATCATACCCGTATAAGCCGGCGAGATCACCGGTCTTAGGTTCTCCAATCGTGTAGTCCTTGCAAATAGCGTCAATGGCAACTTTATACAATTCTTTCAGCCGCTTATCCTTGAGCTTCTTTAGATACTTGGCTGCAGGAGGAAGGAACCTGACTTCTGCCATACTCACTCTCTCACGCCAAATACATCATCATAAGTGGAATACTCACTGCTACCCTTTGCGGCATTTTCCGCATCGGCCAGCATGGCCTCCACAGCCGGCCGAACTTTTTTTTGCTCAGCCTTAAATGCGGCGAGCAGTTCATCGTTGGATAAGCCCTTTGCAATCAAATCAGCAAGAATTTGCTCGGCAAATTCTCCACCGCTTACGGTTTTAACAGGCCGTAGAACGATTTCGTTCCCTCTCATCAGGCACTCGGCTTCATTGGTGAATCCAAGTTTTTCATAGTATTTCTGCGGAATCGTAATCTGCCGCTTTTCTGATATTTTAATTGTTTTCCGGTTCATAGCCACACCACCCTTGCTCAACGCAGACTCCATATCTCTTACTCCTATTCTATGCAATTAACAAAGAAATCATACAACAAATATCCTTGTTTCCTTGTTCATTGTAACATTAGGGGTACTGTCTGTCAAGGTGGTAATGACGCGGTGCGCCCTATTATACAGCGGCATAAGAGTCAGTATAAGCGGTGTTATCCGTTTCGTAAGTATGGCCTCCTTTTCGTGATACTGGATAATACCGCTCACACCCCATATTTACGACGAGCTGCGGGGCTGGATGGTCGAATAGCCGCGCTGCGCTTCGCTCAACGATCGGTAAAGTATCTCGAAGAAGCGTTCGCGGGTCAGGGGCGCATCCAGCCAATGCGTCGTCCGGTATGCATAGCAGCCTATGCCGGTATCGACCGTGTGCCCGCCAAGTACGCTTGCAAGGTTGAGCTTGTTGACCTTATCCTTATCGTGGATCGAGATCTTCCGCTCCAGATAGCGCACCAGATAGATGACCATCAACGGATGCAGCTCGGAAAAGGATATCTGCAAATAGAAATCCTCAAACATCATCATAAGACCCGTATCATCCTCTTCCTCTATGGTCAGCGACTGCTTCACCATATTGCGGGCCTCGTCGGAAAGGCTTTTCCGGCGGCGCGTCTCCTCTATGGATAACGCCTGTACGTCATATTCCATACTTTTCTCCCGATCAAGAATACACAATAGCGCCCCAGAGCCTAAGCCGCTCCAAATCCGCGCCCAGTATCCTGACCGTGACCGGCGAACCGATGGCGGGGCGCTTGTGCTTGGGGAACTGGCAGAGACAGCTCACATTTTCAAAAGAAACGAATACACCCACCGCTGTGATCATCGTGACGTTTCCGACATAGATGTTGCCGACCTTGAAGCGGCTGATGGCCTGCTTAAAAGCGTCCTCGCCCGCCTGTTTCACCGAGAGCTTGAGGCTGATATTGTTTCGGTCACTTCGGTCAAGCTCCAGTATTTTCACCAATACCCGGTCGCCCACGCGGAAATGTGTCGTGGCGTCCACCCAGCGCAGGTAGCTGAGCTCCTCCAGCGGAATAAACTGTTCTATGCCGAACAGTTCCACAAAGGCGCCGGGGCGTATGACCGAAACCACCCTTGCTTCGGCGATGTCTCCCGCCTCCAGCTGATGGTGGCCGTTGCGGTCGGTGTCAAGGTAATACTCGCGTCTGCGCTGGCGCATGGCCTCCAGGCGGCTGCCGGCCGCAACACCAGCGTCCGTTTCGATGCCTTTTACCACATAGTCGATCTCAGCGCCCAGCCTGCGGGAGAGCGTTGCGCCGCGATAATTATCCGCAGCATCCTCATCGAACTCAAACATCTCGCTTGCGGGGATGATGACCTTGAACGCGCCATGATAGACCACCGCATACGCGAGGTCAGGGCTCTCATCCATGCGCTCGATGCCTGCGATGGTGCCTGTAATGACGCGCCGGCTTTTCATAGACTCTGAAAGGTCGATGATGTCCTGCCTGCGCCTGGCTTCGGGGGTCAGCTCGCTGCGCTGGCCGTCAAGGGATACGACTGCGCGCCTGCGCGGTCTGCGTGTGGGCGAAGTCTCTAGGACAGGTGCGTCAGCGGCCGGTTCATCGGATTGCGGTGAAGGCGTTACCTGTATAACCGATTCAGGCTCAGGCTTGGAAGCGCTTCTTCGGGACCTCTTGGGCTTTGGTTCGGGCGTTTCCTGTACAACCGGCTCTGCGGCTGTGTTTTCCGGCCTGTCTTCAGGCGCCTGAGGAAGGTTTGCGGCTTCTTCGGTTTCAGTTGTGGGGGATGGTATTGAATCAATGGCTTCGACGCCGTCATCTGGTGCAATATCCGCTTCGGCCGTTTCAGTCGTAGGGGACACCGTTTCATCAGGTTTTTCGACAATCTCCTCGGCGGATCCCAAGGCGATTTCACTGTTTTCATTCTCAGTCATGGACACAGCGGTGTCTTCGGCTGTACCGGGCGTGGATAACTCCATATTCATCGTTTCAACGGTTTCGGTTTCGGATGTTTTCTTAGGCATGCTTTTATTTCCTCCTATCAAAAGTTTTCGGGTGGGGTGGCTGTTTCGTAAAGGTCGCCAACGCTGGGCGTAAGTGGCGTGTACTGCGGCTGCACTGCATATGGCTGGCTCATGGGCTCTGAATAAACGCTCGCCTGATAATCCAGTATGGAGCAAGGGCGCAGCTGCTTTGCCGCGGCGAGCCGGGTATAATCGAGTTTCTTTAACCGCAGTATTTTCTGCCCCCTTAACGCCACGAGCATCTCGTCATGCGGCAGGCGCAGGACTTCATCCGGCGTGAGCAGCCGGCGCTTACCAAGCCCCTCGGAATAGCGGTACTGCGGTATGACCTGCGCTACGGCGAAGGTTTGCCGGGTGGTCATGGTGGAGTTCACGTCGATGGTCATGTCCCCGCTGCGGGTGGAAACATAGGTTGCCGTCACATCGTCCGAGCAGCCGAGCATGAGCTGGGTATCACAGCAGCCGAGTATTTCGGCCCAAAGGTTGTTGCCGTATCGGTTCTGCAGCTGGGGAAGGCTTTGCAATGCCAGTACCAGCGCGACCGCACGGGAACGAAGCGTGGCTGCCGAGCGGGCGAAGTCCCGTCCGTTGTTTCCGCCGATGGTGCCGATGTTCGCAAATTCGTCGAGTACGAAGTTGACCGGTATGGGGCAGCGACCGCCCGTCGATGCGTCTGCGAAGCGTGTCAGCCGGATAAACAGGAACGAGAAGAACAGCGAGGAAAGGAAGTTCATGGTGCTGTTCTGATCGTCGAGTATCACGAAGTAAGCGCATTTGCGCTTTGCCGGGGCAGTCAGGTCGATGTCACTGCGGCTTAGGATGCGCTTGACCTGCTCACTTTGCAGGGTTTGAAGACGCGTTCCCAGACCGAGCAGGATACCTGAGCGCACCGTGTCGCTGGACTGGCGAAACAGATTGTAGGGCGCTCTGGCCGGGTGCTCCACGGGCAGCTTATCAAACAGCGCCGATAGCTGCCGTTCATTGGTTTGGGTTAGGAAGCGATATACCTCCGGCAGATTCCGCCGCTCTGCGCCAAAAGCGGTGGTGTGGTCGACATACAGCACCAGAGCCTTCAGCAAGTTGGCCTCGCCATTGTCCCAGAAATGGTCGCCCCTTTCTCCGCTGGTGTTGGAGATGATGACGTCGCTCAATACCTGCGCAAGAAGCGTGTCCTGCTGCAGATCGGCCATGCAGTTCCATGAGTCGCTATGATGCGGGTCAACGAGGTTGAACACTTTGACCTCATACCCGCTATCAATGAAATAGCCCGCCATATCGTTATACAGTTCCGATTTACTGTCTGTCACGATCACAGATTCCTGACGCTTGACGCTTTGTATGAGGTATGGGCGAATCACAGCACGGCTTTTCATGGTGCCCGATGCACCGAACACCAATATATGCCTGTTGAGCTTCGTATCCACGGGGAGACAGACCGCCTGGCCGTTCAATTCTCCGAGTATCGTTCCTTTGGCCTTGTCCGGCGGTGCTATCTCGAATACCGTTTTGACTTCCTTGGGTTCCATCCAGCCTGCCGTGCCGTATGCGCCGGATTTCGAGCGGGTGAAGTTCCTCGCGTCGTATTCCTTATTTCCGAACT
>OKVK01000879.1_pt1 | contig 17600 bp, 16 predicted proteins | sample 1604771 | NCBI WGS metagenome assembly OKVK01 (sample SAMN01760906, study PRJEB22395) | human gut metagenome | reverse complement strand
CGTTATTATACTGTTCTTTTGTCGTCCTGTCAAATTTGTCGTAGGAATACTGAACAGTCTGGTCATTACCAAACGTCATTTTCTGCAAGCGCCCGTTGTTCACGCCGCTTTCGTACTGGTATTTTGCGAGCAAAAGGAAAGCAGGAGCATATCAGGGATATGCTCCTGCGAAAAATTTTTTAATCGAATCCGGTCAGTAATTCATTTGGAACATTTGTTTTGATTAGTCGGCAAAGCCGTTCATATTGCATTTCCAAATTTTCTGCGCTAATTTTCTTGCCTTGCTTCGTAACAATTGTGATTTTCTCTGCATAACAATAGTGGAATTTTTTTCCGCGAAGTTTTACAGAAGCAATGTCCGACATATTAAACGAATATACTTTTTTCAGAGGGCTATATACCGTTATTTTATCATTTGAAACAACGATTTTGCGAGTAACTGGTCTGATTATAAGTGCAGTACCAAGCCAAAACCCTAAAACCGGTATAAAAAGCATATACGCAGCAACTTTAGTATTAGGTACATCATCTATATAATAGACAAGAAATAGAAACATAACCGCCAAGCAGTCTGCAATGCCTACATACAGCACATACTCAGGCATTCTTACGACAAAGTTCTTGTCAGTTGCCGTTTTTCTTAACTTCTTAGGACGCTTAAACGCGGCATCAATCAGCAGCATAATCAGTGGTACAAAGCAGAACATTAATGCAATGGCCATTGCTCTCAGTTTAAACGTCATCGCTTTGTCACCTCCTGGTACGGTGTGTACCTAGCGACAACGCCGGATATGGTCTTACTGTATTTCCACTACTAAGCCCATTAATTACAGTTAAGCCACTATCCGAAACATAACCTGATATGAATCCTTTTTTCATGACCTTAAAGGACATTCTCTTTGCGTTTTTATTCTTAATCATCGTTAGACCTCTTTTAAATATAGCTGACATACTGGTTCTTCCCGATGTAATTCCTTTGACCTTTATTACATCTATTTTGCCCCATCCAAAACCGAATGCCGCATCAATAATTGTATTACAGACTATTTCACCTGCCGAGCGGTTTTCTTCGCCAGTAACATTTTCGAGCACTTGTCCAACGAGTGTTGACACTCCCGATCCTACTGCCCCTCCGACAGCAGTTCCTGCACACATAGTGACAACTCCGCCAGCAGCGCCACCAACAAAAGCGCCAAAATACGTTTCCCAGCTAGATAACTCAAATGAACCATTTTTAACGCTGGAAATCAAATCGCTCGTAAATTGTGACGCAAGAGATACCGCTGCCCCAACGCCTGCCGCAATAGCTAGATGCAAGAATTCACCATTAGAATCACTCTTGTTCACCGGGTCATTTTCGCAATATGCGAACATGTTGGTGCTCAGGAGGCCTGTTGCATCCGTTGATGCGTAGCTGTCGGCGTTTATGAAGCGCCCGATCTCGGGGTCGTAGTAGCGAGACTGGAGATAGTAAAAACCTGTCTCGGAATCATAGTAATAACCGCGATAACGCAGAGGATTTATGTCCGCCAGCGTTCCGCTGCTGCTTATTATCTTGCCCCAGGGGTCGTAGGTATAACTTGCGACAACACTTCTGCTGCTGTTGACGATTCGAACGACATCGCCCTGCGCGTTGAGGACGTAGTAGTACAGCGTATTATTGTACTTCATCGCCAGCGGCTGGTTGTTCTCGTCGTAGACGAAGTCGATGGTCTTGCCGCCGCCAGTTTGACGGGTCACGAGGCCGCTGAGGGTCGTGAAATCATACTTCGTCGAGCCCACGGTCTTGCTGCTGCGAACACCGGCCATGTCGTAGGTATAGCTTATGTTCGTGCTGCCGACCTTGGCCGTCGCCAGTCTGCGCCCCTGCGTCCATGTGAAAGTGCTGCCGTCGTAATACTTCGTCGGGTTGCCGCCGGAGTAGGTGATAGTATTGCCACCATACGCCGTCAGCAGGTCGCGCCATGCGCTGTTGCCGTAGGTATAATTGGTCGTCGTGCTTCCAACTTTTTTGCTCTGAATGTTGCCTGCGGTGTCGTAGCTGTACTCATAGCTCGTTCCCCCGACTGTCGCCGAGGTGAGCTGCCCCTGCTCGTCGTAGCCATAGATTGCGCGGGTCGTCGTTGAGCTGCCCGAATCGAGGATCTTGACCAGGCGGCCGTTGCTGTCATAATGGCAATTATCGCCATAGATCAGATTGCCCGACGAGTCGCGGTAATTGACGTAGTTCGGCAGCGCGGCTCTGTAGCCGCCATCCTCATTATAGCAGTAGTTATACGCCTTCGTCATGACGCTGCCGATGGCCTTGCTTCGCAGCTGATTCGCTCCCTGATACGTGTAGGTCACGGGGATGCTCGAGTTCTGAACAGTCGCATTCAGGCTCGTCAGCAGGCCGGTAGTCGTGCTGTAGGCGTACGATATGGTCGTCGTGCCCCCGGCATTATACCAGTTTTGCTTCGTCAGGCGATTGGAAGCGTCGTAGATATGCTCCGTGCGCTGCTCGAACTCACCGTCGTTATACTCGTTACTGCGGATCAGGCGGCCAAGGCTGTCGTATTCGTAGTTATACTCTTCCCCCGCCGTCGAGGTCTGCTTTGCAAGCTGCCCCGAGGCATCGTAGGCATATTCATATGTGACGTTATTATACTGTTCTTTTGTCGTCCTGTCAAATTTGTCGTAGGAATACTGAACGGTCTGGTCATTACCAAACGTCATTTTCTGCAATCGCCCATTGTTCACGCCGCTTTCGTACTGGTATTTTGCGAGCATGATCGCGCTCGACGGCGTGCTCGTCGCGGTGTTGTCCGCGCCGCTGACGCTTATCTGCGTCATGTTGCCAAACGGGTCATACGCGAAGTGGTAGCTCTGCCACGTAAACGCGCCCGTGCCGACGCGGCTTTTGCGCGCAAGCGCCGAGAGCTGGCCGGTCGAAAGGAAAGCAGGAGCATATCATTCGATATACTCCTGCAAATTTGATTTTTTGCTATCTCTTTGCTAAAGCTTCTTCTTTGAACGCCAAAACACGCTCTGCTTCTTTCTCGCATTTAGATGTGGAAGAAACATAGAGAAAAATCACCCATGGTTCATCGTCAGGTACTGGTAATTTGTGTAGCACATTTATACTATTGTCATACAACACAAAATCTCCATCAGCGTCTTTATTTGATAAACATAGTACTCTGTTACGTATAAGTTGCTTATACCCCGGATAGTCATTTTCTAAGCGTATGTTAATGTAAACACCATTGCTCCACGGTATATAAATAGGTGAATCTTTCCCTGAAAACGTAACACTTATTCCATTACTATTAATAATTATCGTCGTCGAATACGCGGGATCGCGCAACACTAAATACGTACTTATTGCGTCAATTATTGCAAGAAGTATGAGGATTAATACTTCAGTCAACGAATACTGTGATGTCAACAAGCCATATGCCATCGCAATTGTGAAAGAGAATAGTAACGACAAATATGCCCAAGCTTTTCTTTTGTAGGGATTATAAATCATTGAATTACCGCATAGCTTTTCCATCTAACTATCTTCCTCCTGCATAGCGTATGCTACTCCTTGAAAATAGTTTTTCAATAGTAAAGCCAAACGTAAAAGAAAACGCTTGTTGTACTGTTCGAACAACTGCTGTAGCTATTTTTGCTTTAGTCCCACGAAGTAGATAAGTGGTGCCACTGTCTATTAATGTGTCTATTGATGTTTGTACCCCTATAGTGGCCGTCTTTCCAATGCTTTTATTCTTATCGTTCCTTTGGCTGAAAACTTCTGCCGCGGTAGAAACCACAACATTTTTCGCTATTTTAGCTGTAGCCTTCACTACTTTACTTGCAGTTTTTAAGAACCTGAATGGTATAGTACCACTTGTGACTGCTCCAACTGCACCTTGTACAGCAACATCTACCCAGTTTATGTCTCGCAACTTTGTACCAGCTGCTAATTGAGTTAGGACTTCCATTCCCGCGCCCAGCGCCGCGCCCACAACGATATTCCAAAATTCGCCGCTGGGGTCACTCTTGTTCACCGGGTCGTTTTCGCAATATGCGAACATGTTGGTGCTCAGGAGGCCTGTTGCATCGGTTGAGGCGTAGCTGTCGGCGTTTATGAAACGGCCGATCTCGGGATCGTAGTAACGCGACTGGAGATAATAAAAACCTGTCTCGGCATCATAATAATAGCCGCGATAGCGGAGCGGGTTAATGTCCGCCAGCGTTCCGCTGCTGCTTATTATCTTGCCCCATGGGTCGTAAGTGTAGCTTGCAACAACGCTGCGGAAGTCTAAGACATTGAGACTCAAGGTCGCAAACAGCACCAAACGCAAAGCAGCGGCTATGCTGCCTGAGGTAAAGGCACAATGGGAGGCTGAGCTTAACTCCAATGTAGTAAGCGACGATCCCACTTTCGCCGAAAGCGTCGAGCGTTGGTTAGAGGCTAAGAGCCAATCCGTAAAAGAAAATACTATGGTTGCCTATACCGGATATGCGAACAAGCATATAATTCCTATGCTTGGGCACATAAAGACTAAGGATATCCAGTACGCTCATTTACAGCGCTACATAGACGATCTCGCTGGTGATTTGAAGGTCAAGAGTCTCAAAAAGCATCTTGTCGTAATAAACGGAGCTTTGGATGATGCTGAACGCAGCGGCATCATATCCAGTAATCCCGCCAGGCTCGTTCAAATGCCGCGAGAGGCCGAAAAATTCGTAGGTAACACTCTTAACGAGGAAGAAGCAAAAGAGGCTCTGAGCGCCGCGCAGGAAGAGGGTGAACCCATGTACGCAATCGTCATATTGGGCATGGTATATGGTCTACGCCGCTCTGAGATGTGTGGTCTCCGTTGGAAAGACATAGACTTTGAAAACGGATACATACACGTCTGCAACACCGTTGTAAAAGGCAAAAGCGGTCATATTGAAGAGGAATCCACGAAAACAGAAAAGAGTAACAGATATCTTCCTCTTATAGGCTTCACCATTCCTTACTTTCGTGATCTTCTACAGCAGCAGATTTCCAGCGGCAGCAAGTGCGATAAGGTCTGTCAGTTGTCTGACGGCTCGCCGGTTCTCCCTGATTATATTACGCATAAGTATAAGGAATTTCTTGCAGCTCACAATCTGCCCGATATAAGGGTGCATGATATGCGGCATACAGCAGCGAGCCTATTGGCCGCTCATGACGCAACGCCTCAACAAGCACAGGAGTTTCTCGGTCATGAGAACATATCTACCACACTGGACATCTATACTCACTGCCTTGACGAGAGCAAGCGCAAGACAGCTGACATAATGGACAAAATCTATTTATCCTGAGTTTTGGACGCATTTTTGGACGCATTTGTAACGGGCACTAATAGTCCGGCTGTATAATCAGGCTCAAAAAAGTTCTCAAAAAGCAAGAAAAAGACCCGAAAGTTTGCACTTTCGAGCCTTATTTGTTTGGTCCGAGTGACTGGAGTTGAACCAGCGGCCTCTTGAACCCCATTCAAGCGCGCTACCATCTGCGCTACACCCGGATTTCCAACGCCCGATTATATTAACACATTTGTTCGACAATTGCAATACCTATTTTAAAATATTTATTAATTTCCTCAAAATTCGTGTGAAACGGCCGTTAACCACTCCCCTGCCGCGTGAGGCGCACTGTGCAATTTTGTACATAAAATACGACTTAGCTATTGCTTAGAGGTTCTGTTTGGGCTATAATAGTTATGGTAACAAACCCAAAGAGGAATCAAGAGTAAGATTTAGGAGGATTTGAACATGAAATGCCCTCGCTGCGGACATGAAATGACCCTCGATACCCATCGCAAGTACGCGCTGAACATGTGCTACGAGTGCGGCTACATCGAAGGCAGACTCAACGACGGCCCCGGTGCCGGCGCAAGCAACTACGCTCGTCTGAGAGCGATGAACTTCAACGAAGCCGTCGCATTTATTTCCGGCGGTCTCGGTATCGAAGAAGCAAAGGTTGCCGACTGGCTCGACAATAAGGAATAAGTCAGACAATCAGACAGCACCCCGTACTCACGGTACGAGGTGCTGTTTTTTCATATTTAAGCGTCGGCTTTTGCGTCGGAGCTTTGCTTTGCCTGGCACTGCATGCCGGTGTTGTCGATGGTATAGTCGCCCGTCAGCAATATCTGCGACACGGGCACGATCTTATATCCGTCGGCTATGAGCCCCTCTATTATTCCCGGAAGCGCCTCGGGAGTATTCTCGGCGGCGTTATGGAAAAGGACTATGCTGCCGCTTTTCACGTTTTTCAGAACGCGGTCGGAGATATCGCTTGCCGATATTCCCTTCCAATCGAGGCTGTCAACATCCCACTGAATGGCGCTCATACCCATTGAATTTACGGTGCTAATGACTGTGTCGTTATACTCACCGTAGGGACAGCGGAACAGCGTGGGTTCTGTTCCGGTGATTTTCTTTATCTTTTCGTTGGATGCAGCAATGTTAGACTTTATCTCATCGGCCGAGAGCTGAGCAAAGTGCGCGTGGTCATCGGAGTGGCTCATGACCTCGTTGCCGGCATCGTGCAGAGCCTTAACAGACTCCGGGTACTTATCGACCCACTGGCCGACGACGAAAAACGTTGCGTTTATGTTGTACTTATTTAATATGTCTATCAGCTCCTGTGTATCCTCGTTGCCCCAGGCCGCGTCAAAGGACAGGGCAACCGTTTTATCGTCGCGCTGCACGCAGTAGATTGGAAGCTGTCTGTCGCTTGCGGCGACACCTACTACCGTTGGGCTGTTGGTAGTCCAGAATATCACCGCCGTGAGCACAACGAGGGCAACAGCCGACGCCGCAGCCTTTCGATTTTTTATTCTGCCTAATAATTTTTTCAAAAAAGATCCCTCCCGTAAAGGCTTTGTACATTACTATGCCTGTTCGGGAGGGTTTATGTCAGCAGAATACAAGCTGATACGTCACGCCGAATGCCTCGCGGATAAAGTAGTTTATCATGATCGGCACATAGGTCGTGCGCGCCGCGACAGAGCCTACGCTCACATCCAGCGACTGCGCCAGAAGCTTTGCGCGGTATATGTGATATTCGCTTGTGACAACCGCGCAGCTGTCGTTCGGATCATCTCCGCGCTGACGGATAATGTTGAAGCTGTATTCGAGGTTTTCAAGCGTCGAGGTCGCCTTATCCTCGGCGATTATGCGGCTTTTGTCTATGCCGTTATCCGTAAGCCACGCAGTCATTGCCGCAGCCTCGCTTACGTTTTCGTCGCTGCCCTGTCCGCCGCTGACAATGGCGATCGTCTGCGGATGAGCCTGCATGTAATCGCGCGCGGCGCTCATACGCTCAACGAGCGACAGCGACGGCGTATCGCCGTGCACGGCGGCACCGAGGACGATGATATAGTCATATTCCTTGTCTCCGTCGCCGGAGGCTGCGCCGACTATCGGCACCTCGATAACTATGAGATAGGCAAGCCCCAGCGCTGTGAGGATGCATACCGTGCGCTTTATCCATGCTTTTTTGCAAAAGCGCATTATCGCGATAAGCGCCGCGGCAAAAAACATTGCGTAGGCAATGTATCCGACGCCGGTGAAGAAAAATCGCAGCACAAGGCCCAAAAGCACAAGCACACCGGGAAGAATGAGCTTTTTATTCATCCGACAGCTCCTCCCACTTATCATACAGTTCAAGCAGCTGCGCATTTATCTCTTCCTTCTGCGCGCCAAGCTCCATGAGCTTCTGATAGTCGCTCGCGTTCTCCTGTTCGGCTTCTTCAAGCGCAGCCACCTGCTTTTCCAGAGCGGCTATATCGCGTTCGATCTTCGCTATGCGCTTTTCCTTATTGGGCGAGGATTTCTTCGCAGGCTTATCCGGCTTTGCGGCCTTGGCCTCGGCCTTTGCCGTACGAGTGAAAACCTCCTGACGCTTGAGATATTCGCGCATCTGCTCGTACGTCCCTCTGTAATCGAGCAGCTTTCCGCCGTCAAGGTACCATATACGCGTTGCAAATTTTTCGATAAAATATCTGTCGTGCGAAACGAACAGCAGCGCCTCGGAATAATCCGAAACGGCATCCTCCATCCACTCGCGGCTTGCGATATCCAGATGGTTTGTGGGCTCGTCGAGGATGAGCAGGTTAATGTCGCTGCCCATGAGCATACAGAGCCTCAAACGGCTCTTCTCGCCGCCGGAAAGCGCTCCGACGGGCGTGAACACATCCTCGCCGCGAAAGCCGAAGGCAGCGAGTCTGTCGCGCGCCTCCTGCGGCTGACAGCGGCAGTCATACAGCATCGTATCGAGTAGCGAGCGCTCCTCATTTGAAAAATGTATTATCTGCGGCAGGTATGCCGGGCGCACGGACGGGCCGAACTTTATGCATCCTTCATCCGGCGTTTCCTGCTGCATTATCATTTTGACAAGCGTGCTCTTGCCGGTTCCGTTATCGCCGATGAGCGCTATGCGCTCGCCGCCGGAAACGTTTAGCTCAAGCCCCTCAAATAGCTTTCTCTCACCGAATGCCTTGGATACGTTATGGCACACGAGCACCTCATCGCCGTAGAAATCCGATGACGAGAATTTCGCCGAGAGCTTTTTAGCCTCGGTAGGCTTTGCAGTCTGCTCAAGCTTCGCTATGCGCTTTTCCATTGAAAATGCGCGCTTGTGCAGCTTATCATTACCCATGAACGCCCAAAGGTGCATCTGTTCGGCAGCTCGCGTGAGCTGCTCGATCTTGGCCTGATCCTTTTCGTACTTTCTGAGCTTTTCCTCAAAGCGCTTCTGCCGCTCGACGACATAGAAGCTGTATCCGCCGCTGTAAAACTCCGCTTTGCCGTCGCTTATCTCGATGCAGCGCTGGGCGATCTTGTCGATAAAATATCGGTCATGGCTTATAAGCAGAACGGTTCCCTTGAAGTGCTGGAGATAATCCTCGAGCCATTCGGTTGCACGCAGATCGAGGTGGTTTGTCGGCTCGTCGAGCAGAAGTATGTCCGTTTTTTCGAGGATGAGCCGCGCGAGGTTAACTCTCGTCCGCTCGCCGCCGGAAAGCAGGTCAAACGGCTGCTCGCGCATGCTCTGAGGAATATCAAGGCCGTTTGCAACGCGGTTGCGGTCGGTGTCCATATCATATCCGCCGAGACGCGAAAAATCGGCCGAGAGCCTGTCGTATTCCGCCAAAAGCTTATCCGACTGATCATGCTCCATTTCATGCGCAAGCTCATCAAGGCGTGCGCTAATGGCATAAAGCTCACGGTGAGCATCCTTAAGGACGTCCTCGGTCGTCCATCCGTCCGGGTAGACGGGTATCTGCGAGATAAGCCCGAGGCGCTTTCCGGAGGCTATGGCCACCGCGCCCTCGTCGTAGTCTATCTCGCCCGTGAGTATGCGGAAGAGCGTGGTCTTTCCGCAGCCGTTATGGCCGAGAATGCCGACGCGCTCACCCTCGGCAATGTCGAAGCTGAGCCCGTCAAGTATGTTTTTACCCAATTCAAAGGACTTTACAAGTCCGTTGACGGATATATCTGTCATTATATTTCTCCTAAACTATTTTGCTACCGCTGCCTGGAGCACGGTGTTGATCACGCTGCCGGCAGCACCAAGGCCGCTTCCACCGTTTTCAACAAGGCAGACAAATGCATAGGGATGCTCCTCATCGTTTAAAAATCCAACGAACCAGCCATGTGCAGCCTTTCCGTCGCCGACCTCGGCGGTGCCGGTTTTTGCCGAGATGTTAAGCCCCGGGAAGCGATCCTGCCCGTAGTGATACACAACGTTGTAGTTCATCATCGACGCTATCTTCTGCGCCGTATCGGCAGACACAAGCTGCGTGGTTTTGCTCGATTGACCGAGCAGCGAAGGCTCGACGACGGTGCCGCCGTTTGCGTACGCTCCGGCAAGGCGCATCATTGCATAGGGGCAGACAAGGTCGTTATACTGGCCGATGCCCGACCATGCCATAGACGCGCTCATCGAGCCGTCCTTATCGTAATTGCCGGCCTGAGTTGATATACTGTCGAGCTTCAGCGACGTGGTTATGCCGAGCTTTTCGGCATACTCGGCAATGATATCCGGGCCAAGCTCAAGCGATATCTCCGCAAATGCGCAGTTACAGGAATTAGAAAGAGCCTGCTCAATGGTCTGCTGGCCGTGAACACCTGTGCAGTTTATCTGCACGCCCTTTACGTCAACCGAGCCTGCACAGTTGAAGGTGCGGTGGTAGATATCGTCGATATTTTCAAGCGCCGCGTTGAGCGTTACGAGCTTGAATATGGAGCCTGGGGTAAACGATGCGCTCAGGCAGCGGTTGATATACGCGCCGTCCGGCAGCGTTTCCGGCGGATTGAGCGGATCTATAGACGGCGAGGATACCATGCAGAGCACTTCGCCTGTTTTGTAGTTATAAACCATCACGGCTCCCTTGCGGCCGTTTAACGCTTCATAGGCCTTGAGGTTTAAGTCCGCGTCGATGGTGAGCTGGAGGTTCACGTCGTCCTGCTCCTCGATGCCGGTTATAAGACTGAAGCCGGAGAGCTTGCTTTTAAACGAGCTGAGCGCGCCGGTGCCGACGTTTCCGGTATAGTCGCCTGTAACATGGTAGCAGGCAATGCGAGTGTTTGCGTTTTCGGCATAGCTTTTTTCGCCGCCGCCCATTTTTGCAAGCAGTGTTCCGTTGCGGTCAGTGAGCGTATATTCGCTTCCGGAGGTGGACTGATCGAAGTACAGCGCCCACATTTCCCCGTCCTTTATATATCTTCCGACATAAACACCAAGGCCGATAATGATAAGAAACGCCATGAGTATTGCCGAAAATGCACGAAGAGATACTTTTTTCATGCCGTCTCCTCCCTTTCTTCGGCGCTTTCACGCTGTTTTTTGGTTTTTGCCTCGGGTGGGCGCACGACAAAGCTTGCGCCCTTGCGCGTGTCGCCTGCTTTGATAAACGCAAGCAGCATCCAGCACGCGAGCACCGACGTGCCGCCGCGCGACACGAACGGGAACGTTACGCCCGTAAACGGCAGTATATCCACAGAACCGAACACGTTGAGCGCGACCTGAACCATAAACATGCTCGCCGTTGCGCACGCAGCTATCGAATAGTAGGCGCTGCGGCCGTGGCCCGAATTGCGCACGGCAAAAAAGGCAAGCGCCAGAATCGCAAGCACTGCACAAATGGCAATGATAAGCCCCAGTTCCTCGCACATAACGCCGAACACGGTGTCCGTATTGCCGGCAAAGGTGTTTTTAAGCCAGCCGTTTCCGGCTCCCTTGCCGAAAAGGCCGCCCGATGCACCGGCGGAAAGGGCGTGCGTCTGCTGATAGCCTCCGTCCCAGATGTTCTCAGCGTCCCATATGTGTCCCCAGGTTGCAAATCTGCGCGCAACGTGGTCTTTCATCTTGAGCATAAGGAAGCCTGCCATACCCGCTCCCGTTATTGCGAGCGCTACCGTTGCTATAGAGCCTGAGCGCATGAAGGATATGACAAGGAAGGTTACAAAGAATATAAGCGCCGTGCCGAAATCGCTGCTGAAGGCAAGGCATATGACGCACAAAGCGGAAAACACTATGAACAGGATAAGGTTTTTGGTGCTGAACAGCCTATCCAGCGTCGCGGCACCGACGTAGATAAACGCGACCTTTACAAACTCCGAGGGCTGGATCGACATGCTGCCTATGAATATCCAGTTTTTCGCTCCGTACTGCTCCCTGCCGATAACGAGCACCGCACCGAGGATGAGGACCGACAGTATCGCGAGCGGCAGGCGCATGGTCTTTGTCCTGTCAAGATCGCGAAGCCACCAGCCGAGAACAAAAAACGCAACGACGCCTGCAAAGACTATTATCATCTGCCTGAACATCTCGTCCGGCACGGACGAGGCTATGACCGAAAGGCCGATCGACGAGAGGAAAAACGCAAGCGTTTCGACCTCAAAGCCCGTTCGACGTATGCTGCGCATGGCAAAATAGCAGAACCACTCGAGCAGAACGAGCAGCACAAAGCCGAGCATTATGCCGGCAAGATACTCGCTCTCGGCCGTGCACAGGTGCTCAAGCAGGAGTATTGCCTGGAAGATCGTCAGGAAAAACAGCGTTACCGCCGGGTGGACGCGCTTCCAGCTCTGCGTTCTGCGCGCCTCGATCGCGTCGCGCTGCTTTTCGCTGATATCGCGGAAGCGAACGCTGTTTCCGGCAAGGTTCAAAACATCACCGTCGCGAACAACGGTGCCTGTTGCCTGCACCTTTTCGCCGTTGACCCAAACTCCGCCCTTGGAGAAGATATCGAAAATGCGCCATACTCCCTTGGGGCTTCGGATGAGTACCGCGTGCACACGGCTGACCGATGCATACGGCAGGCAGATATCCGCCGATTTTGAACGGCCGATGAGATTTTCCCAGTGGTTTATAAGCGCAACGCCGTCATCTTTATGGATATATCCCCATATCTCGGTCTGCGTTTTGTTGCCGAGCATGCTGCGCATGCATCGTATCAGCACGATTATCGCAAACAGCGGCAGTATATATGAAGCTATAGTGACCAATGTGTCAGGCAATAAATTCACCTCATTTTAAAGCAAAGTAGTATTTAGTAATAATATCATAAATGTACCGCATTGACAAGCAAGCCGGATTTATTTACAATAGGTTCATGAATATTAAAAGCACGAAAACATGGATCATTATTTTTGCCGCGGTGCTTATTATATGCACTGCCGCTTTCCTGCTGCTGAAGCATTCCGGCATTCAGGGCACGACTGCCGTAATCAGGGTAAACGGCGAGGTTTACGAAAAAATCGACTTAAATGCGGTTGCTGTTGCATATGACATGGAAATCCGCACCGAGTTCGGGTATAATAAGCTGCATATAGAGCACGATGGAATAAGCGTCATAGATGCCGATTGCCGCGACCATATTTGCATGTCGCAGGGCAAGGTCAGCAAAGCCGGAGTCCCGATAGTATGTCTGCCCCACAAGCTTACCGTTGAGATCGAAGGGGGCGACATAGATGCCTAAAACGAGAAAGCTTGCGCTCATGGCCATGTTCACCGCCGCCTCGCTGATCGTGTTTGTCATCGAAGCGCAGATACCGGCCCCGATCCCGGTTCCCGGCGTCAAGCTCGGGCTTGCAAATGTAGTCACGCTTATCGCAATGGTCATGCTCGGCCGGCGCGAGGCAGGACTTATACTTCTCGTGCGCATCGCCATGGGCAGCATGTTCACAGGCGGCGTTTCGGCGTTTATATTCAGCATTGCCGGCGGAGCGCTGGCTTATGCCGTCATGTGTCTTACGCTGAAGCTGTTCCCCGAAAAGCTGTTGTGGGTAGTCAGCGTTCTCGGCGCTATTGCGCATAACCTTGGGCAGCTCATCGCCGCAATTATCATAACGAAAACGAGCTCGCTTATGCTGTATGCACCGGTGCTTCTTGCCTCGGCGGTTGTAACGGGTGCGTTCACCGGCATTGCCGCAATGTATCTCACTCAACGGCTGGACAAAAGAGTCGGTTAGTGTTAGTATGGTGTTAGATAACAATATTTGATATTAGGAGTATTTCAAAATGAGCGAATGTACACACGATTGTTCGACCTGCCAGGAAAACTGCGGCGATCGTCAGGAGCAGGATCTGAGCGCAAAGCTCAACCCGGCAGCAAGCGTTAAAAGGGTCATTGCCGTTGTCAGCGGCAAGGGCGGCGTTGGCAAGAGCCTTGTCACAGGGCTGCTTGCAAGCAAGATGCAGAGCCGCGGATATCAGGCCGCCGTGCTTGATGCGGATATCACCGGTCCCTCCATCCCCAAATCCTTCGGCATCCACGAGCATGCGCGCGGCACCGAGGATATGCTCATCCCCTGCTATTCAAACAAGGGCACGCAGATCATGTCAGTTAACCTTATTCTCGACAACGAGACCGACCCCGTCGTTTGGCGCGGTCCCGTCATTGCAGGCGTTGTTACTCAGTTCTGGAGCGACGTGCTGTGGGACGATGTTGACTACATGTTTGTCGATATGCCTCCCGGAACCGGCGACGTTCCTCTGACGGTTTTCCAGTCGCTGCCCATTGACGGCATCGTTATCGTCACATCACCCCAGGAGCTTGTTTCCATGATTGTTGCAAAGGCTGTCAACATGGCAAAGCTCATGAACATCCCCGTGCTCGGCATAGTAGAGAACATGAGCTATTTCAAGTGCCCCGACTGCGGCAAAGAGCACGAGATATTCGGTTCAAGCAAGGTCGAGCAGGTCGCAAAGGAATACGGCATCGAGCACACCGCGCGCCTTCCCATCGACCCCGTCATCGCAACCATGGTCGATGCCGGAGAAATAGAAAGCATAGACGCCGACGCTCTCAACGAGCTGGCCGACTTTATTGAAAAAGGAGAAAACGCATGATAATTGCAGTATCTTACAAGGACAATGAAATTTTCGAGCACTTCGGCCATGCCGAAATGTTCGCCATCTACAAGACCAATGACGACAACACCGAGATCCTCTCCAAGGAGATCGTCGAAGTCAAGGAAACCGGACATCAGGCAGTCGCCGATCTTATGGACAGTCTGAATGTTGACGCCGTTATCGTCGGCAACATCGGCGTTCACGCAAGGGCGGCTCTTGCCGCATACGGCATTGTTGCGTTTGCAGGCTTCTGCGGAAATTCCGACGATGCCGCAGAGCTTCTCATGCACGGTCAGCTCCCCTTCCTTTCCGACGAGGGCGGCTGCGGCGGCGGTTGCTCCGGCTGCTCGGGCGGTTGCGGCGATCACGACCATGACGACGGTGACTGCGGCTGCGGCGGCGGCTGTGGATGCCACTGATAACAGGATACAAAAAACTCCGAACGAAAGGCCGGCTGACACAAGAAAACATACGGTTTTGAAACGATCTTTTTCGCCCCTGCGGCGTCCAAAGCCTTGAGAATACGACAGTATGCTCTGCAACTTTGTCCTTGCAGGAACAAAAAATCTCAGCTTCAAAACTGCAAAGCACCAAAAATGACGGAGCAAGTGCGAGGTCGAGGCGCGGCGGCGCAGGCATACTTTGTGTATACCAAGCCGTCGCAACGAAGACATTCGTGCTTGCTCCGCCTTTTTTGGCGTGTGTTTTCTTGTGTCAGCCGGCCTTTCGGAGCGGATTTTTTATGCTCTCCATGTCATTTATGAAGCTTTTCCTGCACGGAGCGTAATATAGCTGACGGTTTTAAGATTTTTGTGCAATATCTGTGCGGTAATCTGAAATTTTTGCATTTTTCTTTGATTTAAGTAACTAAAATCACTATTATTCAAATTCGGCTCGGTGTCCTGATTTTAGGCATGCGGCTCGATTTGCCTATTTAATTGCCCGGATTGTCAGACTAACATCATAATCAAACAACGAACAGTGCAGGATATCCTGCACGCATGGAGGAATGACAATATGAACAAGAAATTTGCAAAAACGCTTGCAATGGTTCTGGTCATTGCAATGCTTCTGTCCCTCGGCTCGTTTGCCTTTGCGGACGCGGACACAACGACGGCAGAAAAGAGCAACGATTACCCGATCGTGCTCGTCCACGGTCTGTTCGGCTGGGGCGGAACCGAGATCGCAAACCTTAACTACTGGGGCGGCTTTTCCAGCCTTCAGGAGATGCTCACCGGCGCAGGCTACGAGGTCTACACCCCGTCGATAGGCCCCGTTGCGAGCAACTGGGACAGAGCCTGCGAGCTGTACGCCTACCTCGTCGGCGGCACGGTCGATTACGGCCAGTACCACTCGGCGCAGAACGGACACAGCCGCTACGGCCGCACCTTCAAGGGCGTTCTGCCCGAGCTTAACGACGCCGACAGCACGCTGAAGATCCACCTTGTCGGCCACAGCATGGGCGGCGAGACGATACGCATGCTCGCGCAGCTTCTTGAAAACGGCGATCCCGACGAGATGCGCGCAACGACCGACGGCAGCATCAGCAAGCTCTTCACCGGCACCTGCCGCCACTGGATAGAGAGCATCACCACCCTCTGCACTCCGCACGACGGCAGTCAGTATGACGGCAAGGTCTACAACGAGGAGGAGCCACTCGTTCACCGCTTTGTTGCTGCTCTTTCCGCCGCAACGGGCATGAACATCAACGAGGAAAACCTCGGCCTTGACTTCAAGCTCGACCAGTGGGGTCTTGTCCGCGAACCGGGTGAGAGCTACGAAAGCTACATTCACCGCGTTGAAAACAGCAACCTGTGGAAAGACGACGTGAAGGATCTGAGCGTTTACGACCTGTCCCCGGACGGCGCGGCGGTGCTCAACTCCTACGCCAAGGCGCAGGATGATATCTACTACTTCTCCATTGCCTGCTCTGACACCTACCGCAGCGCGGTTTATCCGCACCACTACCTGCCCTACAGCAACATAAATCCTCTCATGGTAAAGAGCGCGACCTACATGGGCAGCTACAAAAACTACGCCGCCGGCCACGTCAAGATTGACGAGAGCTGGTGGGAAAACGACGGCATCGTCAGCGTGCGCTCGGCGCAGTATCCGCACGAGGGTTCTTCTGATCGCTATAACCTCAATTACGGCACCGAAAACGGCGTTATGACCTTCAAGGACGTCACCGAGAAAGGCGTTTGGAACTACATTGAGAAGATCGAACGGACCGATCACATCAACATGGTCGGCCAGATCACGAACACGAAGTATCTCCAGGGCAAATTCTTCGAGATGGCTGCAATGCTCGCAAGCATCCCTGCCGACGGCAGCACACCCGACACTCCCGATGTGCCGGCAAGCGTTCCCTTTGTCGATATCGTAAACGGCAGCTTCTATTACGACGCCGTCGTTTGGGGCTATAATAACGGCATAGTAAACGGCGTTGACACAACGCACTTTGCTCCCGACGCAAGCTGCACCCGTGCACAGGTCGTGACCTTCATATGGCGCGCAGCCGGCAGCCCCGAGCCTAAGTCGATGAGCACTCCGTTTACCGACGTAAAGTCCGGCAGCTTCTACGAAAAGGCAGCGGCCTGGGCCTATGAAAATGGCATCGTCAAGGGCACAACGGAAACAACGTTCGCGCCGAACGCAACGGTAACGCGCGCTCAGTTTGTCACCTTCCTGTGGCGCTATGAGGACTGCCCCTCGTCGAGCATCGCAAATCCGTTTTCCGATGTTTCCGAAAGCTCGGTGTATGCTCCGGCGATACTCTGGGCAGCCGAAAACGGCGTGACCGTCGGCACCGGAAACGGCACCTTTGTTCCCAACGGCGCATGCACACGCGCCCACGTCGTAACCTTCCTTTACCGCGACCTGGCAAAGTGAAGAACAATTTAAGCATAAAAAATCTCTCCCCATCGGGAGAGATTTTTTTATATTTCGCTCGATTTGTGGATGCCGGTGACGGAGAATTCGACCCATTCGGCGACGTTTGTTGCGTGGTCGCCGATGCGCTCGAAGTATTTTGCTATCATCAGAAGATCCAGCGCGTACTCCGCATCGCCGCTGCCGGAGCGGATCATTTCGATAAGCGCGGTTTTCATGCTCAAAAAGCAATCGTCAACCACGTCGTCGTGCTCGATGACGCTTCTTGCAAGGGCAAGGTCGCGCGTGTTGTACGCCTCGATGCTGTCGGTGACCATGCCGATGGCGGCCTCGGCCATGG
>OKVK01000873.1_pt1 | contig 17717 bp, 19 predicted proteins | sample 1604771 | NCBI WGS metagenome assembly OKVK01 (sample SAMN01760906, study PRJEB22395) | human gut metagenome | reverse complement strand
CATGTCGCCTCGGCCGATGCCTACAACGGCCTCTATCATATCCGCATGGCGAAACCACGTTCTGAACACCGCCTCGCTTATATTCGAGTAATCCGACGCAAAGGCCTCCTCAAACACTCTGTCGCACATCAGGGCAAGCACATCCTCCATGCGGTCAAAGTTGCGGTAAAACGTTGATCGGCTTACGCCGGATATGCGCTGGATATCCGATATCGTTACGCTTTCAAAGCTTTTTTCCTTCAGACAGCGTTTGAGCCCGTCGCAAATAAACTCGACCGAGGCTTTGGCGCGTTTATCTTCCTTGATGTGGTACATTTTCGGCTCCTTTGTATTATTTTGCTGCGGTACTATTGTATCATATTTTGTTTTATGCTACAATCAGTGCATGAAGATTATTTAACAAGGGAGTAATGAACAATGAGCAAAAACGTTATATTCTGCTATTCGGGCAGCGGCAACTGTCTGGATCTGGCAAAAAACATTGCAAAAGGTCTCGGCGATACGGACATCATCATGATGCGCAAGGCGCCTGTGAAAACCGATGTAAGAGACGCAGAGCGCGTCGGCTTTATCGTCCCCTGCTACGGTGGCGGCCTGCCCGGCGACGTTGAGAGCTTTCTCGGCAGCATCAGGATCTCGCCGGACGCGTACACCTTCGCAGTCGGCCAGTACGCCGGCTATCTCGGCTGCGGCCTGCACAAGATCGACAAGCAGTTCAAGCTCGACCTGTGGACGGGGCTTTCCCATCAGTGCTCATGCATATGGCTGTTCCCCCATCAGCTCATGCTGCCGCCGGTAACGCCCAAGATGGCGCAGAAGCGCAGCGAGCGCATGGCGAAAAGGCTTGTAAAGTCCATTCTCGCGGGCGAAAAGAGCAAGAAAGCTCCCCCGAAAATGGGGCTTAACGCGCTCGAGAGCAAGGTTTGGCCGAAGCTTGCGGTCGGCAAGGCCAAGAAATTTGCCGTCACCGACGCGTGCATCGGCTGCCACCAGTGCGAAAAGCTCTGCCCGAAGGGCAACATCCGCTTTGTTGACGGAAAGCCCACTTTCGGCACAAACTGCATCCAGTGCCTCAGCTGCCTGCAATACTGCCCCAAGGAGGCCATAACGCTGACTGAAAAGAGCGTAAAGCGCGAGCATTACCACAACCCCAACGTCAGCGCCGCCGAGCTTATGGAGAGCATCATTCATATTGATTGATATTTCGCGCCTGCTGTGTTATACTCATATCATCCAATAATTATAGGCGGAGAATGAGACATGGTAACTTTCAAACTTAAAGAAGAAAACGACCAGCAGCTTGTCTACTGGTACTTCCCCCACGGCAACGAGGAAAACGGCCACGGCACGATAGTCATCGACCGCGTCCTCGGCAAGCTTGATGTGACCGAGCTTGCTCCCGATGACAGGCTTGTTCGCCACACGGTTGAAAATCAGAACCGCTGGCGCAAGGCTGTAAACCAGATGCGCAACATCGAGCAGATACCCGAGCTTACCGACGAGGAATGGCCCGAGGCCACCGAGGACAGGATAAGCACCGTTTTTGCCGACCACGCGATCCAGAAGATCGTCGAGGCATACAACAACGGCGAAATACTTGAAGAAGGCGTGGAGACCTGGAACCTTTGATATCGGCAGCAAAACAGCGGAATGCGTGTTAAAAACGCGCGTTCCGCTATTTTTTTAGTTATTTTTCTTATTTTCCTTGACGAACTGGTTATTTAATGATATTATCACGGTGGAAATAGTCATTAAACAATTTTAATAACTAAGAGAAAGGAAGAAAAGAATGAAAGCAATCTATAACCTCATCAAGAAGATCGTCGGCGACAATGAGCCCAACTCCAAGGACGAATTTGAAGTTCTCGATAAGTTCTTTGAGAATCTGCCCTTCTGATTTAAGAAAAAGCTGTTGCAATAAAATTTAAAGGAGAAACGCCAATGTATATTCCAATAATTTCTGATATTTACTTTGTTATCAGTGATATAATTCTCAGATTTGAGCCCAATGCCGATGATGAGATTGCATGGCTTGATCGTATTTTCGGCATAGTCGAGCCGTACTAAGCTTTAGAACATGTAAAAGCACCGCTTTGCGGTGCTTTTTGTTAAACGAATTGTGCCGGATTTATTTAAAGTGCATAATTTATGGGGTTTTAAGTATTTATTATCGTCATTTTCGGTTTTTTTGCACAAATATCGGTTGACATAAGTGATAAGCTATGATAACATAACCGCGGAAATAGTCAGAAAAACTATAAGAAAGGAGAAACACGATAATGAAGATATCTAGCATTTTTTATTTCTTGGCAGATCTGCATGCCAAGACCGGTTGGGATCCCGATGTTGGCGCAGCTTTCAGGAAGATAGGTGACCAGTTCCGGGACGCTGGCTTCTAAACCACTTTGCACAATCCGCACCGTTCGGTGCGGATTTTTATTTTTCACCGTAAAAAAGGCAGGCAGCATAGTTGCTGCCTGTCCTGGTTTTTATTTTGCGTACTCGACGGCTTTTGTCTCGCGAAGGACGTGGACTTTGATCTGGCCGGGGTAGGTCAGCTCTTCCTCGATCTTCTTTGCGATATCGCGAGCCAGGAGAACCATCTGATCCTCGGAAACATCTTCGGGCTTTACCATTACGCGGATCTCGCGGCCTGCCTGGATGGCATAGCTGCCTGCAATGCCGGGGAAGCTCTTGGATATCTCCTCGAGCTTTTCGAGGCGCTTGACGTAATTTTCGATATTCTCGCGGCGCGCACCGGGACGTGATGCGGAGATGGCGTCGGCGGCCTGAACGATGCAGGCAACGACCGTGCGCGGCTCAACGTCGCCGTGGTGAGCTTCGATAGCGTGGATGACAGCTTCGCTCTCTTTATACTTCTTGCAGATATCAACGCCGATGGAGACATGGCTGCCCTCGACCTCGTGGTCGATAGCCTTGCCGATATCGTGCAGGAGGCCTGCACGCTTTGCGGTGTTTACATCAACGCCCAGCTCTGCGGCAATAAGGCCGGAAATGTGCGAGACCTCGATAGAGTGCTGCAGGACGTTCTGACCGTAGCTGGTGCGGTATTTCATGCGGCCGAGCAGCTTTACCAGCTCGGGGTGCAGGCCGCGCACGCCGGTCTCGAGCACCGCGCGCTCACCCTCGGACTTGATGACGGCGTCCACCTCGCGGCGGGCCTTGGCGACCATCTCCTCGATGTGGGTGGGATGGATGCGGCCGTCGGCAATGAGCTTCTCCAGAGCCAGACGCGCCACCTCGCGGCGGACGGGGTCAAAGCTTGAAACGGTGATAGCCTCGGGCGTATCGTCGATAATAAGATCGCAGCCCGTGAGAGTTTCGATGCTGCGGATGTTGCGGCCTTCGCGGCCGATGATGCGTCCCTTCATCTCGTCGTTGGGGAGTGGTACGACGGATACGGTGACTTCGCTTGCGTGGTCTGCCGCACAGCGCTGGATAGCCGTTACGATTATCTCGCGTGCGCGTTCCTCGGCCTCGTCCTTGTACTGGGCCTCGATCTCCTTGACCTTGACGGCCATTTCGTGCGTAACCTCGTCCTTGAGGGCATTGATGAGGTATGCCTTTGCCTCATCGACCGTGTATCCCGATACCTTTTCGAGCATTTCGAGCTGGCTCTTCTTGATAAGAGCTATCTCCTGCTGCTGCGCTTCGACATCGGCTATCTTGCGTGCAAGAGTTTCGTTCTTGCGCTCAAGAGAGTCTGTCTTGCGGTCAAGGTTTTCTTCCTTTTGCTGAAGTCTTCTCTCCTGCTTTTGCAGGTCGGCACGGCGTGCCTTTTCCTCGCGCTCGAACTCCGAGCGACTTTTGTGTATTTCTTCCTTTGCCTCGACGAGAGCTTCACGTTTTTTGCTCTCGGCGCTCTTTATGGCGTCATTGATTATTCTTTTTGCTTCATCTTCTGCACTGGATATCTCACGCTCGGCGACTTTTTTGCGGTAAGTCATGCCGAGGACAAATCCTATAACACAAAAAGCAACGATAAGAACGATTGCTAACCATAAGTTCATAGAAAGTAAACACACCTCCATTCTTTAAGAATTTTGCGGTGGTTTTCAGTTGAAGGGATCTCCCTTCGGTAAAATTGCCGTGTAATTTAAGGGTAAGACGGAGCATCAAGCGCTTCCCGTCCGTAAAATTGAAACTAATATTTTCGCAAAGACGCCTCCCCGGGCGTCTTATGACAGCCGCACCGATTCTAATTCCCCAAATGGGTGCAGTAGTCTAAAATATTATCCGATTAATTGTATCTCCAAAACCGCATTATGTCAAGCACGAACAAAAAATATATGAATTTTTTAAAACACCTGCCGCGCACGGTGGACAAGCGGCGTACAATTTAATATAATTAACTATTATTTGAATTGGAGGCTCAACGTGCAGCTGACATACGTTTTTCCGATACTTATCCTGCTTTTCATAGGGCTTTTCTTCTTTGGCTGCCCGTCCCCTGCCTCGGCGGTGATAGAAAATGCGCCGAAAAGCGCCTTCCGCCGGCGCGACGCGATAGCGCTCGGAATAATAACCGCGCTCTACACCGTGACGGCATTTATCGGCCTCGGCGATACCGACGCGCCGCAGTCGTTCCACGATTTTCGCAGCGGCGAGAGCGTAACAGTCGATCTTGGTCAAGTACGCGATATCGACAGCATAATGCTCTATTCCGGTCTGAACGCAGGAAGCTACCGCATCGAGCTGTCCGATGACGGAAATAATTTCTCCGACGCCGGCAGCTTTGAGCAAAACTATGTTGCGCTGTTTAAGTGGAACGACTTTGAGCTTGACGCATCGCAGGAACTCAGCGCGCGCTATATCCGCCTGACGGCATCGGGCGATGTTCGCCTCGGCGAGCTTGCAGTGCGCTGCGGCGGCGAGCTTTTCGGCCAATGCTCCGACGCGCCGGAGCTTTTCGACGAGCAGAGCACCGTGCCCGAATACCAGAGCTATTTAAACAGCACATATTTTGACGAGATATACCACGCGCGCACAGCGTACGAGAACATCGAGGGCGTGTATCCGTACGAGGTCTCACATCCTCCGCTGGGCAAGCTCATCATCTCTATCGGCATTGAGCTTTTCGGCATGACGCCGTTCGGCTGGAGATTTTCCGGAGTTCTGTTCGGCGTGCTTATGCTGCCGGTGCTGTACGCACTTCTAAAGCGCATGTTCGGCTCGACGGATATCTGCGCCTGTGCAACGGCGATCTTTGCATTTGACTTCATGCACTTTTCGCAGACGCGCCTTGCCACGATCGACACCTACGCCGTTTTCTTCATCCTGCTCATGTATCTTTTCATGTATATGTACATCACCGGCGGCAGAAAACGCGACCTTGCGCTTTCGGGGCTGTTTTTCGGCATAGGGGCCGCGTGCAAATGGACCTGCTTTTATGCCGGAGCCGGGCTTGCGGTCATATGGCTCGTCCACTGGCTGCACAATTTTGAGGTGAAGGCGTTTTTCAGAAACTGCGCGTTCTGCGTCGTTTTCTTCGTTATCGTCCCGGCGGCGATATACTACATGAGCTATTACCCCTACGGTCAGGCGAGCGGCATGAACGGAGTCGGCATGTATTTCACCTCCGACTACGCAAACCTCGTTCTGGACAATCAGAAATTCATGTTCAGCTACCACTCCGGCGTCCACACCGAGCACCCGTACTCCTCGCGCTGGTGGCAATGGGTAATAGACGAGCGGCCGATTCTATACTATCTCAAGTATTTTGAGGACGGCACGCGCTCATCCTTCGGTGCATTTTTAAATCCCGTGCTGTGCTGGGCAGGGCTTATTGCGATGGCGATGTGCGCCGTGTTCGCGATAAAGCGGCGCGACGATGTTTCGCTGTTTATCGTCATCGGTTACCTCGCGCAGCTCCTGCCGTGGGTGTTCATCACGCGCACAACGTTTGAGTATCACTACTTTCCCTCGTCGGTGTTCCTCGCGCTTGCGCTCGCGCGCACGTTCCGGCTAATGAAAGATAACACAAAGGGCTGGAAATTCAACGTCTGCGGGCTGACGGGGCTTGCCTGCGCACTGTTTGTCGTCTTTTACCCGGTTCTGTCCGGCGCAAGAGTCAACGCCCAGCTGGCATCAAATCTGCTCAAATGGCTGCCGAGCTGGCCGTTTTGATAAATTTGCTTGTAATTATCGCTTTTTAGTGAGATAATAAAATGTAATATTTATTTGGAGGATCACAAAGATATGATCGCATTAGGTTCCGACCACGGCGGCTGGGCGCTCAAGCAGGAGGTCATGAAGCATCTCGACGCGCGCGGCCTTGAATACAAAGACTACGGCACTTACTCCGAGGATAGCTGCGACTATCCTGTTTACGGCAAGGCGGTCGCCCATGCGGTAGCAGACGGCGAGTGCGAAAAGGGCATCATAATCTGCGGCACCGGCATCGGCATTTCCATCACGGCAAACAAGGTCAAGGGCATCCGCGCAGCCCTCTGCGGCGACTGCTTCTCGGCCGAGATGACAAGGCTGCACAACGACGCGAACATCCTCGCAATGGGTGCAAGAGTCGTCGGCCCCGGTCTTGCGCTTAAGATCGTTGACACTTTCCTTGACACTCCTTTCTCCGGCGACGAGAGACACGTCCGCCGCATCAAGCAGATTGAGGACTGATTTAATTGGCAAACAACTCTGAATTTTACCGCGGAAAACGCAAGAAAACCGCCCCGGCGCTGATAGCCACGATAATCATTCTGGCCGTCATTGCCTTTGCGGTAATGCTGTTCTACGGACTGCAAAAATATATAGTGATAACAAACAGCGGCCTGCATCTTGAGATACCGTTTCTTCAGGACGACATCGCAAAGCCCGTCCAGAGCGACGACGGCGAGGTCGTGCAGCAGAGCTTCGAGCCTGTCAACGCGCAGCTTGAGATCGGTCAGGCCGATTATTCAAACATAAAGGCCGTCGCCGGCGAAAATCTTGATGCCGTCAAGCTCGTATACGTCCCTGCGTCCTCGGTGACAGCCTCGGGCGTTGAGTCGTATCTATCCAAGTCTCCTGATGCGACCGGCGTTCTGCTCGATGTAAAAACGGTCACCGGAATGCTCGTTTGGGATTCGCAGGCCGATATCGCCAAAGGCTACGGCACGGCAGGCACGGTCGATCTTAAGTCCATCGTGTCCTCCTTGAAGGAGCAGGATAAGTATGTTGCCGTGCGCATGTGCTGCTTTGTCGATAACACGCTCGTTTCGCGATACACGCAGCTTGCGCTGAAAACGACCGCAGGGCAGGCTTACTCCGACTCAAACGGCACATGGCTCGACCCGACGAACGCGACCGTAAAGAGCTACATTCTCTCGCTTTGCAGCGAGCTTTCGAAAATGGGCGTTGATGAGATCGTCCTTTTGGGCATGCGTCTGCCGGAGGCAAGCGGCCTTGAATTTGCATTTTCCTCAAGCGCAGCTGTAAAGCCCACGCCTGTCACCGCCGTGTCCGGCTTCGGCATAAGCGTGACGCGCGCAATGCGCTCGTCCTCGACTAAGATGTCGGTGCAGCTTACGAGCAGCGCAGCCCTGCAAAACGGCTCGGACGAAGTCACCGGCCAGAGCGCCGACATTCTGCTCAAGGTATTCGACCGCGTCTACTGCTCGGCCGAAAGCGCCTCCGCCGCCGACACCGTAACAAAGGGCGCAGATTACGTCAAGCTCGGCGAAGCCAAAATGCGCATCGTTCCGATGTGCTCCGGCCAGGCCCCCACTACCGACTGCTGGGTTCTGATGGAGTGATACGCAAAATTATAACCGACCGCATTTGCGGCCGGTTATTTTTTTCGCGATGGGTGATTGTGAGAAATTCATTTAAAATCCGGCGGAATCCATTCGTAGTCAAGTTCGCCATAATACTTCTCAACCAGAGTTCTGGACAACACCGCTTTCTTTATAAGAATACACTTTCTATAATGAAGTTCGTAAAACACCTCAGCAACTCTAACGCGCCCATTTTCTCTCAATGGTATATATCGTTTATGCCCTTTGAGTGTCATTACAATTGCCGGTCCAGTATCTGTATAACCTATGCCCACTTGATCGATATCTTTCCAATCAACTCTGCGCGTTTTAATTCCAAAGCTGTACTGCACAATGCCATCTTCGTTCAATCGGAAGCAAACAGTTCCCAAGTAATACATAACTGCTACCGAAAGAACCAACCAAAGTGGCATACGCACCAGATTAAGCGGAAGATCATCAAAGGCACCAAATGCAAACATCTCCGCAGCAACAGGAGTACTTATCAATGCTATTATAAAATATTCGCGTTGAGGCCAAACGAAATTTCCATCATTCCCGGTTATTTTTTCTCATCTTGGTGCCCCCAACGCAATCTATCTTGTTTTAATAACAGCCTCAAGCCTTTTCATATATCTCTTAACCATCAGCGAAAACCCGATATTCACCATAGCGTGACACACCAGCAGCATTTCCATCGGAAGCATTAGCAATAGCACATTGGGAATAGCACCACTTAAGACTTCGCATAGCGCAAAAACAATTTCAAATACTATCAGAAATAAGTATAGGAATTTCAAAAAAATTCTTTCCGCTCTGCTCATTTCGAAAAGCAGTACTATCTCCGAACCATTTTCTGCTTTGTTGATGCAGATATTTGTAGTCGGGGCAAAGCTGTTATAATATAGCCCTACATTGCGGCTGCATTTCGACTCGATCAGCCTCCCCTCGTACATCACCGAGCACTTACCAAGAGCATATTCTTGAGCCAGCCTATTAATTATCGTTACACATTGCTCTGGTGTATATGTGCTATGTATAAGCTTTTGGGTCGACATATGAAATAACACATTCATATATAGGTGTTTATAGTCCACTCATCTCACTCCTATCAACCGAGTGGCTGCGTTTCACCGTCACTTACAAGATAATAATCATCTTTGAAGCTGCCAAGGTGGAAATAAATAAAACCTGTATGAGCTATGCGAATAACATTAGTGTTAATGTTGTTCCCGTTTCCATCAAAAACGCCAATATTTCCCGCTGTCTCGGTTGACACCGAGCCTTGAACATAGTAGTCGCTCGTACCACTGACTTTGTATGTATTAAAGAGTCCGTTTTGGGTAAAAACATGTGCCACTCTGCTGCGCGAAAAGTACAATGGCAATTTGTAGTCAGCACCCGATTTGAGAAATACACAGTCTTTAAACGTCCCTTGACTGTCGGAATAAACGACAAGGCAAGAGTCGTTGCCATAGATGATCTCCTCAATCTCCCCTGCACAAAAGTACTTAAATGCGTTTTCAGGCGAGCTGAAATCAGTCACTAAATTTTCAGGTGGGAACATGCTGACTGCAGTTGTAATGACTATCGAGAAAACTGCGCCGATAATCGCAGATTTTTTTGTGCTGCATTCAGCAACCGCGTGAAAGAAAAAATATATAACCGCAAGTATAAGAATCAGAAGAATTATTCGTAAAATATAGAAGGTCATAATTATTGTCTCCAAATCAGGTTCGTATACTTCGCCGTCAACAACTTATCATTTTTATAATACTAATCCCCCATCATTCTGTCAAGTGCAGGAAAAATAACGGCCACGCAGGGAAGCTGCGTGGCCGTTAGCTTTATTTACTTAAATTGTGCGATTATTACTGCTCGTCCTTGATGGCAGCCTGTGCGGCGGCGAGGCGAGCGATGGGAACGCGGAAGGGGCTGCAGGAGACGTAGTCGAGGCCGACCTTGTGGCAGAATTCCACAGAGGAGGGGTCGCCGCCGTGCTCGCCGCAGATGCCCAGGTGTAGGTCGGGACGAGTTGCGCGGCCGAGCTGGCATGCCATCTTGACAAGCTTGCCTACGCCGACCTGGTCGAGCTTTGCAAACGGGTCGTTCTCATAGATCTTCTTATCGTAGTAAGCGCCGAGGAACTTGCCTGCGTCGTCACGGCTGAAGCCGAAGGTCATCTGAGTCAGGTCGTTGGTGCCGAAGGAGAAGAACTCTGCTTCCTTGGCGATCTCGTCGGCGGTCAGAGCCGCTCTGGGGATCTCGATCATGGTACCGACAAGGTACTTCATATCAAGGCCGCTTGCTGCGATCAGCTCGTCGGCATTCTTGACAACGACGTCCTTTACGTACTTGAGCTCCTTGACCTCGCCGACCAGCGGGATCATGATCTCGGGAACCATCTTCCAATCGGGATGGCGCTTCTGAACGTTTATTGCAGCGCTGATGACAGCACGGGTCTGCATTGCAGCGATCTCGGGATAGGTGACAGCCAGACGGCAGCCGCGGTGACCCATCATGGGGTTGAACTCATGCAGGGATGCGATGAGAGCCTTGATAGTCTCAACGGACTTATGCTGTGCCTTTGCCAGAGCCTCGATATCGGCTTCCTCAGTGGGAACGAACTCGTGGAGAGGAGGATCAAGGAAACGGATGGTTACCGGGCAGCCTTCCATTGCTTCATAGATGCCCTCGAAGTCGGCCTGCTGCATGGGCTCGAGCTTTGCAAGAGCCGCGACGCGCTCTTCAAGAGTGTCGGCGCAGATCATCTCGCGGAATGCGGCGATACGGTCGCTGTCGAAGAACATGTGCTCGGTACGGGTAAGGCCGATGCCCTGTGCACCAAGCTCGCGAGCCTTGCGTGCATCGTGCGGAGTGTCGGCATTGGTGCGGACCTGGAGGCGGCGGTACTTATCGGCCCATGCCATGATGCGGCCGAACTCGCCTGCGATGGAAGCGTCAACGGTGGGGATGATGCCGTCGTAGATCTTGCCGGTCGAGCCGTCGAGAGAGATGAAGTCGCCCTCGTGGAAGGTCTTGCCGGCGAGGGTGAACTTCTTGTTTTCTTCATCCATAACGATTTCGGAGCAGCCGGAGACACAGCACTTGCCCATGCCGCGAGCAACAACGGCTGCGTGGCTGGTCATGCCGCCGCGAACGGTCAGGATGCCCTGTGCGGCCTTCATGCCCTCGATATCCTCGGGAGAGGTCTCGAGACGGACGAGAACTACCTTTTCGCCGCGCTCGTTCCATGCCTTTGCTTCCTCGGCGGTGAAAACGACCTTGCCGCATGCAGCGCCGGGGGATGCACCAAGGCCCTTGCCCATCGGAGTTGCAGCCTTGAGGGCGGCAGCATCAAACTGGGGGTGCAGCAGAGTGTCAAGGTTTCTGGGGTCGATCATTGCAACGGCTTCTTTTTCGCTGATCATACCCTCGTCAACGAGGTCGCATGCGATCTTGAGCGCGGCCTGTGCGGTGCGCTTGCCGTTACGGGTCTGGAGCATGTAGAGCTTGCCGTTTTCAACGGTGAACTCCATGTCCTGCATATCACGATAGTGATCTTCAAGGGTCTTGCAGACGTTCTCAAACTGGGCAAATGCCTCGGGGAACTTCTCTGCCATCTGTGCGATGGGCATCGGGGTACGGACGCCTGCAACAACGTCTTCGCCCTGTGCATTGGTAAGGAACTCGCCCATGAGCTTCTTCTCGCCGGTTGCAGGGTCACGGGTGAATGCAACGCCGGTGCCGCAGTCGTCGCCCATGTTGCCGAATGCCATCATCTGAACGTTGACAGCGGTGCCCCAGCTGTAGGGGATGTCGTTATCGCGGCGGTAAACGTTTGCACGGGGGTTGTCCCAGCTGCGGAAAACTGCCTTGATAGCGCCCATAAGCTGCTCTTTCGGGTCGGTCGGGAAGTCCTCGCCGATCTTTTCCTTGTATTCTGCCTTGAACTTGCCTGCAAGTTCCTTAAGGTCGTCCGCGGTCAGCTCAACGTCCTGAGTTACGCCGCGAGCTTCCTTCATTTCATCAATGAGCTGTTCGAAGTATTTTTTGCCGACTTCCATAACAACGTCGGAGTACATCTGGATGAAGCGGCGGTAGCAGTCCCATGCCCAACGGGGATTATTGGACTTCTTAGCCATGACTTCAACGACCTGCTCGTTCAGGCCGAGGTTGAGGATGGTGTCCATCATGCCGGGCATGGATGCGCGTGCGCCGGAGCGGACAGATACGAGGAGAGGATTTTCAAGGTCGCCGAACTTTTTTCCGGTAATGCCTTCCATCTTCACTACGTACTCCATGATCTCTGCCATGATCTCATCATTGATCTTCTGGCCGTCTTCATAGTACTGCGTGCATGCCTCGGTGGTAATGGTGAAGCCCTGGGGTACGGGCAGACCGATGTTGGTCATTTCCGCCAGGTTTGCGCCCTTACCGCCGAGAAGCTCACGCATTTTTGCGTTGCCTTCGGAGAACAGATAAACATACTTCTTGCTCATTGGGTAATCATCCTTTCTATGCTTACGCGCGCAAAAGCGCGCGTTTTTTTACTTTTTAAGTCTTGCCTCGAGGTCGTCGAGTTCCTGTGCAAGCTTTTTGGGCAGCTTATCGCCGAACTGTGCGTAATACTCGCGGATGCCCTTGCATTCCTCAAGCCATAGCTCCTTATCGACTCCGAGGATATCCTTAACGGTGTCGAGAGTGACATCAACGCCTTCGAGGTTGATGTCCTCGGGCTTGGGCTCATAGCCAAGCTCGGTCTCGACTGCGTCCTTCTCGCCGAAGCAGCGGCCGAGTATCCACTCGACAACACGCAGGTTGTCGCCGAAGCCGGGCCACTCGAAGTTGCCCTCGTCATCGGTGCGGAACCAGTTGACGTTGAAGATCTTCGGGGGATTGGAAAGCTTTGCGCCCATGTCGAGCCAATGCTGCCAGTAGTCGCCCATATTGTAGCCGCAGAACGGACGCATCGCCATGGGATCGCGCCTTACAACGCCGACCTTGCCGGTTGCAGCTGCGGTGGTCTCGCTTGCCATGATGGAGCCGACGAACACGCCGTGATCCCAGTCACGGGACTGATAGACCAGAGGAGCGGTCTTTGCGCGGCGGCCGCCGAAGATTATTGCGGAGATGGGAACGCCGGTCTTGCTCTCAAACTCGGGGCTGATGCAGGGGCAGTTGACTGCCGGAGCGGTGAAACGAGAGTTGGGGTGTGCGCCCTTGCTGCCGTCGGTGCAGTCCCACTTTTCGCCCTTCCAGTTTTCAGCGTTCTTGGGGGGATTCTTATCCATGCCTTCCCACCAGACGGTGTTGTCGTCAAGATTGTGGACAACGTTGGTGAAGATGGTGTTCTTCTTGGTTGCGGCAAGTGCGTTGGGGTTTGACTTTGCGCTGGTGCCGGGAGCAACGCCAAAGAAGCCGTTTTCGGGGTTTACTGCCCACAGTCTGCCGTCGGGACCGATGCGCAGCCATGCGATATCATCGCCGACCGTCCAGCACTTCCAGCCCTTTTCACGGTAGGCCTCGGGGGGGATGAGCATTGCGAGGTTCGTTTTTCCGCATGCGGACGGGAATGCGCCGCAGACGTAGCGGATCTCGCCCTGCGGGTTTTCAACGCCGAGGATGAGCATATGCTCTGCCATCCAGTCCTCTTTTCTGCCGAGGGTGGAGGCTATGCGCAGTGCAAAGCACTTTTTGCCGAGCAGAACGTTTCCGCCGTAGCCGGAGTTGACGGACATGATGGTGTTGTCCTCCGGGAAGTGGACGATATATCTCTTCTCGGGATCGAGCTGAGCCTTGGAGTGCAGGCCCTTGATATAGTCGGCATTGTCGCCGATAGCGTCGAGCACCTTGGTGCCGATACGGGTCATTATTGCCATGGATACGACGACATAGATGCTGTCGGTAAGCTCGATGCCGTACTTAGCAAAGTCAGAGCCGACAACGCCCATCGAATAGGGGATGACATACATCGTGCGTCCCTTCATCGAGCCGTCGAATATCTCGTACAGCTTTTTGTACATCTCCTGAGGATCCATCCAGTTGTTGGTCGGACCTGCATCCTCCTGACGCTTGGAGCAAATAAAGGTGCGATCTTCGACGCGCGCAACGTCGTTTACGTCCGAACGGTGAAGGTAGCATCCGGGGAGCTTCTCTTCGTTGAGCTTAATAAGCTCGCCTGTGCCCATAGCCTCGGCTCTCAGCTGCTCGAGCTGCTCTTCAGAGCCGTCGATCCAAACGATCTTCTCGGGCTTGGTGAGTGCGGCCATTTCATCGACCCACTTGAGAATGTGGACATTATCGGTCAGTTTCATGATCTTTTCCTCCATATTTTCATAAAAATTATTACCAATAACACCTTAATTAAGACTACCATCTTTGATAGTTCTTAATCAATGCATTTTGCTTACAAAAATTAATCTAAAACAGCGCAAAAAGCATCCGCGATTTTTGCAAATTCACCAATTGAAAGGACCTCTCCGCGCAGTTTTGGGTCAAAACCACTATCTGTAAGGCATTTTTCAACGGTTTCCTTGCTCATTTCGCCAAATCCTGCACTTAAAGCGTTCAGCAAAGTCTTGCGCCGCTGAGCAAATGCAGCCTTTACGACGCGCATAAACATCGCCTCGCTTTTGACCTCTGCCGGCGGCTCGGATCTCCGCGTAAGACGTATTACGCTCGAGGTCACCTTGGGCTGAGGAATGAAGCAGCCGGGCGGCACATCGAAAAGAAGCTCTGGCTGTGCAAACCAGTTTACAAACACCGTGAACGCGCCGTAATCGCCCGTTCCGGGCTTTGCGCATATCCTGCGCGCGACCTCGCGCTGGATCATGACCGTCACGCAGTCAAAGCAACCGCTCTCCAAAAGCTTTGATATCACAGGTCCCGTCACATTATACGGCAGATTGGCGCACACAACGTGTCGCATTCCCGGCATTTTTTCATCCAAAAGCGAAGGAATATCGACCTTGAGCACATCATCGAAAACTATCTCGACATTTTCACAGCCTCCGAGAGTCTCCCGAAGCACCGGTTTGAGTGCCTTGTCAATCTCGACGGAAACGACCTTGCCTGCGCGCATTGAAAGCTGCTCGGTGAGGCAGCCTATGCCTGGGCCGATCTCCAAAACGCCGGTGCGCTCGTCAAGCCCGGCTGCGTCGGCGATATCCTCCGGCACCCACGCAGCGGTCAAAAAGTTCTGCCCCATGGATTTGGAAAAGCGGAAGCCGTGCCGCGCAAGCAGCGCCTTTATATCGTTTATGTTCGTAAGATCCATCGTTTTCTCCGTCAAAGCAGTTTTTCAAAGCACTGGCGCGCCGGGTCGTGTCCCGGCTCGGCCGAGCAGAGCATGTTTCCGCGATAGACAAAGCCGCTTGCGCGCAGAAGCTGCTGCATAGCCTTGTTTTTTCTGTGCGTATCGGTGCGTATAGACTTTGCCCCCAAGGCTCTTGAATGGCATTCAAGAGCTTCCATGAGCTTTTGGCTCATTCCCGTTCCGCGGAATTCGGCAGCCACCGCCGCGCGGTGCAGCGTGCAGTATTTGCCCTCGCCGTGCCAGCGGCCGTCGGTTATGCCGTCGTAATCCGGCTCAGGCTCTTCGCCGAGGCAGAAGAAGCCTGCCACCGCACCGCCATATGTCATAACAAAGCATCTTCCGGCATTTATATCCGGCAGGAAGTTTGCCTCGGCCGGATACTCGCCCTGCCACTGATCGACCCTGTGCTTTTTGAGGTAATTGCGGGCCTGACGCACGATGAGCATTATCTCATCCATATCCTCCGGCACGGCCTTGCGGCACTCTATCGGCTTTGTGAGCTGCATGCGGCTGCGCTCTTTCTTTATCTCGTCCAAAAGCTTCAAGTCGGTTTTATCCGTCAGCTCAAGCTTTTCAAACATATCCGGGCGCTTGTCCATCGTGCGCTCAAGGCTTTTTTTGCGCCGCCAGCGCGCAACGGCAGCATGGTCTCCGCCGAGAAGCACCTTCGGCACTTCCCTGCCCTCCCAGACCTCGGGGCGCGTATACTGCGGATATTCGAGCACTCCGTCCCAGTGGCTTTCACCGGTGAAGCACTCCTCATCGGCAAGAACGCCCGGCACGAGGCGGCACACGGAGTCGGCAACCGCCATCGCGGCAAGCTCGCCGCCTGTCAGGACGAAATCGCCCAGCGATATCTCCTCATCGACGCACTGCTCGATAAAGCGCTCGTCTATGCCCTCATAATGGCCGCACACGAGCACGAGATGGTCATAGTCGTTTTTAAGTCGCCTTGCCGTTGCCTGATCGTATGGCTTGCCCTGCGGCGACATGTAGATAACGCGGCTGCGCTTGCCCTGCGCAGTTGACATAATGTCATCAAGGCAGGACTTGAGCGGCTGCGCCATCATAACGCAGCCCCAACCGCCGCCATACGGATAGTCGTCTACCTGGCACTGCTTATTTTCCGTATAATCGCGTATCTGCACGCAGTTTATCTCGATTATCCCCTTTTTCGCCGCCCGTCCGAGGATGCTTTCATGCATTATCGCATTCATCGTATCCGGGAACAGCGTCATTATATCTATTCTCATTCCGGGGAAGCTCTCCTTATCGTCAGTTAACATAATATATTACATGCCTTCTATCAGGCGCACGGTTATTATCCCGTTTTCGGCATCGGTTTTGAGCACGAATTCCGGGACCGCCGGGATCATGTGCTCTGTTTCGCCGCGCACGATGTAAACAGACGACGCCGGCGTTTCGAGGATATCCTCAAGCGTGCCGACAAGCTCGCCGTTTTCGGTCTCGACGCGCGAGCCGATGATATCGCACAGGAAATATTCTCCCTTTTTGAGCTTTGCATCCGCGCGGTCGATGTAAACGGTTTTATTCTTCAAACTCATGGCCGCGTTTATGTCCTCCACACCCTCGAGCATGGCAATAAGAAAGCCCTTATGCGCGCGCGATGAGAGGAGCCCGACCGGCTTTGAGTCGATATATAAAGTCTTAAAGCGGCGCATGAACTCCGGGCTGTCAAGCCACACCTGGATCTTGACCTCGCCGCGCACGCCGTGTGTATTCACGATTTTGCCCGCTTCGATATACTGCTGCTTTTCCATGTGAAAACCTCCATAGTTGGTCAGTATATAATTTACCACAATACTCACGATTTAACAAGCGCGGCGGCACTAAAAATGCACTTTGTGTACTTTGTGAACAACAAAAAAGCAGAACGGTAATTTCCGTTCTGCTTTTTAATCAGTCCATGATATCGACTGAAACCTTTTTGCCCTGTCTCTGGGCGACAGCCCGCATGAGTATACGGATCTCTTTTACGATCCTGCCCTGCCGGCCAATGACCTTGCCCATGTCTCCGTCAGCTACGCGTACTTCATATACGGTCTCGCCGCCGTGAACGCGCTCGGTCACAGAGACCTCCTCGGGTTTTTCAACGAGGCTCTGTACGATATAGGTCAAAAGTTCTTTCATGCCGGTAGCTTCTCCTTGTTAGGCCTCGACTTTAGTAAGCAGGCCGCGTACGGTCTCGGTAGGCTGAGCACCGTTGGATATCCAGTACTTTGCGCGCTCGAGATCGACCTTGATGTTTTCGCCCTCTGCCATGGGATCGTAAGTGCCTATCTCCTCGATGAAGCGGCCGTCACGGGGGCAACGGGAGTCAGCAACGACGATGCGGTAGAAAGGTGCCTTCTTTGCGCCCATTCTGCGAAGTCTGATCTTTACCATTTATCTTTCACCTCCATATTATTTCTTCATATATTACAAACGCGTTTGCGAAAGTAATCAAAGTTTAAATCCGCCGAGGCCGGGGAAGCCGCCGCCTCCGCCCATTCCGCCGAAGCGCTTTTGCAGCTTCTTCATGTTCTTGCCGGAAAGCTGGCGCATCATGCCCTGCATCGCGTCAAACTGCTTGAGCAGGCGGTTTATATCAACGACCGATGTGCCGCTGCCGGCGG
>OKVK01000869.1_pt1 | contig 17769 bp, 16 predicted proteins | sample 1604771 | NCBI WGS metagenome assembly OKVK01 (sample SAMN01760906, study PRJEB22395) | human gut metagenome | reverse complement strand
TCCTGCAGTTTTGCGGAGGGAGGACAGGCGATCCAGCGATGCGCGGCGGACGCGGACAGGAAAGCGTGTGCCTTACTCATCTGCCGATGCCCTCCGCTTCCGCCATCATGGCGTCGTACTCGCCGGGATCGATCTCGGTCAGCCGATCCGCGCCGTGAGCGGCGAGCAGCGCTTTGATCTCATCCTTGAAACCAGCCTTCCGCTTTTCCAGCAGAACGGCGCGGAGCTCTTCAAGGGTACAGGGCTTCTTCTCCAGCGCCTGCTCGGCGGCTTCTTCCGCTTCGCTGAAGGAAAGGAGCGCCCGGATGTCCCTGACCGCTTCCGCGATGCCGGCGCTATGCTCTGACAACTCGGTAAGCAGGGCGTCCAGTTCTTTCATCTTTGCCATAGGTGCGTTCTCCTTTCTTCGCGGTCGTGGCTGTGTTGGTGTTCATGCCGATCAGCGATCTCGCCATCCTGCGTGTGAGCAGCGATACGGCAATCAGGCTGTCGATCAGGTCCTCCCGCGCCTCGCGGGGGCTGTTCTTCACGGCTTCCTGCATGGTCGTTACCTCCATTTCCGAGGGGACTTGGTTTCCTCCCTCGACGTAAATGGCAGTTTTCTCGATTTTTGGACGGAACCATGAAATCTTTTTTGTGGCTGTTCACCCGAAGAGAGTGAACAGCCACAAGGGATGATTAAATCAGTTCTTCACGGTGTTCCCGGATGAAATCCAGCAACCGGTTGAGCCGGTCTACTACAGTAGATTTGGCGATCCCTGTCTTACGGGAAATCTGATGAGCGGAAAGTCCCTCCTCCAGAGTCAACTTGAGGATTTTGCCGCCATGCTTTTCCAGTTCATCAGCTTCGCGATACAGCCACTCCCGCGCGTCAGCATCAGCCACAGTGTCTTCCACGGACTTCGAGGGGTTCGCTGGTGTAAATGGACCGGTAAAAAAACCATCAGCGTACCTTTCACTATCATCTGCATAGATGAAGGCACCCTCACACTGGAAAGCGCAAAGACCGCAATCTCCACAGCATTTCGTGAAGTCTGGCTGACCACATGTGCCGAAATCCCGGGCATACCGCCGAGTTTTATTCCGCATCTCATACCAAGCTTTTTTCTGTTCGTCGGTCAGTGCAACGGTTTCACCGTTGACGGTTACATAGAAACTGGTTTCCTTGGGTGCGCTGGCTTTCTTGCCATAAGTTCCCATCTCGTAACTCCAATCTCGCGGAGCATCCGGGACGGGGACCGTGCGCAGCAGTCCCCGTCGAATGCCTCGTGGGGGACTGCTCCCGCTTCCCAACGCGGGGGCAGCTTGAAGTCACAGTGAGGTGGGATCCGGTTCATGACGCCGGCTCTGCACTGCGATATACCTGTATCGGAAGCTTGATCAGGGCTGCCGATATAGCTGAAGGTTTTTTGCGGAAATCGTTAAGAATTGTCGCGGATGCAAACATTTCATTGACGATTTTCCCGTTTCATGCTACACTAAGATGTTGCAAAACATACGAAGAGCAGCTCAACCTTGGCTACGTACGTAGCATAACAAAAAGGCCCCCGCAAAAACGGGAGCCGACGGAAGGAAACGGAAGTAGACGGAAGCTGTGGATCATAATGATCCAGGAAGGAGTACCAATGACACTATCTGAATTTGCCCTGCTGCTATTCCCAATTTGTAAAGACGAAGAAGTTCGTTACAAGGGCGAGTTCATGTCTGTTTTTATCAGTCGGATTATGGTGGAAGGTACGGAGGATTCTTGTCCTGTTCTCAGTTCTGATCCTAACTATATGCGTAGCATCCTCAGAGGTGCAGAGCCTTTTCCAAAAGAAAGCGCAAATGCTATGCTGACTCACATCGATAAGGGCCGGTTTGAAGAATATTTGCAAGAGAAGCTGGAAGCTATATCGCTTGAAAAGCAGCTCGAATTGGGCGATGCGTTAGGTCTTCGTGATGATCATTCTGTAGCAGGAATATGTGCTCATTGTTCTGATCTATATGAATCTCTGCTAAAGGATATTGTTAATGATGTAACTGTATCTTCCAAGTCTGTTTCTACCAGGGATAGTTTCGACCTGGCAACTGATGCAATCAAGGAACTTCGCGACCGGATCGAGGAGGTCAAACCTGAAGCTGTTGAGCCTCCGTCTGAAATACAGCCAGAAGAGCAAAAATACATCCGTGCTCTCTTTTCTGCATATGGTTCCGCTGAAAACATTCCTGATTTTTCTGCACAGCATCTTGCTCAATATAATAACTATGCTGAAGACTTGACAGACCGAAGAATTGACTACTTTGCTGCCGAAACAATCAGACGAGGTGTGCAGGAACTCTTCAATGGCAGATTTTCAGATCAATTTGATGTTCTAAAGGACGAAATATACAATGGCGTGAAAAATACCGTCCGACGCTCCTTCCCCAATGGTTATGACCGGATGCTTGTGGTAATGGAACGTGCTTTAGATGTACCCGTCGAGCAATATCTGCTGAATAATACAAAGTACTGGATTGGCAACAGCATTAAATGTGGTGTCTGCCATCATTTGGTAAATGACGATAGACTTCGTTGGGTGAGATGATATGAATGTACTCGGTACTGTTTTTGAAACCTCTTTGCGGATTCTTTTGCTGCTTTCCGTAATTCCAGGGACTTCGATAACGGAAGACCGTATCTGGATGATTGATTATCTGTCTCTCTATTCCGAGGACTTTGGATTTTCATCCCGTAACCTTCATGGATATGGGGCTTATCGTGCCGGCGAATATCCCGCAAAGAGGGCGTTGGCAAAGGACGCTATAAAGTCATTAGTGCTTGATCATCAGATTGCTGTTAAGCCAACGGCATCTGGGTTTCGTTATTCAATTACTGAAGAAGGCATGGAGTTTTGCAAGCAGTTTACATCGGATTATTCCGAAGACTACATAACTTCAGTGAAACGTGTGGTACGAAAGGTGCAGACATTATCAGACCGGCAGATTTTGGTCCTGATTCAAAATCACGCCGAGGCAGACAAGGAGGGATGACGGTATGAGCAGGTTCTATCTGGAACAAATACTCATCCAAGGCAACGGTAAAGAAGATGCTGTTCTAAATCTGAAGCCAGGTGCCAACTTTGTTATTGGCCCGTCAAATACCGGGAAAAGTCTGATAATGGAAGCCATTGATTATGTATTCGGTATGACCCCGAAGAAGAATCGGCCATTTAAATATAATGAATCCTGGGGATATACAGACTTCACATTACAGTTCCGGACTAATGATGGAACAGTAGTTTTGAAGAGAACCACAGGAAAAGGTAAAACAAAGGTTTCTGTTTCTGGGACAGATCCCAATTTCAAATCTGGATCCTATGCTGTCTCAGGCGGAGAATTGAACTCCATTTATCTGAAACTGATGGGAATTGAACAGCCCCATGAGGTTTGGTCATCTGCAGATGGCAGAAAGAATCAGTTTACGTGGAGAAACATCATTCATATGTTCTTTCTCCGCCAACAGGATGTGACAAGAGACTCTTCTGTCCTGCTCAATCCATCTGCAGGCTTTGCGAATAATACTGCTGTTCTATACTCACTGCTGTTTATGATGACCGGAGAAGATGCAGATGCAGGGCAAAATCCTGATACACAAACTAAGCGCAAAGCAAAAAAAGAAGCTGTTGCCGCCTATATCCGTCAACACGTAGAGCGGCTCGATAAAAGAGAGGAAGAATTAAGAACCCAAATCGAAGAAAGCACTGTTCCTGATATGCCAAATGCCATAGCTGTTGTAAATCAGGAGATGGATTCTATACAGTCTCAGATTTCGGAAGCAGTTACTAAAAGCAAGCAGCTGATGGATGATATATTTGCCGCAAATAACCGTCTTTCCGAGAGCATGATGATTGCCAACCGCTTTGATGCTCTTAAAGGTCAGTATGTTTCCGATATTCAGCGCCTTTCATTCGTTGTGGAAGGAGAAAAAATCCGGTCCAAGGCACCGGTTCACAGAAAATGTCCATTCTGCGATGGAGATATTGTTGTAGAACATAAGCCGCAGTACGTGGATGCAACATGCGCCGAGCTCAAACATATAGAAGAGCATCTTGAAAGTTTGGAAACTGCAAAAAGGGATGTCCTTGAAAAAATACAGAAGTTGAAGGACCAAATCTCCAATCTGGAAGAGGAAAAGGCAAAGATTGAACAATCATTAAATGTTGATCTGCGCCCGCGTTTTTCTGAACTCAAACAAAAACTCGAAGCGTACCGAGCATATGTACAATTGACGCATGAGCTGGATCTTGTCATAGAGGAGCAGGAACGGTATAAAAAGGAACTGCTTGCAACGGAAAAAGCCCCTACATCGTTACCCAAGGATCACATTTTCAAGGATGATATTGATGGAGAGATCATCCATGGATTTGAGTCCATCCTGATGAATATGCTAAAGGAAAGCGGGTTTAATCATTACAGTTCTGCCCGTCTGAGTTTGGACACGTTCGATTTAGAACTTGGTGGTCAGCCAAAGAGTCAAACGAATGGCGGCGGATACTGTGGCATTTTAAACACCATAATGTCCTTGTCTATGATGGAATATCTGTCGCTCCATGGCACCTACTCTCCGGGAATTATGTATGCAGATTCTTCTCTTTCACAACTGTCGGAATCAGAAAGAAAAGCTCGAGCAGAAACCATTAAGACCAAGTTTATCCAGTATGTGGCAAGAACTCCCAGAGATGTGCAGACCCTGGTCATTGAACACAAGGAAAAAGTTCCGTTTGATGCAATTATTGAGAGTGGAGCTAACGTAGTCGAATTTACTGGCGATGATGCCGTCGAAGGCCGATATGGCTTACTTCCCGGTGTCAGAAATGCATTTGATCAGCAGTAAGAGAAAGGATGTTGTTATGGCTATCAGTTATAAGAAGCTTTGGCATATGCTAATCGACAAAGGAATGACTAAGCAGGATCTCAGACGATTGTCCGGCATCAGCACGGCATCTCTGGCAAAACTTGGTAAAGGCGAAAACATTACTACAGATGTGCTGTTAAAAATCTGCCGCGCAATGGAGTGCGACATCGGAGACATTATGGAAGTTATTCCCGAACCTGAAGCAGAAGTTGAAAAAACTGAAGTGACATCATTGTAAGAAAGAAAGCAATATCATCAAAACGAAGGAGGAAGCATTGATGCAGACATTCGAATTGCCGCCTTATGCTCCGACATTGATAGAGTCGACAAGAGCCATAGGTTATTCGCTTGAAGCGGCAGTAGCGGATATTATTGACAACAGTATTGCAGCTGATGCTAATCATGTAGATCTGTTCTTCTTCCCTGTAGATGGAGAGTATATTGCTATTCTTGACAATGGATCTGGCATGAATGCTAATGAACTGAACAGCGCTATGCAGTATGGGAGCAAAAGCCCGAATGAAGTTAGAAAATCAAATGATTTAGGCAGATTTGGACTTGGATTAAAAACCGCTTCACTTTCTCAATGCAGAAAGTTAACCGTTGTAACTAAGCAAGGGCAAAATATCATGGCTCGATGCTGGGATGTCGATTTTGTTGCTTCAACAGGAAAGTGGACTCTTCTTATTCTGGACGAAGAAGAAATAAACAATCTGCCACATATAACTGATCTCAAACAGTATGAGAATGGAACACTCGTGTTATGGCAGCATTTAGATCGGCTAAAAGCCGGTGAAATTAATTTCGAACAGAGTCTTGGGCGCAAGATAGATCTAGTTAGATCTCATTTATCGCTCGTTTTTCATAGATATTTAACAGGAGAACCAGGGATAAAAAAACTAAGTATCAGCATTAATAATACAGCCGTTGAACCGGCTGATCCATTTCTGTGTAAGAAAAGCAATCAGCCTATGGATGATGAAACATTAATTGTTCGTGGCGAAAAAATATCAGTACGGCCGTATATTCTCCCCCATATTTCAAAGATGTCTTCAGAAGAAATTTGCGCTTTGGGAGGAAAAGACGGACTAAGAAGACAACAAGGATTCTACATATATCGGAACAAACGTCTTCTAGTATGGGGCACATGGTTTCGTATGATGCGTCAGGCTGAAACTTCGAAGCTTGTCAGGATTCGGGTTGATATTCCAAATGCCTTAGATGATCTCTGGACATTAGATATAAAAAAATCTTCTGCCATTCCACCTGCAGAAGTACGAATGAACCTGAAAAGTGTTGTTGACAAGCTTGCGGACACAAGCAAAAAAACATGGACATTCCGTGGTAAGCGTGAGACGGATGATTCAATTGTTCATGTCTGGAATAGGCTAAGAACACGGAATGGCGGATTTATATATGAGATTAACCGTGATCACCCTTTAGTTCAAGAGTGCTTCAATCAGGATGCGGAAACAGAAAGAAAAGTCAACATTCTCTTGTCTCAAATAGAAGAAAACCTTCCCTTGAATTCATTGTTTCTCGATTTGACTAATGATGAAAAGATCGAGAATGATAAAGATCTGGATTATAGGGAAGTTATCAAAATGATGCATCAAATTCTGGAAACAACCGATGCTTCTTTGCACGAAGCTGTAGTTGACACACTGATATGCAGTGAACCATTTGTTTCTTATTCCAGTGAGATTAAAAAAGCTTTCGAGGAGGGAAACCTTCCATGACAAAGAACATGGAGATTGTTTTTAATCAGGTGCGCCAGATTATTGAAACAAAGTACAGTTCCAAGCTGCCAACTGAAGATCAGATTTACAGTGAGGCAGATACCATGAGGGACATCCTCTCTTCTGTATATCCTTTATCTGATGAGGAATATGCAGAACTGAAGAAGCGCCTTCCTGAAAGCATCCTTCATAGTATTGGGTATGCTGATACTTTGCGCGCTAGAGATAGCGAACATCAGCATGGATGGTATGCATTGTCAGAGAACGATAGTTTCTTCTGGAATCGTTTTAAAACATACCTTGCAAGAAAATGGAGCATGCCCGTCGTCGAGAGACTTCATAAAACAACAGACGACATCATGGATGACCTTGGTGATCCGAATAGTGATTCCCCGTTCCAAAGAAGAGGATTGCTTCTCGGTGATGTGCAATCCGGGAAAACAGCTACATACACTGCTATCTGCAATAAGGCTGCAGATTCCGGATATAGAGTCATTATTGTTCTTGCCGGCATGATGGAGAACCTTAGAATACAAACGCAGGAACGCCTGGACGCTGAATTTGTCGGGCTGGATAGCAAGTATACTTTGGATAAAAAAGCAGACAGCTCAATGCGGAATATACCAGTTGGCGTTGGTAAAGTTCCTCCTTTTATTGCAGAAAAACGCATTACTCGTTTTACTTCTGTATCAACCGATTTTAAAGCAAGCGTTATAAAGTCGAACGGATTGAACCTAAACGACTTGAAAGGAACTGCGCTTTTTGTAGTAAAAAAGAATAAAAGTGTTTTGAACAACCTCTTTAAATGGCTGACAAAAGATGAGGACGTGCTCAATCTTCCGATGCTATTGATTGACGATGAAGCTGACAATGCCTCCGTCAACACAAATTCAGAGGAAAAAGATCCAACAGCCATTAATGCCGCCATCAACAAGATACTTCGTTCATTCAAGCAAGCAACTTATCTTGGAATTACAGCAACACCTTTTGCAAATATCTTCATCAATCCTGATTTGGCTGAAGATGGAGCTGCGCGTGATTTATTTCCAAGACATTTTCTGACTTTGTTGCCCACTCCAGATAATTATATCGGTGCTGATCGTATATTCGGAAACGGTTCTGAGGATGATTGGGAAGTGCGGACAGACGGGCAATATACAAAAGCTTTAATCCCAATCCTCAACGAAGAACAGGAAGACTTCTTTGTTTTCAAGCACACGAAAGAACTAGCTGAGGATCTTTACGATCTTCCCCCGTCGCTTAAAGAGGCTATTCGTTACTTTATTCTCGCGACAGCTATTTCTGACATTCGGTATGACATAAAAGAACACAGATCTATGATGGTAAATGTCAGCCGGTTTACGGACGTACAGAATAAAACCCGTGAACTGATTGAAGAATATGTTGATCAGCTGAAGTCAGACATAGAGAACTATTCACAATTGCCACTTGAGTCGGCAATGAGAATTGGCAATCTCAAGGAACTGGAAGCAACCTGGGTTAACCATGACATGAGCTTACTGTCTAACGTAGATTGGGAAGAAATGTTGCATAGCTTTCTTCAAAAAGCCGCCAGGCGAATTGAAGTCCGTGCTGTCAACCAAAAAACAGGTGCTAAAAGCCTTGATTATTACAATTACAAAGATATTGGAATGCGTGTTATTGCTGTTGGGGGAAACAGCCTTTCTCGTGGACTTACATTAGAAGGTCTTTGTGTAAGTTATTTTTACAGAAATACGATGATGTATGATACTCTGCTACAGATGGGCAGATGGTTTGGTTACAGACCAAACTATGATGACCTGTTCAGAATATGGATTGCTGAAGATGCTGTGGGCTGGTACTCATACATCACTGATGCCTTCAATGAACTTAAGGGCGAGCTTCGGAAAATGGCGCGCCAAAACTTAACACCTGAGGAATTCGGATTAAAAGTTCGCCAAGACCCAGGTTCACTGATAGTGACAGCCAGGAATAAGATGCGAAGCGGCACAGCTGTTCGCGTCCCTATTACGTTGTCTGGCAGAATGATCGAAACACCTCGATTGATCAACAATCCGGAAACAATTTCCGAGAATAATAGACTATGTGAGAATGCCGTGTGGGAAATCAACGCTGATGAAAGCGTAGAATTCTGCGGAGAGGACAATAATGTCAAAGCTTTTATTTGGCGAAATGTTCCAAGGAAATACATCATTAACTTGGTGGCTGGTTATAAATCACATCCATGGAACTTGAATTTCCAGTCTGTAGGAATTAGTGAATATATCGAAAGCGACGATGATCTGGCCCTCTGGGATTTTGCAATACCAATTGGTTCCGCAATAGATACATATTCACTACCTGTTTCCCGGGAATCTATCCTACCTCTTCATGCTGAGCAAAGGATAATTGCTAAGGACAATACCGTGAGCAAAATGCTGAGAGTAAACGAAAGGCATGTACGAGTTGGCGCTGGAGGATGCGCAAAGATTGGTTTGCCATTTGATGAGATTCAAAAAATCAGAACGGAAGCCGGTGGGAAGCCGACTGACAAAGACTATTTGATTGAAAACAGAAGACCAATAGCCCTGCTGCATCTGATGTTAAATACTGGAACAGAATTGCAAGGATTTCCGCAATATATATATGCAATCGGGCTTGGCTTTCCTGGAGGTAAGACAGAAAGAAAAGCAAACTATGTTGTAAACACTACTGAGCTAATGAATTACGTGGATATCGACCAAATAAATGATGAGGATGACGACAATGATATTCAGGGAATTTAAGGAGAAGTGGGAGCAACTTCCTGTACAGGGTAATGGCTACATAAAGCTTCGCCTGAACCATCCACTCGATCTGCAAATCGGATACTCAGTGGGCAATTATAGAAGCTTAATAGTAATGGATACTGGAGTTGTGGAAAGTATCCCTTCGTCTTTTGCGGTAAAAGTGATTAACCCGGAGCTGAAAAACCATACCCGAATCCTTGAATTTCAACTTATTCATCCTTCGTTTGAAGAAGTCTTTCTTCGCCTATGCTGGGATATGATTGAGTCAACGTCCAAATCATTCCAACCACTGAAGGATCTAGTCAATAGATATCTGAGCTGGCAGAAATTCCTACAATACGCCAATCCTCAGATCATGGGCTATGAAAAACAGAAAGGTCTTCTTGGAGAGTTACTATATTTAAGAGAACTGTTATCATCTTTAGATGCTGAAACAGCGGTCACAGCATGGAATGGTCCTGACGGAAGTGATCAAGATTTCCTGTTTCATAATACATGGGCTGAAGTGAAAGCAGTTTCTTTAGCAGCAAAAACAGTGAAAATATCCTCGCTTGAGCAAATGAATCAGGAGCAGCAGGGCACTTTGGTTGTCTATTTTTTAGAGAAAGCACCTGCTGGTGAAAACCATATCTGTCTGCCGGATATAGTCACCTCTATAAAGAGTCTCATTGAAATCAGCCCTAGGAGTTTAGATAGATTCGAGATGAAGCTATTCAAATACGGGTATAGAGACCAGCATGAAGAGACGTATAGAGAGAACTACTTTAGGTTAACGGAGCAAAGAAAGTACCTTGTTGATGATAAATTTCCTAAACTCACTAAATCAAATGTAGCTTCAGAGATTGTTGGATGTGAATATGAACTCTCACTTGCATCTATAGATGGTTATCGGAGGGACGAATAATGGATTCTCAAGAATTCAAGAAGGATTTCATTGAAGGAATAAAGACTGCTGCTGCAGTAACCGGAGAGGGTTCTTGTGCTTCCTTTGTGGAAAGCATGTCCCAATATTTGGTTGATGCAGAAGTGCTGTCTGATTTCAATCCCTCATTCTATACCGGAAGAAAAGGCAATCGTAAATACCGTGTCGATGGCTATGTTCTTGACGAATTTGATAACACAATGAATTTAATTATAGCCGATTATGACGGAAATGATGTTGATAGAAAACTTACAAATTCCCACGCCACACAGTTGTTCCGGCAATTAATGCTGTTTGTTGAGACCGCTTTGGGTACTGATCTGTATAAGGAGATTGAAATAAGTACGCCATGTGCAGATCTTGTTGATCTTTTGCGTTCTAATGCATCAACCATCAGAAAGTATCGCTTACTGATTTTCACTGATGGGGACATGAGTGCAGCTATAAAAAACATAGATATTGATAATTATAATGGCTTACCGGTTGAAGGACAAATATGGGACATTGATAGGTTGTTCAGGGTTTGCTGTTCAGATACTGGCAGGCAGATTATTGAAATAGATTTTACTGAGTATTGTAAAAAAGGTATTCCTTGCCTTGAAGCGAGTACATCGGGAAATGATAAGTATAAGAGCTATCTAGGAGTCATTCCTGGAAGCGTGTTGGCGGATATTTATGACAAATATGGAAGTAAACTGCTAGAGGGGAACGTGCGCTCTTTCCTGTCTACGAAAGTTGCAGTTAACAAAAAAATACGCGCAACGATTCTGAATTCACCGGAGATGTTTTTCGCTTTCAATAACGGGATATCGGCTACAGCAATGGATGTTCATATAGAAAGCACCAATACAGGCATGTACATCACCTATGCAAGAGATTTTCAGATAATAAACGGCGGTCAAACTACTGCCTCTATTTCCAACGCAAGATACAGGGATAAAGCCTCATTGGAAAACATATATGTTCAAATGAAATTGACAGATGTTGTTGAAACGACGCAAGAGGAATCGGATGAACTAATCCGGAATATTTCAAGATCCTCTAACAGTCAGAACAAAGTTAGTGATGCTGACTTCTTCGCTTCACATCCTTTCCACAGAAGAATGGAACAGATTTCACGGCATATGTTCGCCCCTGCCGTTGATGGTGCACAGTACGAGACAAAGTGGTTTTATGAACGCGCCAGGGGGCAGTATCTTCAAGAACAGATGCGGCTTACTCCATCAAAAAAGAAACAATTCGAGCTTCAGAACCCGAAGAATAAGGTTATCAAAAAAACCGATCTTGCAAGAGTACAGAACACTTGGCGTGGGTTTCCTCAGGTTGTAAGTAAAGGTGCTCAAACAAACTTTGGAGTTTTTGCAGAATGGATTGACGAAGAATGGAACACCAACGAGCAGCAATTCAATGAAAGATATTTTCAAACCACCGCAGCTCTCATTCTTATGTTTCAATATCTCGAACAACAGATCCCCAAACAGTCATGGTATGAAGGCGGCTACCGTGCAAATGTGATCTATTATACTATCGCATTATTCCATATACTGGTAAAGAAACAGTTCGTTGGCTCGGATATTGATTTAATGATGATATGGAATAAGCAGGCTGTTCCGGATTCAATAAAAACCAGCCTTGTGGAGATATCAAAGTTGGTTTTTGACAAAATCACGGATCCATCAAGAAAAGTGATAAATGTAACCCAATGGTGTAAAAGAAATGAGTGCTGGGAAGGTGTAAAGAGCCTTTCGTATGCTCTCCCACAATCTATTGAAAATTGTCTTATATCTAAGGAAGAAGAAAAAGCAGCCAATAGAGTTGCCAGGAAGGATCAAAAGGTCACTAATGATCTTAATGCACAAATGGAGGTTGTAAAATACAGTTCGGAAATGTGGCAAAGGCTATCCGTATTTGCTGTAGAAAATCGTCTGGTGACACCAACAGACGTTACAGCTCTTTCGATAGCATGTAAACTTCCGGCAAAACTTCCGAACACATACCAGAGTAAACGCCTTTTGGAATTGCTTGCTAAAGCGAAAGAAGAAGGCTTCAATTCTGAAGGGTAAGGTGAGTCGCATATGTACAAGGTTGTTGATCTATTCTCGGGTGCGGGTGGACTAAGCCTAGGATTCGAACAAACAGGAAAATGCAGAATTGTAGCTGCATTTGAGAATAATCCGTTTATGCAGGAAACATATAGAAATAACCATCCAGGCGTAGAAGTGAATGGAGATGTTTGTAAGGCCGACTATGGTGACATTACTGCTAGATATGGGAAAATTGATATTGTGATTGGCGGACCACCATGCCAGGGATTCTCAAACGCAAACCGTCAGAGAAATCATACGATAAATCAGAACAATATGCTTGTTAAGCAATACGTACGTGCTATTCAGGAACTGCGGCCTAAGGCTTTTGTCATGGAGAATGTCAGCATGCTTCAGTCTGACGTACATCGCTTTTACCTTGATGAAAAAGATCAAGCAATTGTTGCGAAATACGATATTCAAACGAGAGAAACATATGTTGAACTAATCGATGAAAGCCATTACTTCAAAGGAGCTGAAAAAGTAGTTGAGGACTATGTCACATTATGCAAATATCTGTGGGAGCCAAAGCATTATGATGTGATCAACATTATATTCAAAGCAACACAAAACAAGAAGAAACTCATAACTGCATTGAATCATCATCGGCACAAAATCGAACAGTTGATCCCAATTTATTGCGCTAAGAATGATGACTCTATTTTATCTATTGCATCAAATGCGTTCGAGTCCTTAAAGAAGTACTATGAAGCAGCATCTGCTTGTGATGATGCGCCTGTAGATAGTGCTGTATTTGATGATATGATCAAGCGAGTCGGAAATGCCATTATGGTACAGAGAATGCTTCTTCATGCTAAAGAAATACACGATAATTGTCTTATCGTTGATAGATATGAAGTCAAAAAAGGTTTATGTGCTGTTATAAAATCATATTCAGTATATGAATACATAAAAAAAGTATTGGGTTCTGATGAAAATGGATATACGTTAGATGGGAAAGTCCTCTGCGCCGCTGATTATGGCGCTCCACAGAAGCGAATGCGCTTTGTTATCATGGGGATTAGAAAAACTTTGACTGATAAGGTTACCTTTCCTGAAGCTGTATTCACAGATAAGGAATATAGAACTGTATCGGATGCTATTAAAGATCTTGAAAGCATTAATCCTTATTTCACGATTGAGGAAGATAAAGACGGTAAAAAGCTGGAGGCAGCATATGAACTTAGTGAGCTTGCCAAAATGCTTCGTAATAGTCCTATTCTTCGAAATCATATAGTTACTCAAACCACAGATATCGCCTTGGAAAGATTCAAGGCGTTGAAGCAAGGGCAGAACTTTCATTCCTTAGATGAAGGTATGCGGAGCAATACATACACTGATTCAAACAGAACGCAGCGGACTATTTATATGAGATTGGATTATAAAGAGCCCAGTGGAACAGTGGTTAACGTTAGGAAATCAATGTGGATACATCCCACAAAGGACAGAGCTATTAGTATTCGCGAAGCAGCTAGATTACAGACATTTCCTGACAGTTTTGTGTTCTACGGATCGAAAGATAAACAATACCAGCAAGTTGGTAACGCTGTACCACCTGTTTTAGCTAAAGCTATTGCGGAAAAGCTACTTACATATTTGGAGTTTTCAGCCGACTACAAAGCGATAGATGCAAGAATCTTAAGAATTATTAAAGAAACACCAGGTGTAAAGCAATGCGAAATTGCATCGCTGTTGAAAGTGTCTCCCCCTTATGTCAGTATGAGAATCGCAGACCTGGTGCAACGAGGTATCCTTGTTTGCACTAAAACGAACGGCAAAAAAGGATGGCGGCTTGCCGAGAAAGAGGATCATGATGGCGGATAATCATACTCCTGACCAGAGACATTACAATATGTCACGAATCAGAAGTAAAGAGAACGCTCCGGAAACGATCATCCGAAAAGAACTGTTTCGGCGTGGCTTCAGATATAGAAAGAATGTCAGCAATCTTCCCGGGTGTCCTGACATCGTACTACCAAAGTATCGAACAGTCATTTTTATAAATGGTTGTTTCTGGCATAAACATGATTGTGGCAGATTTCATTGGCCCAAGACAAACGAACAGTATTGGCGTGCAAAAATCCAAGGGAATGTTGAAAGGGATCAGCGGAACTATCTGATGTTGATGAATTTGGGATGGAAAGTGCTGGTCGTTTGGGAATGTCAAACCCAAAGGACCGTTATGACGAATACCATAAATAATTTAATTGCTCAAATAACAGGAGAAAAATCATAACACGGAAAGGATGGTGGCTTGCATGGGGTATCTGATTAATGCCTGGAATGAAACCCAGAAGACGTTTACCATGTCATTAAAACAGGTTGTCAGCGTTGCTGGAGATGGTTCACTAGAAAACGAAAATTCGATCAATGAACTACGTCAGTTCTTTTCACTTATTGATCTGTCGACAATGGAACGTCTTCTGAATGAATGTTATCACAAGGATAAGAAGTACAAGTTTGATACCCGTGGATATGCTTTTCAAGACCTAATCAATGAAATGGGCCGCCGGCTCGGTTATGATGTTTCCAATGGTTTATATCGAGGAAGAAAAAACGAAGTTGGATTTGATGGCTTATGGAAATCGCAAGATGGGACCTATATTATCATGGAATCTAAAACAAGCGATGATTATTCTATTTCCATCGAATCTGTCATTGGATATCGTGATAAACTATTAATTGAGAATAAAGTTCCAAGAAAAAAATGCTCCATTCTGATCGTTTATGGACGTGATGATAAAAACGCACTCAGAAATACAGTAAAAGGAAGCGACGATGCAAAGAGTATTCGCTTGATTAGTGCCAATGCCTTGTTCCAAATGGTTAAGATTGTTTCGGCTTCGTCATCTGATACAACCCGCAAACAAGTGATTTCAATGTTACAGCCTCGAGATTACTTTGTTCTTGATAATTTAGTTGAGCTGGTCTTTCCCCAAACAGATGCAGATATACCTGAAATTGATGATAACGATGATGACGAATCACTTAACAGCTCAAATACTGAGCAGCACAGTTTTTTAAGCAAAACAGTGGGAAATACAAAATATCCGCCATTGCCAGACCCGAATATGAAAGCAGGTAATTTTATCAAAACGGCAATGACAAACCTTGCTAATTCTGGCTTTGAGTTTACTGATGAACAGATTGTCGAGCTATGCAAAGAGGAATCAATGCATACTGTTGTTGGTCTTTCTAGGCATCTTCCTTTCTTCAAACATTTTGATCCAGAAGATTCTAAGGGCCATTTGATCGATGGCCGACCTCGCTTTTATTCAAAGCCTTTGACCTTTGGGAAGCACACTGTGTACCTTAACAGCCAGCTGTATGATGGAGATAAAGAACCTTTTATTTCATGGTATGAAGCCTTGACTAACTGATTTCTGCACACTTTGCTGAATCGTATAATAAATGCTTGATTAGTCTCCGTCCAAAAGCTCTTTTTCCCGCCATTTACGTCAGGAGACGACCTCTCCGAGTACGCAGATGGAGGCGGTTGACCGATGACCGACCAGGAGAAGCAACGCATTGCTGTTATGCGCAGCACCGGAGAAAGCTATAAGGAGATCGCGAAAACGCTGAATCTCTCCCTCAATACCGTGCAGACATTTTGCCGCCGGAACCAGCTGACCGGAATGCGTGGCGGCGTTTCCACTCCCAAAGATTTATCAGCCGCACCTGCCACAGATGGGTTGCTTTCAGCCCCGAAAGACGGTAATAGTACTGCTGTTGAGACGCCGGAAAGGCGTGAAAACACTGGCGTTTCAAGGAAGCAGCCCGCTTTCAAGGTTAAGCTGGAGTTCGCGGACGCAGACGATGAATCCGCCGTCCTGGACGTCCTGCGAATGCTGATGGAAGGGAGATGGTGAAATGAAGCGGGTCATTTGCCTCTATCGCGTCTCCACGGTCGGCCAGGTGGATCACGACGACATCCCAATGCAGAAAATCGCCTGCCGGGAGTACGCCGCAACCCACCAGGACTGGGAGATCATTGACGAGATTTCGGAAAAAGGCGTTTCCGGCTACAAGGTCAGCACGAACGCCCGCGACGCGATCATAGAGATCAAGAAACGCGCCATGGCCAAGGAGTTCGACGTTCTGCTGGTTTTCATGTTCGACCGCCTGGGCCGCCGGGAAGACGAGACGCCATTTGTTGTGCAGTGGTTCGTTCAACAAGGCATCGAGGTCTGGAGCACCCGTGAGGGTGAGCAGCGGTTTGATACCCACGTAGATAAGCTGCTGAACTACATCCGGTTCTGGCAGGCTTCCGGGGAGAGCGAAAAAACGGCCATCCGTGTAAAGACAAAACATACGCAGATGGTGCAGGAAGGACAATACCGGGGTGGCCACATTCCTTTCGGCTACAAGCTTGAGCATCAGGGGCGTACCAATAAGAAGAATCAGCAGGTGCGGGATCTCGTTGTTGACGAGGATGAAGCAATCATCGTCAGGGAGATCTTCGACCTGCTGACCAATCACGGCTATGGGACAAACCGGGTTGCACAGCTCCTGAACGACCGGGGCATCAAAACCAAGAGAGGAACGACCCTCTGGCGGGGGACAACAATCCGGTCGCTGATCGAGAATCCCATATACATCGGCATCTACCACATGCAGGGCGTTCAGTCAGAGCCTTTTGAGCATTTGAAAATTATTGACGAAGATCTGTACGCAAAATGCCTGCAGACCGTGAAGGGACGTTCGACCAGCCGCTGCTGTTCCAAGCAGCCCAACTGCAGGTAGAATCAGTTTCTTCAGCTTCAAGTGGCTTCACCTCCGCAAAAGATTAATTATTGCCGTCACTCGTCCCGTGTTGCAGCTTCATCGAAGATATGATCCAATTCCTGATTTGAAGTGATGCCTATTACACGCTGGCACACATTCAAGTCAGACATATCAAGGCGATAAAAGTGTTCATTTCCATCAGGCCCGTTCATCTTGCGGATCAGCTGAATCCTTCCAAATTTATCCCAATGTGTGGAAGCGAACGTTGCAAGGCCGACTGCCTTCTGAAAGGATTTTTCCGGCAAGTTCAAAGTGGCTACGAATATCAAACTCAATGACTGTCATTTCTTTTGTTTCAGCGTCATAAGAATATGTGCTTTCACTATAATCGTAGATCATTGCACCCATTGGGAAGCCAGTAACTCGTGATGCAGCCTCATCATAAGCACCAGTAGACTTGATTCGGGCAATCTCAGCATCCATTTTATCAAGTAATGCATGCCGGAAGGTCGCTCCTTCGCCGAGGGTTTCCGCGACCACCTGCGCGGCCCGCTGGCGGGTGATGTGGTTCATCTCGATCTCGATGCCGAAAGTCTGGGTTTTCATGGGGGTCTCCTTTCTCCCGGCGGCGGCTTCTCCGGCGGCACCATTC
>OKVK01000863.1_pt1 | contig 17843 bp, 15 predicted proteins | sample 1604771 | NCBI WGS metagenome assembly OKVK01 (sample SAMN01760906, study PRJEB22395) | human gut metagenome | reverse complement strand
ACAAAGCAGGCTGAACTAACAGGCACGCAGGCATTAATAGATCGAATTCATCAGGAACTAAATGGTGGAGATTCTACGGCTTCAATGGGTGCAAAAGTGCTACGGAGAAGGTAACAGGAGAATAATAGATGGTAGGATTTTATTATGCGTCATATGGATTTGTGATCATAGAGGCTTTAATAAGTATTATTGCATCTTGAAATGTAAAAAGAACATATAAAATATATAGTTCATATGGTAATTCACGTGGGATTAGGGCGGAGCAAGTAGCTCAAACGATCCTTGGTTCTGCCGGAATATACGATGTGAGGATTGAACGTGTGTCCGGAAGTCTGACGGATCATTATTCACCGAGAGAGAAGGTGTTTCGCTTGTCGGATAGTGTTTATGGGTCAACCTCTGTGGCGGCAATAGGCGTTGCGGCTCATGAATGTGGGCATGCTATTAAGCACGCAAGAGGCTATTTTCACTTATCTTTAAGATCTGCGGTTATTCCGATAGTGAATATTGGCTCAACATTATCGTGGTCAGTTATATTGCTTGGATTGACAGGTCTGGTAGATATAGGGATTATCCTGTTTTCGCTGGTTGTAATTTTTCAATTTATTACTCTTCCGGTAGAGTTTAATGCTTCGGGAAGAGCGTTATCTATTTTGCGAGAAAGAAATGTATTATATGGACAAGAACTTGAGGCATCAAGGAAGGTGTTAATAGCAGCTGCGCTCACATATGTAGCGGCGCTTGTTTCGTCAATACTTCAACTTCTTAGGCTAGTATTGCTGAGAAGAAGAAGGTAATTATAAAAAAATAATTCATAGGAGGAATCGTTATGGGCAACAAGTTGGAATCATCAAAGAAAAAATCTGAGCAAGGTAAGAAGACATTGGATACAGCTAAGGAAACTGGCCAGAAGGCTGTGGGCGATGCTAAGAAAATGTCTGCTTTGATTAAAGAATTGCCGTCTGATATTGATGATGATGTTAAGAGCGCAGCAGACGCTGTCAAAGAAGGCACAAAGCGCGATGCAGAGAGTTTTATGGAATCAACAGTAAAAACCAATGTTGAAGCCGGAAGAAGTACAATGAAAGAAGTTTCGGGAGAAGCAAAGAAGCAGATTGAGAGTAACAATAAGGTTTTAGATGCATACCGTCAGATGAACAGTATCAGAGACTTTGGCAGTTCAGCAAGGAGCTCAGGAATGGAGAAGACTCAGCAGAACAGCAAGGGCTTTGAGGATCTTGATAGAGAGAGTACTTCTGCTTCAGAGGCAGCTCAACAGGAGTTAAACAGGCAAAAGAGCGAAATGTCCGGATTGTTCTAAATTAACTGAGAAGCCGCCAATGATAGTTTAAGTAACATAAACGGAAAGAAGTGAGATGATCAATGAATAATCTTGTATATCAAATTCAAAAAATACCAGACCTTGACTTGAGTAAGTATGGAGCTCTTGATGAAGGAGATGTACGTGGCGTTTTAAAAAAACATGAAGTGTTTTTGAGACAACTTCACAGCCAGGTGCTTTCTTCGAATGGGGTTATTCATTGGATTTATGAGTATAACCCGGAAGAAAAGAAAGGGAATAGACTTAAGATTTACTTGAAAATAGATTCAGATAACATCAATCAGTATGCAGATAATCTTATTCGTAACTCGCCATTATCTCCGTATTTTGACTTGGTGAGAGTTGTTCCGAAAGACCAGGTCAGTTCATATAGAGAATGGTTAAAAAAAGTAGATCTCAAAGAGTATAAAAGAGGAGAAGACCATCAGGTAATTAATCTTAATTCAGAGATTGAATATAAGTACATGGCGGTACTTATCAAAAGAGAAAAAGTAGCTAAAGCGGACAAACAAGAAAATGGCATATTTTATTCAGTTAATGAGTGGAAGATTAATGAGGATGCCAGATTATATGATTTGTTCTGCATGATGCAGAAAATGAATAAGCCATGTATTTATTGTGTGGATGTGCGAGCGGTTGATTATGCTAATACCATAGAGGAAAGAAATTCATTAGGCGGTGCTATGTCGGCACTTCGTAATATGCTTACTTTGCGTGTCGAAAAAAGCGGTAGTGGTACTACATTTCAACGGGATGAAAGTGCGGACTATACATTAAGTAGATATAAAGATTTTATTAAGGAAATTTCCGCCAATCCGCATTTCCGAGTTAATGTGCGAGCGTATGCAAATGATGCAGTTTATGCAGGAATGCTTCTGGATACTGCGGTATCAAATGCACTAGAAGAGGGAGCACATGATGTAATTCATCAACAAGGGGCATTTAAGTTAAATGATGTTATTGGTTCGGATGTATTTGAGTATTGTACGAGTATTGCACCAAAAGAACTAAAGTTTTGGCCCACATTATTCACTTTGAAGGAGCTTATGCCTTTTGTGGTTTTCCCTACTCTTTACTCGGGAGAATCAATTGAAATGCCTAAGGAAACGGCCCCCAGTTATGACAGCAGTGGATTATATCTTGGAGAAGACAATGATGGATTTAAAGTGTATATTCCTCTGAAGAATTTACCGAAGCATACATTTATAGCTGGCGTGCCTGGATCTGGAAAGACTAATAGTATGCTTCATATTGCTACTGAACTACATAAGTATGGAATCCCTTTTTTGATTTTAGAGCCAGCTAAACAAGAGTATCGAGCTCTCCTAAATTTAAGTGAAATGGAAGATGTAGTGGTTTTTTCGCCTTCTTCGGGCACAAGATTTCCGCTTCACATAAATCCGTTTGAATTTTCTAAAGGTATGGCACTTGCTGAACACATCAGGGCCCTTCTTTCTGTTTTTGATGGAGCATTTCATTTGGATCCACCTATGCCGTTTCTTTTGGATAGAGCAATTGAGAAGGTATATAGAGACAAAGGCTGGATTCCTACAATGATAAATAAAGGGAAATTGCCATACCCAACAATGAGCGAGTTATATGACACCTTAGAAAAGATTCTCGATAAAACAGACTACGAGGCTGAAGTAAAGGGCAATTTAAAATCCGTGTTACAGGTAAGAATTGGAAGCTTGTTAACGAGAGAAATGGGAGATGTATTTGACGTTCCTGATTCTACTTTCTCACCGGAGGAATGGCTGCTTCATTCTGTTGTTATAGAGTTGGAAGCTATGGGGCCTGGACCTTCAAACTTTTTGACTCTTATGCTCGCAACTTTAATAAGAGAAACTCTTAAGTGTAATCCGTTGATTTCTACTGAGGACAAGAAAAAACCGAGACACGTAATATTTTTTGAAGAGGCTCATAATTTGATAGGGCCACAAGCTCAGGAGCAGGCGGGGCAAAATGCAGATCCCAAAATTGCAGCTACAGCATATATAGTAAAGATGTTGGCGGAAGTAAGAGCGTTAAATGAAGCAATAATCATAGCAGACCAATTGCCAACAGTGATGGCTCCAGAGGTTATAAAGAATACCTCTTTGAAAATTGGTCACAGGATTACTGCACAAGATGATAGAGCGTTGTTAGGCGGAACTATGTCAGCTAATGAAGTACAACTTGAAAGAATGGCAACTTTTACAACAGGTAAGACGTTATCAACTTATGAGGGACTTCTTAAACCGTTTGAACTTCAGATGGCCAAATGGTCAGACGATGAGAATTATATTTCACCATCAAATGATGTTCTTTTTGAAAAGATGTATGGAAGTAGAGTTGACCTTTATAAACGAGTGTTAGATAAAAGCTACAGTATTACGATTAGCAAATTTGATGCCGAGATAGAAAAATTGCAAGAAAGAAAAGCACAGCTTTTGATAAAAGTTGATGAGAATAATGGAACCCTTCAGAGTTTAATCAACATTCGAGAAAAACAGGGAGAATTGATGAAAACGATTGAAGGACATGAGCATGAAATTCTTACTCTGCAGAAGTCAGAGCAGCAACAGGTGAATGCACTGAATGCTGGTGTGGAGGATGTTAAAGAAGAACTGTTTGATATAATTGATTCCTATCAAGATATTTTGTTGAGAGTAAGGTCATATAAGGAACAGAATTTTGCTTATCAGAAAGAATTAGAGGAGTATGGCAAAAAGTACTGTACTGAAATGCTTGAGGTAAGAAGTGAATTTGAGCAGTTAGAGTATGAGTATCCACAAGAAAAAATTTCGGAATTTTATGAGAGATTAAGATTATGGGTTCACGATTAGAGGCTTCCAATAGCCAATCAAAAGAAATACGTCACAATGTTGACGAATTAAATGTACAAGGTGAAATGCTAAATAAAGAATCTGAATATGTGGGGATTCTCGATTCTCTTGAGCATGTTTCGGATGAAGATGTTGCAGATGCAATACGTGAGTCAAAGGGCGAGCATATTTCAGAGGTTAAGAGAGTCCAGGACTCAAAAAGAGAGCAGACAGAAAGAGCTTCTCAATTACAAGAAACAGTGTCTGCACAGATCCATAATTTGGAGGATTATGAAGCAAAACTAGAGATGCTGGGTCAAGCTGAACATCAGTTTGGAAACTCCGAAAGATCTAAAGCAATAAATGAAGCACAAAAGCAGGTATTAGAATGGAAGCGGATAAGTACTGAATTGATGGCAATTCAGGCAGAGGCGCAAACAAATTATAAACCTTCAATTAAAGATTTTTTCTCGGGAGGAAGTGCAGAATCTAAGAATATACAGTCGATAGAAGAAGTGAACCGTAGTTTGGAAAATGTTCAGACTGAAATTAATAATGCGACTGTAAAGAGTGATGTATTTGGTTTCTTTCAGAGCTTAAGTCCTGAGCAAAAAGAGGCCGTTAGTATTTATACAAGTAGCGGTCATAAGAGCATAAATCGCCATTTGAGAAGTGGGGAACCCATCAGCGCAGAAGGGGAGGAGTATATAAATAACTTACGTAGTGCATTAGGTAGTTCTAGATTAAGGAATGGAGTTACTGTTTATAGAGGTGTTGATAGCGATGCGTTACCTTATGGTGGAAATATTTCCGATGAAGATCTTGTCGGTAAGGTGATGATTGATAGAGGATTTATGAGTACATCCTTTTCAATTGATACTGCGAGAGAGTTTTCTCATGAAAATGTTTTTGTCATAGATGCTCCGGCTGGTTCGCAAGGAGCATATGTGGGAGAAATGAGCTCTGTCCCGTGGGAGGATGAGTTATTGTTTAATTCAAACAGTATAATGAAGATAAAAAGTGTAGAACGAGATGAAAGTGGAACAAGAATTATACACATGATAATGCTGTAGAAAGAGGTGGCAAATATGGAAGATAGATCAGATTATTTCAAGTATAAAAAGGGCGATGTAACATACGAGGATAGACTGTGTGCCTTTTGTAAATACTTTAATCAAGAGAATCCGGAAATCTGTGTTAAGTATCCAGAAGGTAAACCAGAGGAGATTATTGCAAATGATAAAAAATGCGAGTTTATTGATTTAAAAGAAGTATAACAAGGAGATAAGGGTAATGTCCAGTCAGTTTCAGCTGAGAGAAAGCAGTATAGAAAATGTAAAAGATGAATATGTGCTTATTATGCAGATCTGGGGTGAATTAGAGCGTCAGGCGAATGAGTTTACCCAAAATTGTACGGATATTCAGAATAAGTATAAAAATGATGTTGAGTCTGCTGGACGTAATCATAATTCGGCACTGCAGAGAATCGAAAATCAATATTCCACAGACAGCTCATCTCTTGAGTACGAGCGGAGTTCTGCATTAGAACAATGGCAGAAAAAGCATGAGACCGAAGAAAATGAAACCAAGAAAAAGCAAAACCAGGCAAAGAAAGATAATGAAAAGGTTCAAGATGATTCCTCAAAATTTAGGCATGATGTAGTCAGGTCCATAAACAATAGAAAGCAGCAGATGGGTACTTTCCTTACGCGCATCGATCAGGCAGAGGTTAAGATTCAGGCAGGGCGATATCAAAAGGTAATCAAGAAGGGAACAGAATTGCATCCTATTCCTGAAACAACATTCGACAGTATTATGCTAAGAGATCCGGATCAGATGGTGAAGAATATCAATTATCTGAATGAGCAGTTTTTGAGAAAAGTTATTCATTACTCAAAACTTAGGGACAGTTGCGTAGAATTCTATTCGATGAAAAAGAAAGCGAAGGAATTATACGACGAAGAATGTGCCAGGTTAGATGCCGGTATTCCTGATGCTGATAAAAAGGTTCAGGGAATGATTGATGCAGCTTATCAGCGTCTTACGCAAGAAATGCGCAACCTGAATTCTACGGCGGAACAGCAGCGTGCAGCATATGCTAAATACAGGCAGGAATTGATAACTGACTTTGCAAAGAAAAAAGAAGCACTTGACGCTAAGCATAGGCAGCAGATTCAGCAGGAAAACACGAGATTTCAGAATGAAGGACAGGCGAGAGATGAAAGACGTAAACGCAATCTGATGGATGCTCTGAAACAGTATCAGGATGATATGCTTAGATCCTTTCCCCCTGGAATATTAAAGAGTTTTATTGATGAAATCCAATCAAGAAGAATCACTAGAGCAGAGGATTATGTTACCGCAGATAAAGAGCCTTTAAATGTCCCTGTTGGATACATATATTTTCAGTTTAAGCAGTTCCTCGAAAATAAGATTGTTGCGCAGTTTATGAATTCCCAGTATAGCTTCATACTGAAGAATGGAGCTTTTGTGTTCCCATATACAATCGGGATTAATGAGAATTTTGCACAATACTATGAGTATAAAACAGACCTAAGCGAGACAGCAAAAACGCACATGCAGACACTCTGCTTAAACACTTTTCTGAGTACACCTCCGAATAAAATGAGGTTCCATTTTATTGACCCTCTGAAATCAGGACAAAGTTTTGCTCAGTTTAAGCTGTTTGAGGAAGAGAATAGCTCCAGCTACAGCATTATCCCAAACGGAATTCAAACAGATTCTCAGTCCATACAGCAGGATTTGAAAGTTGTGGTTGATCATATCAAGTCAATGCAGGTTAACACTTTCAAAGGTCAGTATAAAAACATAAGAGAGTATAATGCTGCAAACGTACTTAATCCTCAGCCCTATAATATTATTGGAATCATGGACTTTCCAGCAGGATTTACAGCTCAGTCAATTGAACTGCTCAGTCAGGTTGTTGCAACAGGTAAAGAGTGTGGCGTTTACGTCATAATCATGGCGAACGGTGAACAGCTGAAGAGTCTTGAACCTAAACTTAAGAATGCAGCAGACAGCATCGCAACTATGTGTAATGCATATCAGCTCTTGAAACCAGGCTATGTTGACATGAAGAGCAGTAAAGATAATGTCATTCATAGGATTGACTCACCTATGAGTATTGACGGTGTTGCTAGACTTGCACCTGTGATGAAGAAAGGAATCCAGAAGGCAGGACGTATCATAGTTAAATACAGTGACATTGGACCAAAGAAATCTTCTTTTTTAAAATGTTCTACAGCAGAAGGAATATCTATTCCTATTGGACTTAGTGGAGCCAGTGAGACACAGAAGCTCAATCTTGGAATGCCTGGAAGTCAGTCGATTCATGCTTTGATCTGCGGACAGATCGGAAGTGGTAAGAGTAGATTGTTGCATGCAATAATTACAGGGGCTTTGCTTCAGTATACCAAAGAAGAACTTCAGATATACCTTATTGATTTTAAGAGTGGTACTGAATTTAAAATCTATGCCGATTATAATCTTCCGAACTTTAAAGTAATAGCGATTGAGAGTGAACAGGAATTCGGATTAAGCGTTCTGAGGGATATTAAGAAAGAGAGCGAAAGAAGAGCTCAGATTTTTAATACAGTAACAAAGAGCGATATAACTTCTTATAACAATAGTAGCGCATCACAGCGGTACGGAAAAATGGCAAGGGTTCTCATTGTTATTGATGAGTTCCATATGCTTTTCAGCAATGCGAATCAAGCTGTAGCTACAGAAGCATCGCAGATCATGGACGGAATACTCAGGCTTGATCGAAGCTATGGATTTCATATGGTTCTTTGCTCACAAAGTATTCGTGGAATGAATGCGATTAACGAAGCTGCACTTGCACAAATTGCGGTTAGAATTGCTCTAAAGTGTCCAAAGGAAGATGCCGATATTGTGCTTGGTAAAGGATCTGATGCTATTGCTCAGATTGAAGAAAATGATGCCGGTTCGGCAATCTATATGCCCGCAATTAGTTCTCCAAAGACCAGTAATAAATTCAGAGTGGGTTATTTAACACCTGACGAACACATGAAGCTTCTTGAAGAACTGAATGATTATTACAATTCCAAGAACGAAAACTCTGATGCCAGGATTCTTGTATCGGATGTTTCTGACAGCAGAAATAGCGTCTTCCAGATATACTATTCTTCATCAAAGATTACGGCCGAAAAGAATGTTTTGCATTTTGGAGAACCGCTTAGAGTTGATGCAAAACTGGAAGCAAAGTTTAGAAATGCTGCAGGGAACAATCTGATTCTATTTGGAAACAATGCTCAGAAAGCGCAGAATATGCTGACTTTTGCATTAATGGATCTGATGATTCAGAGCATTGATGATATGCGTCAGGGTGCAAGACATCCATACATTTTTGTTCTCAATTATACAGATGGCACTGGAAATGTTATGTTTGATGGAGTTAAGCAACTTAGCCAGGTAAAACTGCCGTCAGTTGCTTATCTTGACAGTTCACAGGCTGTAAATGCCATTAATCAGATTTACCATTACTATAAGCGGAAGATTCCACAGGCTCCTGAAGCATGGCTTATTATTTCCAATTTGATGGCGGCTACCGACTTACAAAGCGGTAGTGTTTACGGTAGTTATAGCGAGACGGCGAATTACTTTGAGGAAATCCTTAGAGAGGGCCCGGCAAAAGGTATTTTTACTGTGGCGTGGTGCGATGATCCTACTTTGTTCAAAGCTAAATTTGTAAATCTGATTCAACTTTTTGGAAAGCGAATAGTATTTAATGTTTCAGATGAGGATGCGTTGGCCCTTGCCGATGTTGTAAAGGATGAAAGTATTAACCGTAATAATGCCTATTTTTACGAGAATGGACGTGGTAAAGAGAAATTCAGACCGTATTCGACTCCTATGAAAGACTGGCTTGATGGACTATGCAAAAAGATGCGGAATGAGATACGCTAAGGAGGTTTGTATAATTTGAACGGTAACGGAAGAGACAATATAGTTATAGGTCTCATGGTTATTTTCACATATTTTCTTATATATGCCTTTTTAGGTTCATCGCAGATTCTTCAGTCTATGGGAGGGTTGCCACTAATCAATTGCACGGCGGATCTCATAGAGAATGGATTCGTTGGAGGAACTATTGCAACATTGACCAAAGATTTTGGTCAAACAATTATCGTGATTTTTGTTGTTGTATTTGTTCAAAACCTTGTGCCAGCTAATGCAGGAAGGGGCTTTAGAAGAGTAATAATAACTATTATAGGCTACATAGTGCTCTATCTGGTTTCAATGTGGTTTGTTAGGAACATTGCATTCTCGGATAAGACGGGCGAGATTCTACAGATGTTTATTGCAATCTTTTCGGTTGTGATGGGCGGTTTAGGGGCGGTATTTGCATCACCTTTAAGAAGAATCATAACGAGATCGATGGCTCAACAAGTGCTAAGAGATAACCTGTTAAACAGCAGACCGGTTCAATGGCTGGCTAGTTTTTTCTTTATTACGACAGTCATACTGTTCTTGGCTGTGGTAATTGAAATGACGGTGGGTTTGACATACTTCTTTACAGTTATAGTTGCCGGATTTCCAGCAATTTTAACCATGATACTTATGTTGGTAGGTGTGTATTTTTTAATCTTGGGCGGATTTAGGCGAGATTAAAGAAAATAATTTATAGATGTTGATTGGAGATAGTTAATGAAACGAGTATGGATGAACCATTGGTTCAGCACGGCATTGAACATTATTGATTTAATGCGTCAGGATTATGTTGATCTTTACATAATTGGTAGCAACGAAAACGAGTATTCTGTGATAAAGAATGGTTGTGATGAGTGGTATCAAGAACCTGTTCTTAAGGATGACAAGTACGTTGAGTTTTGTTTAGAATTCTGCAAAGAACACAATATTCAATACTTTCTGCCGAGAAGAGGAATGCTAAAAATCAGTGAGTGCAAAGATCAATTTGAAAGAATAGGGGTAAGAGTTATGATGGATGATTATCCCATCGTTTCAACTCTTAATCATAAAGAAAAGGCATATCATTTCTTTAAAGAGATGAACATAGGAACGGTTCCTGATTTTTACTTAGTTAAAACACTGGAAGAGTTTAAGAATGCTTACGAGGACTTATTAAGAAAGTACAAACAGGTTTGTTTCAAGTTCGAGAAGGACGAGGGAGGAAAGAGCTTCAGACTAATAGATAATCAAAGAAAAGGATATGCGGCATTGTTTAAGAAGCAGAATACCAGGATGACATTAGACGATGTTTTTGATGCACTTTCAGAGAGAGAGGTGTTTTCTCCGATAATGATTATGCCATTTCTACCAGACGATGAGGTCAGTGTAGATTGTTTAGATACAGAAAAGGGCTTAATTGCTCTGCCGAGGATCAAAGGGAATAATAAGTATGAACTGCTGAGATTCGATGAGGACATTATCAACATATGCCAGGACTTTCAGAATAAAGTGAGGCTGGAGTGTCCATATAATATACAGTTTAAATATCTCGATGGAATACCGTATTTTCTGGAGGTTAACACGAGAATGTCCGGTGGAATACAGATGGCATGTTATGCCAGTGGCGTTAATATACCCCAACTTGCATTGAAAAAGATATCCGGTGAAGAATTGGATTGGAGTTGCAAATATGAAGAGAAGATACTGGCTCAGGTTTTACAACCGGTGACAATAGATTGAGGTTCATTGTATGAGTGTTTTGTTTTCTGATTTAGACAATACAATGATTTTTTCTCATCATAGGGAAATCGGTAATAAAAAGATTGTTGTTGAACATTTGGATGGAAGAGAACAGAGTTTTATGACCGAATTCACCTATGATTTCTTTACTAAGGCAGATTGGTTAAATACTATTCCGGTTACCACGAGAACTGAGCAACAATATCGTAGAATTGAATGCGCTCAGGAACTACGCTTTAAATATGCGATTATATGTAATGGTGGGAAATTACTCATAGATGGAAAAGAGGATTCGGAGTGGTCGAATAAGACAGACGTTATTGCACGGAATTGTTATGACAGTATAGATTATGCAACGGAAGTCTTGTCTCATCTCTGTAACGATGAGGCCGTACACAGACCAGAGAAGTATATGAGTTATGCGAAATGCAATAATCCGGAGAGTGTTTATATAAAGTTAAGCAGGATGATAGATCTAAATAAGGTCAACATACAAAGAGATGGCAGGAAGGTATATATATTTGCGAACGGAATAACAAAAGGAGAGTCTTTAAGAAGATTTACTGAAGGCAGAAAGTCTGAAACAATTATAGCTTCTGGTGATAATTTGATGGATGTCTCTATGTTAAACAGAGCAGATATTGCATTTGCCAATCAGAGTATTTTTGATTTAACGACGTGCAAGAACAAGATCAAAATTGTTGACGAAATCTTTTCCGACGGCATATGTAAATCTATTTTCGAAATGAGAACGAAAGGAAAGCTATAACGGTAGTGACATATGATAGAAAATATTGAATTGAAATACAGGGTCGGAGCTCTTCTGTATTCACCGGCATTAAACAGAAAAGTAGCGGACTCGATAATTGCTGAAAAATTCAGTCGGCCATATTCATTGGCACTGTGCCTTGAGGATACGATTGCTGATGATAGTGTGGCATTTGCCGAAAAACAACTCGACAGCACACTGAGAAAACTTATAGAAGCAAGTCATAGAAGCAAGTTTTATATGCCTATGATTTTTATCCGTGTTCGAAGCTGCGAACAACTGTTAAGGCTATGGAAGGAGTTGGCTGATTGCTCAGAGTTGATTACCGGTTTTATCTTTCCGAAATATTCAGTAGGAAATGCCGATCCATACAACGAAGCAATGAGAAAAATAAACTCTGAAGCTCAGAAGCCTGTCTACATGATGCCGATATTGGAAAGCAGGGATATAGTTGAGTATTTCACGCGACATACAGTATTGTCTGATCTTAAACGAAAGATAGATTCGGTCAAAGACCTGGTTCTTAATATTCGTGTAGGAGGAAATGACTTTTCAAATGAGTTTGCTGCCAGAAGGCATTATGATGAGACAATATACGACATACTTCCTATTTCGCAGTTGTTGGGTGATATTTTGACTGTTTTTTCAAGAGAGTATGTCGTGTCAGGACCAGTGTGGGAATTCTTTTCAAGTGATAATGAAGAATGGAAACGTGGGCTCCGAAATGAATTGAAATTAGATAAGGTCAATGGTTTTATAGGAAAGACTGTAATTCATCCTAAACAGATAAGCGTAGTAAATGAAGCACTTAAAGTTTCTCATAAAGATTACGAAGACGCAAAGGAGATACTGAATTGGGATGAGAATGGTTTGCAAGTTGGAAAGAGTTTCGCCGGAGAACGGATGAACGAAGTAAAGACTCATATAAACTGGGCATATAAGACAATGACACTTGCAGAAATATACGGGGTGAATTGAAATGGTAATTACAGGAGGAAATTAAATTGCAGTATTCAATAGATGATTTGGTAAGATTAGCAAAAAGGGACAATAACAACATTCGTCCTTACCTTTATGTTAATCCTATCCAAGGGAAGCATATTCCCACAGATCCTGAAGACACGATGATGATGTGTCGGACTTTAGCAAACGTGGTGAAAGCGGCATATCCATCTGATCGGTTATTCGTAATAGGATTTGCAGAAACTGCAACGGGAATAGCTGCCGGCGTTTGTCACTATTTGGATAATGTGGTTTATTATCAAAATACAACAAGAGAGCAAGCCGACAATGAGGAATACTTGTATTTTACTGAGTCTCATAGTCATGCAACGGATCAGATGCTGAGAACAAACAGCATTGATCATTGTTTTGAAAATGTGGACAGGATAATTTTTATTGATGATGAAGTGACTACCGGAAATACCATATGCAAATTGGTAGATAGGCTAGAGGATAAATGTGGAATAAGTAAGATAAAGTATAGTATTGCTTCAATTCTTAACAGTATGACAAATTTTCGGGTTAATCAGCTTGAAGACAAAGGGATTGAATGCTTATTTATTTCTGCTCTCCCTTTCGAATATAAAAAAAATAGTATCATGGATATATCTTATGAGAAAGACAGAGATACGCTGTGTAAGGCCGACGAGATGGAGAATGTTGATTGCGTAGAATTTGACACGAAAGCAAACGCTCGCAGTACGATTTCTTTTTATGAGTATGAAAGTGAAATAAACCGATTTGTAAGTAAAATCGAAAAAATAATAGGATATGAACATTATGGAAAGTTGCTTGTTCTTGGCACCGAGGAATGTATGTATCCGGCTATACGGTTGGGAGAGATCCTAAAAAAAGATGGTGTAGCTGAGGCGGTTAAAGTTCACGCAACTACAAGAAGCCCTATTATTGCTTCATGCGAAGACGGTTATCCATTAAATCATAGGTATCAGATTCGAAGCGTATACAATAAAGAGAGAGATACATATGTATATAATTTAAAGAAATACGATAAAGTGATAGTTGTCACAGATACAGGCATTGTAGCTGAGGGAATGAATGATTTACTTGTTGCATTAAGAAGTGTTGGAAATAAAAATATTTTGGTTTCAAGATGGAGCTATTTTTGATAAATGGAGAATTATGAATGAATAGTAGTTTTTTAAAAGATGATGTTATTCTTTTGCTAAAGGATATAAGCGGTTTAGTTGAACCGTTGCCAACAGCGGAGAGAGAAAAAAGAATACAGAGTGGCATCCACTATTCTGAAATGCTTCCGCTTGAATATAGACCATCTGAAGAATATATAAGAATATATGAGACGTCGTTGGATATATTTGGACAGATAACGGCTGATGCTGTTGCTAGAGTGGCAGATAAAATAGTGACCAAGAAAGGGAAAGATGTTGTTATTGTTTCTTTGGCAAGAGCGGGTACGCCATTGGGGATTCTGATCAAAAGGTACATAAGAAAGAAATATAAGTTTGAGTGTCCACATTACTCCATTTCGATAATAAGAGATAGAGGAATAGACCGAAATGCAATTGAATTCATTCTCAAAAAACATAGGGCTGAGAGTATTCAGTTTGTTGATGGATGGACTGGTAAAGGCGCTATATATAAAGAACTTCGGAAAGAAATATCTTTTTTTGAAGGGGTGTCAGATGAACTAGCAGTATTGGCGGATCCAGCATTTCTTACAAACCTATGTGGGACGCATGAAGACATTATGATTCCAAGCTCATGCTTGAATTGCACTGTAAGTGGTTTGCTTAGCAGAACTTTTCTACGGAATGATATAATAAAAGAGAACGATTTTCATGGAGCTGCATTCTACAAAGACCTTATTTTAGAGGATAGAACATACGAGTTCATAGATTATATTGAGAAAAAATTCCAATATAACTTGAAACCTAAACCTGATGAGCAAGGAAATCTCGGGATTGAAGAAGTGGAAAGAATATCTGAAATCTATAGGATTGAAAATATTAACTATATCAAGCCAGGCATAGGAGAGACTACTCGTGTTTTGTTACGGCGTGTACCTTGGAAAGTGCTGATTGATTCTAGATTTAAAGATAGCCGTGAATTGGAACATATTGTTCAGCTTGTGAGAGAAAAAAGCGTAGATGTTGAATATATGCATTTAAATAATTATAAATGTTGCGGGTTGATTAAACAGTTTTCAGATATATGATTTAGAATTAAATATATTGCAAATGATTTTTGATGTAAGTTTTGAATAATATCTGAAAAACTGGGCATAGGTCTCAGAAAAATAGCTTTTATAAAACAGTTTGTATTATCTACGGGTTGTTTCATAGCAATGAGGTAAAAATAGTGATGACTTTGAGAAGGACAAAATAAATAATACTATTGAAGATATAAGCATTATTAGGTTAGAGTTATAAGTATTCAAACATGAATACCAGATAAATCAAATTTTAGCGTTTCCGGGAATTGTAAAGAATATATAGAAATTAATTATTTATTGAAAGTTAAAGGGCAGTTCAACTGATCAGAATCTGACGGATACTTATACGGCAGAAGAGTTTATAAATGGGTATCCATGGTATTTGTGTATGGATATGACAAAAAGATAGGAGTACAAAATCATGCCAACATTACCAATGAGTCTTACTACGCTGTGTTATCTGGAGCAGGGCGACAGCTACCTGATGATGCATCGGGTAAAAAAAAAGAATGATGTGAATCAGGATAAATGGATTGGAGTAGGTGGCCATGCGGAAGATTACGAAAGTCCGGAAGACTGCCTCCTTCGTGAGGTGCGAGAGGAGACGGGGCTTACCCTGACCGATTACCGTTTCAGGGGTATTGTGACCTTTTCATTGAAGAATGTCGAGACCCAGTATATGTGCCTTTTTACAGCCACCGGATGGGAAGGAAAGCTGAATTATGATTGCGTGGAAGGTGATCTGGAGTGGGTCAGAAAAGACCGTATCAAAGATCTGGAACTTTGGGAAGGAGATAAAGTTTTCTTTAAATTACTCACGGAGGAAGTACCATTCTTTTCACTGAAATTGTACTACGAGCAGGATGAACTGAAGGAATGTGTGCTAAACGGAGAGATGTTGGATTGGAAAGATTTTCTGACGGATTAAAAAATTATATTTGAAATATAGTTTTGAGATATACTCCTTGTTTTATTTTTCTATATGTGATAAGATAGATCTACCAAAAAGAAACATATAGTAAAAGAAAAGGAGGAGTTAGTATGTCGGAAGATACGAAAATGATTATGGAAGAACTTGCAAAGATCCATGGTCGTCTTGACAAAATGGATGGTCGCCTTGATAGAATGGACGATCGGTTTGACAAAATGGACAGATGTATGGATGCTTTGGAAAGCAGTACAAAACAGGAGATTCGGTCACTTAAAACATATCTGGAAAATGAAATTGAAACAAAAATTAATATTGTGGCTGAAGGCCATTTTGATTTGATGAGAAAGTTTCGACAGGTCCAGTTATGTAATGAAGAATGGGAAATGATGAAAATCCGCATATTAGCTTTAGAACGTGGCGTTCGTGAAATCAAGGCAAAAATGCAGGTCGCATAAAAATTTTGAAAAAACAGTTGACATTTCACCTCAAGAGGCATAGAATACAAACAAGTTCAAACCAATTGTATACCAAAACCGATGAGAAAGAGAAGTAAGCTTTCCAGTAAAGTCACAGAGAACCGCAGGTGGTGGGATTGCGGTACAGAACTGATTGCTGAATGGCCTTTCGAGGGCGGCCCGAAATGAGAAGAGTAGGAACCGTCGGGAACCAAACCCGTTATCAATGAGGAGTGTATGACAGTACACCGAAAGTGGACAGCAATGTCAAGTTGAGTGGTACCGCGATTATAAGATATTTATAACCGTCTCAAGCAGAAAAAGCTTGGGACGGTTTTTTTGTATGATAAAAAGCGAAGGGCAGCCGTTTCAAGCCAGCAAATAGGCCCTGGATTTTTGAATTGTGGAGGAAAAGGACATGAAAAAGAAAGTAGTAAGCGTATTACTGGCAGCAGCAATGACAACAACCCTGGTAGCTGGATGTGGAAGCACTGGAGCAGTAGACACCGCAGCAGATACTTCTGCAGAGGAGACCACGGAAAGCACAGATGATACCGAAGCAGATGCGGCAGATGCAGAAGAGACCGCCAATGCAGGTGCTACCTACAAAGTAGCAGTTGTAAAACAGATGGATCATGCATCACTGGATGAGATTGCAAACGCAGTAGAAGAAGAACTGGATGCAATCGCAGCTAAGAACGGAGTTACCATTGAATATGAAACCTATTCCGGACAGGGGGATCAGTCTACACTGACCCAGATCGGAACCCAGGCAGTAGCAGATGGCGTAGATGCCATCATCCCGATTGCAACTCTGGCAGCACAGGTGATGGCAACCTGTGCAGAGGATACCCAGACACCGGTTGTTTATGCAGCAATCTCTGATCCGGAAGCTGCAGAGCTGACTGGCATCGATTATGTAACCGGTACTTCCGACGCATTGAATACCACCTTTATCATGGATATGATGCTGGCACAGAACCCGGATGTACAGAAGGTTGGTCTTCTTTATTCCCAGTCTGAAGCAAACTCTACCAAACCAATCGCAGATGCAAAAGCTTATCTGGATGAGAAAGGTATTGCATACGAAGAGAAAACTGCAAACACCAACGATGAAGTAATCACTGCAGCAAGCGCACTGATCGCTGATGATGTGGATGCAGTATTTACCCCTACGGATAACGTGATCATGGCAGCAGAGCTGGCTATCTATGAGAACCTGGCTGAAGCAGGAATCCCTCATTACACCGGAGCTGATTCCTTCGTAAGAAATGGTGCATTCGCTACCTGTGGTGTCAATTATACCGACCTTGGACATCAGACTGCTGATCTTGCATATGATGCAATGACGAAAGGCATGGATGATCTGGAAGACTACTATCTGATGGACGGCGGCATCATCACAGTCAACACCGAGACTGCCGCAGCACTTGGAACTGATTATTCCGTATTTAATGACATGGGAGAAGTGGTAGAAGTTACCACAACTGAGGAGTAAATTATGATTTATGTGATTCAGACAGCCCTGGAGCTGGGCTTTATGTACGCACTGGTAGCCATGGCCCTGTTTTTAAGCTACCGGATTCTGGATATTGCAGATTTGACGACAGACAGCGGATTTGTACTGGGAGCAGCTGTGTCGGTAACAGTAGC
>OKVK01000862.1_pt1 | contig 17853 bp, 15 predicted proteins | sample 1604771 | NCBI WGS metagenome assembly OKVK01 (sample SAMN01760906, study PRJEB22395) | human gut metagenome | reverse complement strand
CGCACCCGCTTCCGCGAGATCCTTTAGTTCCTCGACTGAGAGCTTTGCCAGTGCGTCAAACTTGAGTGCGGAGTTGAGCGCGAGCACGTGGTTCACCAACGCCGCTTTTCCGGTGGAAATGTTGTTTTCCCGGGCCTGCTGTTCCCGCCCCGCGTCCTGCGTCAGCGTCTGCGTCAGGACGGCGGCCTTTGCTTCGCTGGTCTGCAACACACCGTCCACAGTGCTGGTCAGCTCACGCTGGAGCTTTTCCGCACGGGCGGTATCCTTGTCCTCCACCGAGATCATGATGGCGGAGGAAATGCTGTCGAGATAGCCGTTGCGCACGAGACTTCCCACGATGGCGTTTACCGCCACATCGAGCTTCGCGCCCTTGAGGTCAGCTCCATTGCTCATATCCGCAAGGATGTCTTTTGCATCCTCGTTGAGCGGCGTACAGACGAGCACCTTTTCACTCCGATTCACCTTCAGCTCAATGCTGGGGTTCACATCCAGCGACACCACGGACGCCACCGCGTTCGCTCGCTGGTAGAACAGCCCCCCGCCGCCGAGCAGCATCACCGCAAGGCAGGCGGCAATGAGCGATGTCCATTTTCTCTTCGTCGTTTTCTTTGTCGTCATGGGAATGACCGTTCCTTTCCGCTCTTCACAGCGGGAGAGAACGCCGTTCACATCGTTCGCCGCGGTCTTTTCGACCGCCGCGGCCAGACGCTGCTCCATTTTTTCGTTGGTCATTTGGCGTTGTCTCCTTCCAGATAAGCTCGCATTTTTTTCAATGCTCTGTGATATTTCGACAGGACGGTCGGAAGCGGCAGCTCCAGCAGCGCAGCGATCTCCCGGTGCTTCATACCCGTGACCGCGTGGAGCAGCACGATACGCCGTTCCTCGTCCGCAAGGCTTGCCAGCGCTTGCTGCAAAAGGGTGTGCTCATCGGCGTCCAGTCCGCACTCCTGCGCGGGAATGGCGTCCCATTCCTCCTCGCTGAGCGCGGCATGACGCTCCTCGCGCCGCAGGCGCATCAGGCACAGATTGCGGCAGACCGCCAGCAGCCAGCCCATCGGCGAACCGGTTGGGCAGTACTGCTCCGCGCAGTCCCACACCTGTACATAGACGTCCTGCGTAAGGTCCTGCGCGTCATGCGCATTTTTGAGGTAGGAAAGCGCGAGACCGTACACCGCCGAGCGCGTGCGTTGATACAGCTCCGCGAGGGCTTCACGCTCACCGCCGGCAACGCGGAGCAGCAGCCGCTGCAGCTCGTGCCGATCCTCTGCCGGCGCATATTCGGGTGTCATCAGCAAGCTGAGCATAAGCTTCCGTCTCCTGTCATCCGTGTAATGCACGGAAAGGATAATTTATTGCAGGGCAATTTAAATTTTTTAAAGAAGAATGCAGTGGGGCTAGGCAAAGAAGTTCGTCCCCTTTTTACTGCAGAAACGGCAAAAAGCAAAGCCTACCGCAAGCAAGAACGGTAGGCTTTGGTATGCCCGACTGGATTCGAACCAGCGGCCTTTGGAGTCGGAGTCCAACGCTCTATCCAACTGAGCTACGGGCACATATTTCCTTCAACGCTCCATAGTATAGCAAACTTCTACGAAACTGTAAAGCAAAATTTGGCAGAAAAAAGATCGTTAAAAAAATTGACAACTTTTCCTTCATCCTCTACAATAGAGACAATCTATAAATTTGAAAAAAGAGACAGAGCATGAAAAAAGAGAAGATCTCCGACGCCGTGATCCGGCGTCTTCCCCGCTACTACCGTTACCTCGACGAGCTGCACACCAAGGGCATCGTGCGCATCTCCTCCGGCTCGCTCGGCAAGCGTATGGGCATCACCGCCTCACAGATCCGGCAGGATCTGAGCTGCTTCGGCGAGTTTGGTCAGCAGGGCTACGGCTACAACATCATGGAGCTGCGCGCCGAGATCGGCCACATCCTCGGCGTGGATGACAAGCGCCGCCTCATCGTCATCGGCGCGGGCCACCTCGGTCACGCGCTGCTGCAGAACTTTGACTTCGACCAGGGCGGCTTTCTCTTCGACACCGCCTTCGACGTTTCCCCCGCCGTCATCGGCACCACGGTAAACGGCGTCACCATTCGCGGGATGGACGAGCTGGACGCCTACTGCACCGCCAATCACCCCTCCGTCGCGGTGCTGACGGTGCCCAAATGCGTCGCACAGGAGGTCGCCGACCGTCTCATCGCCCTCGGTGTACAGGGCATCTGGAACTTCACCAACGTCGAGCTCAGCGGCGACGTTTTCTTTGAAAACGTCCACTTTGCCGACAGCCTGCTCACGCTCAGCTACCGCATCACCAAGCATTTTTCCCCCGGAGTAAAGGAGCCGAAATGAAAAAACGCACCTTCCTTCTCGCTCTCGTCCTGACCGCGCTCGTGTTTGTCGGCTACGCCGTCGCCGCGGGCGGCGGCGCGAGCGATCCTCTCATCTCGCTGGACTTTCTGAACGGCACGTTCCGCCGACAGGTGGAGGAAAGGATCGACGAGGCCGTTACCAAGGCGGACGCCGGCGCGCTCGACGACGCCAAGGCCCGCTGGAATGCCGCGGTCGCGGCGGCGGACGATGCGGCGCACCGCGCCCTGCCCGCGGGGTTTTATTATCTGCCGGTGAAAACGCCCGTGCTCGAAGAAGGCCTCTCCGGCGAGGCCCTTTTGAAAGAGGTGCAGAAGGCCTTCCGGCTCCGCGGCGTATCCTTAAAGAACGCGGAGCTGCTGGAAGCCGGGGGCGGCCCGTCCGTGGCGCCGGAAAAGGGAACGGGTGTGCTCGGCCTGGAGGACTTTTCCGCCGTGGCGGAATTCGCGCGGCGCAAGGCGGCGCAAACGGCCGCAGCCGTGCGCACGGGGCGCGCGGAAACGGCGCCTTACCGCAAAAGCAAACGGGATACGGCGTGCGCCCGGTGCGATTATGCAAGCGTGTGCGGGTTTGATCCTGCGTTTGGCGGCTGCGCGTACCGCAGTGTGCGCACCGTGAAGGCGGATGCGTTTTTGGAGGAGGCCAGGCATGAAACAGTGGACGAATGAGCAGCGGCGCGCAATTGAAGAAAACGGGAATCTGCTCGTATCCGCGGCTGCGGGCTCGGGCAAAACGGCGGTTCTCACGGAACGCTTCGTCCGCCTTGTGGCGGAGGGCGCATCCGCAAGTGAGTTCCTCTGCGTCACGTTTACCAACGCCGCCGCGGCGGAGATGAAGAAGCGCGTGGAAAACGGCCTTGCGGCGGCGGCCGGCGAGGCGGAGGATGAGGCTGTGCGCGCCCGGCTGCATGATGCGGCGCGGGATGTGGTGCAGGCGAACATTTCCACGCTGCATTCCTTCTGTGCGGAGGTGCTGCGCCGCCACTTTCATGAGGCGGGGCTTGATCCCGCGTTTCGCGTGGCGGACGAAGCAGAGACGCTCGTCATGAAGCAGGAGGCCTGGGACCTTGTTGCGGAAGAACGCTATGCGCTGGAAACCGGCAGCTTTTCCGCGCTCATCGAAGCGCTTGGCGGGAACGAAACGCGCGCGGCGGAGCTGATCCTCGGCGTGTATGAGTTCGCGCTTGCCCAGCCGGAGCCGCTCCCGTGGCTTTTGCAGGCGGCGGAGCGGTATCGGGCTTCACCGGAGGAACTGGAACATTCGCCCGCCGTGGCGGAGCTGCTCAAACGCAGCCGCCATGCGCTCGCTGCTGCGCTCGACCGCCTGCAGGGCATGCGGGACACCATCGCGGAGGATGCTCCGAAGCTGGCCGCGCACCTGGATGGGGAAATCATGGCAGTGCGCGGGCTTCTGCTGCACGATACGCGCGGCGCTTATGCAGCGGCGCTTGCGGCGTTTCCGGGCTTTGCGCGCATCAGCTGGAGCGGCGTTGCGCCCGATGCGCGCAAGGCGGTAGAGCATGCGCGCGACGCGCTGAAAAAAGAAGTAAAGGCGCAGCAAAGCGCCTATGCGGAACCGCTTTCGGCGGAGGCCAGGCGGCTGCACGCACAGTATCCCGCCATGCGGGAACTGTATGAGACCGTCGCTGCGCTCGATGCGCGTTATGCGGAGGCAAAGGCGGAGCGCGCGGTCATAGATTATTCCGACATGGAACACAAGGTGCTTGCGCTCTTTCAAAACGAGGCAGTGGCGGGCGAATACCGCCGCCGCTTCCGCTATGTGTTCATGGATGAATACCAGGATACCAACCCCGTGCAGGAGCTGATCCTTTCCGCGATCGTGCGGGACGGCGGGCTGTTCTTCGTGGGCGATGTGAAGCAGTCCATTTACCGCTTCCGCATGGCGGAGCCCCGCCTGTTTATGGAGCGCTATGCGCGCTACCGTGCCGGGCATGGGGGGGAGCGGATTGACCTTAACGCGAACTTCCGGAGCACCGCTGCCGTGGTAAATGCCGTGAACGGCGTGTTTTCGCGGATCATGACGGCGGAGGCTGCCGAGATCGACTATGATGCGGCGGCGGCGCTCGTCCACGGGCGGGACGATCAGGGCTGCCCCGGCGGGGCCGAGCTGTGCATCGCGGATATGGAGGATGTGCCTGCTGCGGAGCCGGAGGACGAGGAGGATGAAGCTCCGGCGGAGGCTGAACGGCCGGACGCAGTGGCCCTCGAAGCCGCCATGGCGGCGGAGCGCATCCATGCGCTGATGGCGGCGGAGCAGATCCGGGACAAGGAAACGGGCGAACTGCGCGCGCTGCATTACTCGGATTTTGTCGTTCTGCTGCGCTCCCACCGGGGCGTGGCCGAGCTTTGGACGGAAACGCTCGCGCTGCACGGCGTTCCTGCCTATGCGGAGCTGACCGGCGGTTTCTTCGACGCGGTGGAAGTGCGCATATTCATGGAACTCCTGCGCGCGATCGATAACCGGCGGCGGGATATTTCGCTCGCCGCAGTGCTGCGCTCCCCCATCGGCGGATTCACTACGGAGGAGATCGCGCGCCTCAGGGCGGAGCATGGGTGGGATGAAGCGGGTACACCGCTTGCCTGCGTGGATTCGCTTGCGCGGGCGGCGGCCTACGACACGCCGCTTGGCGCCAAGGCGTCCGCCATCCTCCGGCATTTGGAGGAATGGCAGGAGCTTTCGCGCTTGCTCAGCGTGGAGGAGCTTTGCGGATACCTTTTGGATGAAACGGGCTACGGCGCTTTTTGCCGGGCGCTTCCGGGCGGGAAGCAGCGTGCTGCAAACCTTGCGGCGCTTGTGGAGCGTGCGCGGCTGTATGAACGAAGCGGCGCGCGCGGCCTTTCAGCATTCCTTTCCTTCATAGAAAAGGTGGTGGGAACGGGTACGCTCGGCGCGGCGCAGACGGCGGGCGCGGACGTGGTGCGCGTGATGAGCGTGCACAAAAGCAAGGGCCTGGAGTTTCCCGTTGTGATTGTAGCCGGCCTTTCAAAGCCGTTTAACCGCATGGCGGCGCGCGCGCCGCTTGCAGCGGACGGGGTGCTTGGCGTAGGCGCAAAGCTGGAGGAAGGCGGCTTCCGAAAGGAAACCATCTACAAGCGCGCCATTGCCGCGCGCGCTGCGGCAAAGGATCTTGCGGAGGAGATGCGCGTATTGTATGTGGCGATGACGCGTGCGCGGGACAGGCTGATCCTGCTTGCGGCGCTGCCGAACACGGCGCGCGCCGTGCGGGAAGCGGCTCTGCCGCTGAGCCCTGCCCGTGCGGCTGCGGCGAACAGCTTTCTGGATTGGGTGCTCGGCGCGGTGCTGCAAACACAGGACGGCGACATTTTGCGCAAGCGCTTCGGCCTGCCCTGGAAGCGGACGCAGCCGGGCGGGTGGATGCAGGTTTTCGTGCGGCCCGCCGTGGGTACGGCGCTGCTGGATGGGCGCATGCAGCGTGGAGAATATGAACGGTTTGCCCGCATGGCCCGCGCGGAGGGCGGCGGTGCGGAATTCGGGGCGCTGTTTACGCGGCGCTATGCGCATGCGGCTGATACCGTGATCCCGAGCCGCGTGACCGTAACCGGCCTTGCGGGACATGAGATCACCATGGCGGAAGCGCCCGGCTTTGCGGAAAAGGACGCGCGCTTCGGCGCTGCGGCCCGCGGCACTGCGGTGCATGCGCTCTTGCGCGCCATCCCCCTTCGCCCTTACGCGCAGGAGGAGGTTGCCGGGGAGATCGTGCGGCTGCGGGAGGAGGGCGTATTGTGTGCGGAGGAAGCGGAATCCATCCGGCCCGCGCACATCGCGGCGTTTTTTGCCTCCCCGCTTGGCGGGCGCCTGCTTGCATCCGCAACGGTGCGCCGCGAGCTCGAATTCAATTACCGCGTGAGCGCGCGGCACCTGCTCGGCGCGGATACGGATGAGCCGATCCTCCTGCAGGGCGTTATAGACTGCTGCTTTTTGGAAGAAGGGGCATGGGTCCTGCTCGATTACAAGACGGATTTCGTTCCCCCGGGCACAACGCCGGAGGAGGCCGCCGCAAAGCATGCGCGCCAGCTTACCCTGTATGCCGAAGCGCTTGCCGCGCTTACGGCAACGCCCGTGCGCGAAGCATATATCTGCCTGCTCGGCATCGGCGAAAACGTGCGGCTGCTGTAACGCCATACGGCCTTGACTTGAAGCGGGCTTTAAGCGCTATAATGGTTTAACCACAAACGAAAGAACAGGAGCAAACGAATCATGGAAAAAGCAAAGGTTTATTTTACGGATTTCCGTACGGTCGCCTATGGCGACGGGCTGCCCGCAAAGCTCAAAAAGCTGATGCGCAGGGCGGGCGTCGGTACGATCGACATGGAAGGCAAGTTCGTGGCAATTAAAATGCATTTCGGCGAGCTCGGCAACATCAGCTATCTGCGCCCGAATTATGCGAAGGCCGTTGCGGATCTGGTGAAGGAAGAAGGCGGGAAGCCGTTTTTGACGGATTGCAACACCATGTATCCCGGCAGCCGCAAAAATGCGCTTGAGCACCTGTATTGCGCATGGGAAAACGGCTTTACGCCGATGACCGTGGGCTGCCCCGTCCTGATCGGGGACGGGCTCAAGGGCACGGACGACATCGCCGTGCCGGTTGTGGGCGGCGAATATGTAAAGGAGGCGAAGATCGGCCGCGCCGTGATGGATGCGGACGTGTTTATCAGCCTTTCGCACTTTAAGGGGCATGAGACCACGGGCTTTGGAGGCGCGATTAAGAATATCGGCATGGGCTGCGGCTCGCGCGCGGGCAAGGCGGAGCAGCATTCCAACGGCAAGCCGAGCATTGATGCCGCGCGCTGCCGCGGCTGCCGCAAGTGCCGGCGGGAGTGCGCGAACGATGGCCTTGTGTTCGATGCTGAAACCGGGAAGATGACGGTCGATCTCGCGCATTGCGTCGGCTGTGGGCGCTGCCTCGGCGCATGCAACTTCGATGCGATTGAATTCAGGGAGGATGACGCGGTGGAAGTGCTCAACCGCCGCATGGCGGAATACGCCAAGGCCGTGGTGGATGGAAGGCCGCACTTCCATGTTTCGCTGATCGTGGATGTTTCACCGTATTGCGACTGCCACGGCGAAAATGATGCGCCGATCCTGCCGAATATCGGCATGTTTGCCTCCTTCGACCCGCTGGCGCTCGACCAGGCCTGCGCGGATGCCTGCCTTGCCGCGAACCCGCTGCCGGGCAGCCGCCTTTCGGACAATATGGCGCGGCAGGGCTTTGTGGATCTGGGGGACCACTTCCGCAACACAACGCCGGAATCCGATTGGGAAAGCTGCCTTGTGCATGCGGAAAAGATTGGCCTCGGCACGCGCGAATATGAATTGATTACCGTAAAGTAGTCCATGTACTGGGGGCCTTACGCTGCTTAAACGGCGGCGCAAGGCCTCTTTTTGTGCCCCGCGTGCGTTGCGGAACGCGCGTTTGGGGTGATATAATTTAAGAAATCCCACACATCCAGCCTGTCGAAAAAGTCTTTCCGGGATTGTCAAGGGTCGCAGCCCTTGACTTGCAATCGCGAGCGGCGACAGGTGCGGCGCGAGCGAAAAGCCTTGCCGCGCAAGGCTTTTTTTGCACGGAGCGCTGGCCGCGCCACCGGCGTAAGCGCGCCGTGAAATCCTCGATCAAGTGGCGCTGCCACTTGATCGACAGCCTCATCTAAAAATGAACGGGAGCAACGCATGCCGAGACAGAAAAAGATCAACACTGCGGTCCTTTATTTCCCCGAACGGATTCAGACGCGCTTGGTTATTTGAAGGATTTCCCCCTGATGGTGGCGCATGCGCCGGGCGGGTTCGGAAAGACCACTGCCCTCAACCGCTTTTTCGCGCATGCCGTGCCGAAATCCACGCCCGTGTATGTGCATACGTTTCTGACCGGGCAGGCGCAGGTTTCATGGAATGCGGTCTGCAAGCTGATTGCGCAGGTGGATGCGCTCTGTGCGGAGGAGCTTCTCGCCATCGGCGTCCCGGATCAGGATTCGATGCCCGCCATTGCGGAGATGCTTGAAACCCTTGAATGCGCAGAGGAAGCGTATCTCGTGCTGGATAGCTTTGAAGCATCCGGCTTGCCGCAGCCGGAACGGCTGCTTGAGGCGCTTTCCCACCATGGCGGGGAGTGCCTGCATGTGGTGGCGCTCACGCGCCGGCTTGCAGCGGGTGCGCTGCTTGCAAACCATCGTATTTATCTGCTGGAGGCGGACACGTTTGCCTTCCGTGCTGAGGATACGGAAGCATATTTCAAAAAAGCCGGCCTTTCTGTTTCAAGAAGCAGGGTACTCGCCGTGCATCAGGCGACGGACGGATGGGTAATGGCGCTGCATATGCAGATTATGGCATACATCAAATACGGCGATTTTTCCGGCGCGGGCGTGGATCAGCTCATGCAGCAGGTGCTTTGGGACAGCCTTTCCGAAGCGGAGCGCGGCTTTTTCCTTTCCGTTTCCATCTTTCCGCGTTTTACGCTGACACAGGCGTGTGAGCTTTCGCAAATGGATGCGCCGCACGCGGAGAAGCTGCTGCGCTCCCAGCCAGCCTTCGTCCATTTCGATCATGAGACATATGCGTTTTACCTGCATACCGTGTTTGCTGCCTTTTTGAAGGAACGCTTTCAGGCTCTTTCGGAAGCGCGGAAAAAAGAAATCTATTTCAGGGGCGGCGAGGCGGCGCGCAGGGCAGGGGACAGAAAAAACGCATTCCGCTTTTATTATGATTCCGGGGAATGGGAACACATGTTTTCGGCTCCGCTGACGAGTTACGAGCTTGCGGATGTGGTTGACGAGGACACAAAGCCGATGATTCTTGACGTGATGGACCATGCGCCCTATGCGCTCAAGGCAAAATATCCGGCGGCGATGGTGCCGTTTGCCTTTACGCTGTTCTTTCTGCATGAAAATGCGCGACTTCTTTGCGCACAGGTGGAGATCGAACAGATCATCCGGGAGAGCAGCCTGCCCGAGCGCCGGAAAAACGAGCTTCTGGGCGAGATGGACCTGCTCCTTTCCTTCCTTGATTATAACCGCATTGATGCGATGAACGAAAAGCACCGGCGGGCTCTTGAACGCCTGCAGGGACCGGCAACCTTGATCAACATTAAAAGCACATGGACGTTCGGCTCCCCTTCCGTGCTGTATCTATTTTGGCGGGAGAGCGGAAAGCTTGCGGAGGAACTGGCACAGATGGACGCATGCATGCCCGTGTATTATCGCCTGACGCAGGGGCACGGCATCGGCGCGGAGCACATCATGCGGGCCGAGGCCTGCTTTCTCCGGGGCGACGATACTGGCGCGGAAGCGCTCTGCCACCGGGCATTGTTCGCCGCGGACACAAGGCGGCAGAACAGCATTTACCTTTGCGGCCTGTTCCTGCTTGCGCGCATCGCAATCCTGCGGGGGGATGAAAGCCTGCTGCAAAACGCAACGCAGGGTATCGCGGAGCGGGCCCGGCAAAACACCGAGGATCTTTGCCGCTGCACGCAGGATCTCAGCATGGGGTTCCTCTCGGCGCTCATCGGCAACCACGCCGTTGTTGCCCCCTGGCTCAGCGAAGGGGAGATCACGGAGCGGCGCCTTGTCGTGATGACGCAGCCCTTTGCCTACATCATATATGGCCGCTGCCTTGCGGACGGCAGGGAATACCGGAAACTGCTCGGCATGTGTGAGCACATGGCGGCGCTCTCCGCAATTTTCCCCAACCTGCTCCCGCAGGTATACTGCAACATCTACAAAGCGCGGGCGCTCCATGCCTCCGGCAGGACGGCGGAAGCGATTGCCGCGCTTACGGAGGCGCTCAACCTGGCGCTGCCGGATGGCGTCTATATGCCGTTCGCGGAAAACTATGAAGGAATCCGGCCCCTGCTCCCAAGTGTAATGGTGGGGGCCGCAGCCTCAGAAGGCCTTGCAAAAATTGAAGCGCTCTCGGGCAGGCTCTCAAAATCGTTTACAGCGCTTCACGCAGGAAAACCGGAGCTTTCACCGCGCGAGCGGGAGATTTACGATCTGGCCAAACAGGGCGTGGACAATAAAGAGATTGCCGCCCGGCTCGGCGTGCAGATTTCTACAGTCAAAAACCAGTTTTCAAGGATTTACGAAAAAGCCGGCGTATCTGGCAAGGCGCAGCTCCTGTTGCTCGATCTCTGATAAAAATGCCTGAATCGTGACTTCGGTCTACATACAACCGTTTTATTGCGCATTACAATTATGCTGTAATGCGCTTTTTGTGCATGTCGCACGATAGTAAGGATGGGGAGAGGAAGCGCACCATAAACCAATCTATAAAGGCAGCTTTCAGGAGGAAGACAACATGCAAAACATCAAAAAGAGAATATCCGCAGCAATCCTTGGCGGTATTTTGGCATTGAGCGCGCTGCTGCTGTGCGCCTGCAAAGGCGTAATCGCGGCTGAGGAAGCCGGCGTAACGGTTGAGAATGCGTTGGGCTACGCGGTGAACGAACTGTATATTTATCCCAACAATACGTCGAACTGGGGCAACAATCTGCTCACAGCGCCCATGGAGCAGAGCGGCGCAGTTCTGACATACCTGAGCGCGCTTACGGGCGGAAACAGGGATGGTACGTTCAATCTCCAGCTGATCGACAGCGATGGGGACACTTACTCGTTCAACAACGTGCAGATTGCGGACGGCGATGCGCTTACCCTGACTTTCAATGACAACTATGTTCCCGTTGCGCAGCTCACGGCGCAAAGCGGGGAAACGCGCCTTGCTGTGGGCGAACTGACGATCACCGGCGACCCTGCCGAAAATAACTTTACCGGGCTTTGGACTGCGATGGAGGATCATTCCGTTCTCTATGTATTCGAGGAAGATGGCTCCTTCCGCGGCCTTGACATGAGCGACAATGCGTCCGTAGTTGCAACAGGCACATACACCTTTGCAGGTGACACGGGCGTGCTGACGGCGGCCGAAGGGAGTACGCCCGTGGACATGGAAATGCAGCTCTCCGGCGACGGTATGCTTACGGTTACATACGATTCCGAATCCATCCTGATGTTCCGGCAGGGCGGCGCTGATGAGCTGGAAGCCGTGCTTGCGGCATATGCTCAGGCGCAACCCAATGCGACCGTTCAGGTATCCGGCCCCACCGTTGTGGCGGACCGCACCTATTCCAGCGAGGAGGGCAACCGGGTACGCTTCCGGGATTATGAGCTGGGCCTGTTTGCCAGCTACCCGGAATGGATGAGCGCTTTGGAGGATTATATTCCCGGGGCGGTTGCGGTAACCGACGGGATGAGCGGCTACGTTGTGCTACGGGATGTGACCGACGAATACTGGGCTTACAGCGGCTCCAACGACGAATATGTTACGCAGTATATCAATGACTATGTGCTGGGCGACTACGCGGTTTTGTATGAAAGCGACGGCCTGGATTACACCAGCTTCGAGCTTGTGAACAGCAGCGTGAGCAACCGCATCGCCACGGCGAAGATCAACCTGTTCAGCACGAATCATGATATTCAGGTGCAGACGCTCGTCTTTACGTCCACCTACGATAATGGGGATTCGCGCGTCATCGCGAAGACGATATTGGCTGATTATGACGATCCCGCGCAGTTCCAGACATTGTATGACGAGGTGAAGAGCGGCGCCTGCCGCCACTGATGCAGGAACGGGGCTTGGAAGGCGCGTGCGTGCTGCTGCGGTGGAAAAGAAACAAAATGCGAAATCGCTTTACAGCGGAAGGATTTAGGCGCTGGTCGAAGATCTGGGGTAGAGGACATCGTCTGCATGCGCTTGAAGGGCAAGGCGGGCTTCTATCCAACCGTGACTTGCAAAGAGGCGTTTTTCAGCGGGCTCCATGCAAAGCACAGGGGGCTTACGATTCTCTCCGTTCATGAAATTACGCTGGATGCGCTGCGCACCCCGGACTTTGCCGGCATTTACGCTGCGTATTGCCGGGAAGGGCTTGACCCCGACGGCGGGCGGCTTGCCGCGGCCGTTGCGCGCTATGGCAAAAGGTTGCTGCTGCACCGAATGAGCGACGGACAACCGCGGCTGATTGTTGCGGGCAGCGTGGAGCTGCACAGGCGGCCTCCCCGCGGATTTCGATATTGGAAAAACGGCTATACCTACCGTGATGTATACATCCACCATACCGTGCCGGGTATAGATTAACAAACAAAAAGGCCTTACTGATTTTGATGGTCAGCAGGGCCTTTTTCAGTCGCTTTCAGTGGAAGCGGGACCTAAACGGTTTTACTTTTATCATCTTGATTGCCCGGAATAAATCTGCTATATTAGATTATGTTATAATGAACGATAAGATCGATAAAAAATAATATCGATCGGTGAAAGAATCAACTTTTCCGCAATTTGCGGGGCATGACACAGAAATACCTCAGTATGATGGTGGGCGTTCCCGAAAAGTCCGCCGATGTTCAGCTTGCTCAGTACGAAACCGGGGCGAGAACACCCAAAGCTGAGACCGCCAATCAAGAATAAGTATTTACGGAGAAAAGAATGGATACAAATAATAATAGTTTTTGGATAGCCTTAGACGAATTGGTGGGGAAATCGAAAATTGTAATAGACCGCCCCAAAGGAAGCGCTCACCCCAGATTTCCTGACATTATTTATCAGGTCGATTATGGCTATTTGGAAAACACATTCTCTATGGACGGCGCCGGCATTGATGTTTGGGTAGGCACAACAGACCACAAAAAAATTGATGCTATTGTGTGTACGGTTGATTTAATGAAAAAGGATTCGGAAATCAAAATATTGATCGGATGTACTGAGGATGAGAAAGAAAAAATTTATCAGTTTCATAATGAGTCAAAATACATGAAGGGTATCCTAATAAGGCGCTAATTATCTGGTTTATCAAAAAGAAAAATGAACCTGGATTTGCGAAGAATGCAGAAGGCGACTGACTGCATCTCTGGCAAACGCCATTGATGTCTCGCCTCATGCGCTGTCTGTGCCAGACATCGATTCCTACATAGGGCTGATGCACACCTTGTTCACTTTGGAGGACAGATACGGCCTGAAGGTCTGTGAATGCGACGGGGAAGTGCATCTCCGTGTGGATGTTCGCCACAGCAAAGATGCGGCGGAGCTTCATAAGATGCTGTGTGCATGGAGACAGGTTTCTGCTATGCTCAAAGCGGGCGAAATCACTCAGGAGGAACAGGACCGCTGGCGTTACCGCTATCCCGGATTTGACACCTCCGGTCAGTGGCATAAGATTACACCCTCACAGGCTCTCAGCGATATGCTGGTGGATGCACTTAAAGAGAAAGGGTTATTGTATGGACTTTCTTTATCATGGTTCTAATTTCCCAGGCATCACAGAGTTGAAAGCTAATTCAAAGCTACATGGTACGGGGGAAATTGTTGCGTATGCGACTGATAATATTCCCTATGCCTTGCTGTTCATCTGGGATGAAGCTATTACCGGATATAGTGGAAAACATGTTACTGGTTGGATAAAAAACGGGATAACATATTATGAAGAACAATTTCCAGACCAGCTTAAAGTGTTCTACAGCGGTGCTTCCGGCTACCTTTACCGTCTAAATAAATCCGCAGATATGCAAGTTGTTCATAACCGGGAGGGGATGTTCTACTCTGTGAGTGATATTTCTGTTGCAGACACAGAGTACATTTGTGACGTTTATACGGAGTTTCTAAAGTACGAAGCCGTGGGGCAGTTCAAAGTGTTTCGGTATAACGAGCAATCAGACGAGAGAAAATCTGAATTGATTGAGCTAACTTCCAATGCAATCGTTAGAGAAAACTTCTACAAAAATGATGATGCACATAGAAAGTTCATAAAGAAACATTTCATCGAATCTTGGAAAAGGGCAACAGAACACAGTAGCATCTGATGTATCTATAAATTCAAAACAAAAAAGAGCTAACTGACTTAATCAAAAGCAGTTAGCTCTTTATCTTTGAATAATGAAATTTTGGTGCCAAATTGTTGCCACGAGGGCATCAAACCTTAGAAAACCCAGTAATTTCTGACTTTTTAGGCATCTGAAATTATTCCCACTCAATCGTGCCGGTCGGCTTTGGGGTGAGGTCATACAGGACCCGGTTCACGCCGTTTACCTCATGCGTGATGCGCTCGGTGATGCGCTGCAACAGTGCGAAGGGGATATCCTCCACGGTTGCGGTCATGGCGTCTATGGTGTTGACTGCGCGAAGGATAACCGGGTAGGCAAACGTGCGCGCATTGTTGCTTACGCCCACGGACTTGAAATCCGGCACTACGGTAAAGTATTGCCAAACCTTGCCTTCAAGGCCGTTTTTTGCAAACTCTTCCCGCAGAATCGCATCGGATTCGCGGACGGCCTCAAGCCGTTCCCGCGTGATGGCACCCAGGCAGCGCACGCCAAGACCCGGGCCCGGGAAGGGCTGGCGATATACCATGCCGTCGGGCAAGCCGAGCGCTTTGCCCACGACGCGGACTTCGTCCTTGAACAGGAGGCGAAGCGGCTCAACGAGCTCAAACTTTAAATCCTCCGGCAGACCGCCCACGTTGTGGTGCGCTTTCACGGGGCCGCTTTCAAGAATATCGGGGTAAATGGTGCCCTGCGCAAGAAATTCAATTCCAGAGAGCTTTCGGGCTTCTTCTTCAAACACGCGGATGAATTCCGCACCGATGATCTTCCGTTTCTGCTCCGGATCGCTCACGCCCACGAGCTTGTCCAGAAAGCGGTCTACCGCATCCACATAAACGAGGTTTGCATCCATCTGGTTGCGGAACACATCGATGACCTGTTCCGGCTCGCCTTTTCTCAGCAGGCCATGATTCACGTGTACGCAGACCAGCTGCTTGCCGATTGCCTTGATCAGAAGCGCTGCGACGACGGATGAATCCACGCCGCCGGAGAGCGCAAGAAGCACTTTCTTGGTTCCGACCTGCTTGCGGATCAGGTCAAGCTGTTCGGCGATAAACGCATCGGCAAGTTCCTTGCTGTTGATGCGCGCCATGGTTTCCGGACGCTTGTTGGGTTGCATAGTTGATTCCTCCATAGTTTTAAATCTGTGAAATTTTGTACTTCGCGGAGCGCGCGGTTCAGTCGATTGCAGCCCGGATGGCGGCAAGGAGCGCGTCATATGTTTCGTAAGCGGGGAGGTCGGGATTCTGCGCTTTGATCCCGTCCGTGCTGCGGAACAGGAAACCGGCCTTGCTTGCCCGGATCATAGCGAGATCGTTATAGCTGTCCCCGGAGGCGATGGTATCATATCCAATGGATTGCAGGGCCTTTACCGTGGTGAGCTTTGAATGCTCAATGCGCATCTTGAACCCAGTAATTTCCCCGTTCGGCGCAACCTCAAGCGTGTTGCAGAAAATTGTGGGCCACCCAAGCTTTTCCATCAGCGGAGCGGCAAACTGTGTAAAGGTATCGCTGATGATAACAACCTGCGTCATGGCGCGCAGCGCGTCCAGAAATTCCCTTGCACCGGGCAGAGGATCGATTTTTGCAATGGTTTGCTGAATGGCGGTCAGCCCCAATCCGTGCTCCTTCAAAATGCCGAGGCGCCACCGCATCAGTTTATCATAATCGGGCTCATCCCGCGTGGTGCGCTTCAGTTCCGGAATGCCGCTGGCCTCCGAGAACGCAATCCAGATTTCCGGCACCAAAACGCCTTCCAAATCCAGACAAACGATGTGCATTGTCCGTTATCCTCCCAGTCATGCTATTTAAAATAAAATCATATATCATTTTGAACGATTATTCAAGATGGGAAGAATACTCCGGAAGTATAATAAATTGCCTCATAACTGTTGCAGCCATACACTGCGGCAAGTCACTGCACCGCATTGCGAACACCGCCCGCCACCACAGAGCACAAAGGCCGCAGATTTGCCGGATTGCGGCCGTTTGGGGACGGAAACGCTTTCCGGAAGCGATAAACGGGGAGGCGTTCACTGGAATGACGGAGTTCCTGAATGGGCGCCTTGACGCTTTAACGATATGTAAAACAGCCGTGGGATGGCATGATGCCCGCGGCTGTTTCGGCATAAACGGGATATATAACGTGAAAGGAAAGGGGGAGCGCTTTTATTCCCACTCGCCGAGTTAAATCCTTTTCTAAACTTTTTTGTATAGCGGATTTGATTCGTCGTGGTTTTATTTGATACAGATTATCCTTATCCTAAGGTCTATTCGGACTTTTGCTATCAAAAATCTATCCAAGCCATCCTATCACGGGTTTTGCTTGCGACTGATGAATTGGTGGCTTGGAAGTATTATAACACGATTCCATAAAAAATTCTATCCTAATTTTCCTTTTTTATTGTCTGCACAAGTTTCACCGAAAGAATGTCAGGATAAAATAAAGGTCGTTTTGCGCCGTCATTAGAATATCATAAAACACAAAGAGCCGCAGTCGATGTCCGTTCGGGTGTCGGCTGAGGCTCTTTTTTTGTTTACAGGAGATCGTTCAGAAGGTTCATGCACTTGACTTTCTGTTGGAGATTTGCGCTGCCATAGACATTCAGCGTGAAGGACACATTTTTATGACCTAAAATCTCCGAAAGCGATTTAATGTCAAACTCCGGTATCTCGATTGCCCGTACTGCGAAAGTGTGCCGGATCTCGTGGAACTTTACCTTTTGCAGCCCATTTCGTTTAAGAAAACGGGAAAAGAACTGCCGGTATGTGCGAGGTTCTGTTGGCTTCGTCTTGCCAGTCAAGAAGTAATGGTTGGGGTTTTCTGTGTAGAACTTCTTGATAATGTTCATCAGCAACGACGGTACGGGAATTGCCCGAGCTGATGTTTTGGTCTTCGGCGGTCCTATGTGCAGATAGGATTCACCCTTTTTCTTGTCATAGATGCGCTGGACGGTTTTGTTAATGCTAATGGTTTTATCCGTCAGCGATATGTCCTTCATCTGCAATCCGCAGAGTTCTCCGATCCGTACACCGGTAAACAGTGCGATGAGTATGCCAGCGGTCTTCCTGTTCAGGTTCATGTAAATGCACTGAATAAGAGCTTGCTCCTGATCCTTAGAGAGCGAGACCACCTTCTTGACACCCAGCTCTTTTGGGTACTCTATCAAGTCCCAGTTGAGCAGTGGTATCGCCTTTTCCTTGTAGGCATACTCCATAGCAAGCCGCAGTACGAGAATCACATCTCGTATGGTCTTCACAGTGAGACCACCGGACTTGTCCAACCGTCCGGATTCATAGAGATACGATATGTAGCTCTGAATATCCGGCTCGGCGATGCTGCCAATTCTCCGCTTGCCGAAGTAGGGTATTAAGTGATTTTCGGCTATTAGCGTGAAGCTGGCATGAGTTGACGGTGTGATCATCGGCTTCTTTTGGTTTAGCCAAGTGTTCAACAGCGTCTTAAATTGTGTATTGTTAGTCATATTGACCACCTCCACAGATATTATCTGATGGAGGAATAATCAGGGCATTATAAACCTCAAGTAACGGTCTCGAAAAGCGTCCGAAACTCAGGTTTCCTGGCTTTGATGA
>OKVK01000860.1_pt1 | contig 17870 bp, 17 predicted proteins | sample 1604771 | NCBI WGS metagenome assembly OKVK01 (sample SAMN01760906, study PRJEB22395) | human gut metagenome | reverse complement strand
GTTTGATTACCGCAAATTTTAAAAGATCACGGTATCTCTGCACTGCATCTGTTTTTTTGCCTGCTCTGCCGGCAGTTTTCTTTCTCACTGATTCATTTTTCACAGAACTCCACTCTGTTCCCTGCGCTTTTCTATTCTTATCTTCACCATCTTTTTCTTTACCGGCTTTTTCTTCATCATCAAACGGCAGTGCAATCTCTGTCGGATCGATCTCTTTCAGCTTTGCCGGGTCAATCACCTTTTTTCCATTGTAAATCAGGTAATTAAATGCATCCGCAAATACGGTATTTTCCCTCATATACTCTTTTGTTACGATGTCCGCTGTCCCCATTCATTTCTCCTCCTCTGTGTTATCTGGGAGAAATCTCTGCGTTTTTAGAATTCTCCCTGCTTAAATGTATGGATAATAAAAGCATTGAAAATTCTTATGATTTTGATCTGTGAATAGAATGGCGTATATGCCCGTGTAGATAATTCAGAATGTCATGCTTTGAATGGATTTTAGCATATTGCTTATACTATGTCATCAAAAAGACGTTATTTTAATGATATTTGTAATTATTGCACAAAATTTCCATATATATTTTCTACATGTAAAAAAGAAAGAAGAGTCTGAGAAATATAACCTTTCCCCAAGGTCAGATTTCTTGTCAGACTCCTATATATTTTAAAAACTTTTAATGTTTTTCGTATTACTGCATTACAAATTTAATCTCGGTAATATAGCTTATTTATGCATAACCATTTTGAATTTATTTCCTGCGCATAGATCATTTAAATTTTCCCTTTGTCTTAATGTATGATTGTATTTTATTATTCCCATAACAGCACCATCAATTTTCTTGTTTTTGCCATTTTCATATAAATAAAGTTCACCCTCACCACTTCGCAAACTGTAATTACATATATACAGTATGTCTCCATTTTGCAAAACATCAAAATCATGCACATCGTCCGCAATTTTTTCACTATTTCCATCTATGTACAGTTTTAATGTTCCACATTCATCTTCAGCATCCCAATCGGCACAATATATGACCTTTCCACTTTCTTTATCATAAAGTGAATTAGATATACATACATCATAATCAATCTTATTTTTATTAATATACAGATCACCGCAGTCACTATCTTCCTGATAATCTTTTACATAGATCAAATGCTCATCATCTTCCAATATAGTATATGTATATTTTTCATTCCACACATATGCGGGAATTCTCATTTCTGTATAAACATCGCTGTCATACAACACAGCTTTCTGTAATTTTCCATCTACAATTTCTATTTCATATAATTCTCCTGCTGACTCTTCTTCGGGTATATCATCTACATAATATAATATTTTCCCATCATCACTAATTACAAGATTTGAATCTGAATTCTGCTCTATTTTTTCTGTTACACCACCAACTGCTACAGTTCTCTCCGTAAAGGATGTTCGCGAACTTCTAATCTGATCTTGTATTGATTCTACACTTTCAATATCAGATAACTTTATCTGATTCGATCTCCCCAAATTATATACTCTATACGCCATTACAGGCACATCTTGTGCAAAAAAAGATCCAGCATACGAAACCTGTTCTTCCAGCTTCATCTCAGTCATACCATTAAAATAATAAAGTGTATATCCATCTCCTCCCATTTCTATTTCTGAAATCTGGTTCCGTAATTCATCACGTTCCATTTTTTTCATGTATGCTTCATACATCTGATCATATCTATCTTTTTCTTCTTCATATAATGCATATGCCTGATCATATTCCTCTTCCGTATCATAATCCCACCAGACAGGAGGTTCTACTGTTGCCGGCCATTCTGCATTTTTATCTTCTTCCTCCATATCATCCCATATAAAATCTGTAAGTTTGAAAGAAACAGGATCTGATTTAAAATAATACATTTCTCCCGTATCATATACTTTTAAAACACGTTCTACATCTGATGCAATTTTAACCTTATCCATCCCATCTGTCTTTTGATATACATCATCATCTTTCATATATACCAATTTTGACAAATCACCATTCACATAACAAATTTGATTTATATCTCCGTCAAGTTTTTCTATTTCACCATCGGTCTTTTTTTGATACATACCTTTTTTATTAACATACAGCAATTTTTGTCCATCGTCTGACATTTGATAAAACCGAATATCATCTCCAATTTTCTCTGTTTTATCACTATTTACATCATATCGATAAAGCTGTTCATTTTCTTTTACAAATACAACAACCGTTGCATCCTGATTAATCTGATATCCCAAAATATCCGATCCAATTTTAACGGTTTTCTCGTCAGATGTATCAACTTTTCTACAATACAACGACATTACATCTGATTCTTCATCTACTTTACCTGGATAAAATACAATTTTGCCATCCTGACTCAACAAACTCCCATATTCTATCGCATCCGTCAATTCATCCGAATATTCTCTTTCTGTCATATCTTCCGTATCCGACACATCCATATCATAAACAAATTTTGACGTAAGCTGCACCGAATGATTCTTTTTTAAATTATTATAAAAAATTTCATTATCCTTAACATACATCACCACTTCCGGCGATTCAGATATTTCCATGTTAAAATATATCAATGCTGTCATACTTACTGCAATAACCGCTATACATACTACGAATGCACACAATTTTCCTGTGAAAATTCTTTTATTTTTTTGCAGCACAGTTCCACACTGATCACAAAAATTCATTCCTTTACTTACTTTATTCTTACAATTTGGACATTTTCTCATAAGTTCCTCCTAATATTCTTCATGTGGTGTACTCTCAACTAATTTAATAATCGCCGTTTCATAATCCCCTGCTGCCATATAAGGATAAGCTATATCTAAATTTTCATTTAATATCTCATCTGAATAATCCCATACAAGTCTCCCTGCAGTCGATATATAATACTCTCTATCCTGAAGATTGATCAAAAATAAATATCCATCTTCACCAAGTCCTTCATCTGAAGTATGCGTATGCAGTACATTATCAAAATACTCATCCGCAAATTCCTGGCTGCTTTTACCAAACGTATCATTTGTAGTAACTACCATAATGGATTCATTTGTTTTTTCTGCAACCGAAAATGTTATATTTAGAATATGATCGATTGCTTCCTCATTCAGTACTTTTGCTTTATCATCTATCACTACAAGAACATTGGACGCACGCCACGCATAATGTTTTTTTTCTGTCAAATCTGTATCTTCTGTTCCAGAATTAATACTATCTGTTTGCAATTCTTCAGTCGTATTTATTTCTGTATCTATTTGCTCATCCTCTGTTTCACTTTCCTCTATTTCCGTATCTGTTATTAAATCATTTGATAAATATTCATTTGTTTCCACATTCTGTGTAACCATGTTCTCCTGCTGTTTTTCCAAAAAAGGCAGATTAACTCTGCTTTTAATAATTCCTTTGACATATAAAAATTTGCCGATACATCCAACAAGTAAAATTATTATAAATACACAGGCAAAAATTTTCAGAAAATTACTTTTGCTGTGATCACTCTGTCTTTTTTCTTCTCTCTGTTCTGTGCTCTCTCTTACCATTGTTCCGCAATATCCACAAAAAACAGCCTTACCATTTATTTCTTTCTTACATTTAGGACACTTCAATTTAGCTCCTCCTCACCAACATATATACAAAAATGCTCCTCGTCTTTGCGCGGAGCATTTTTATAATCTCTGTTATTACAGTTACTCTGTTTTTACTTTGTCACAACCGTTTTCACCTTCGACCAGCCAGAATAGATCTTCGTGGACTTGCCATTGATTTTTACTTTTTTATACGTACGGACACGTACATAATATTTTTTCTTTGCCTTCAGTTGTTTCACATCTTTTGAATTCGCTGATCTCTTAGAAATACCTACCGTCTTTGTTCTATTCTTCGAAAACTTACTGTTATCTGAATACTGGATTTCATATCCACTGGTCTGGTTGGTCTGTTTTTTCCATTTTACCTGAAATCCCTTTGATTTTCGTGTAAGTCTGGTTATCTGTGTCTTGTCAGGACAGATATTAAATGTTTTTATCAATGTACCAGCATAATTTCCAGACAATGTGACAGTAATTTTGGCCTTTCCAACATTTCTGTTATTGCCGTAAGCCACTGTATAATTTGCTGTTCCAATCTGATTTCCATTACGATCCCACAATACGACCGACGGCTTCTGCTCTTTACCATTATATGTAAATGATTTCTTAGCCAGCGCAATCTGTGATGGACGGTAAATCGTCGTTTTTTCCGTTGTACCACAGACACCGCAGGTTCTTTTAATGCTTCCATCTTTCTTTGTGGTAGCTTTCACTGTCACTGTTAAAGTAAACGTATGTCCTTTTGCAGGGATTGTTTTCGTCGCAGTGATCACAGTTCCACATACTAAGCAATGACTTCCTTCTGTTCTGCCCGCACTTGTACATGTCGGTGCGATTGCTGCGTCTTTCACCGCCTTATGTGCAGTCTTAGCAATTTTTTCTGTATATTTACTGCCACAGGAACAGGTATAAGTTTTTATGCCTTCTTCCTTACAGGTAGCAGCTTTTGTCACTTTTGCAGTATACTGATGCGTATGCGTTTTTGTGACAGTGACTTTACAGGAAGCAGTCTTTCCACTTCCATCCGCAGCTTTTGCCGTTACGGTTGCACTTCCCACAGAAACAGCTTTTACCGTCCCATTAGATACTGACACGACTCCCGAATTAGAAGATGTCCATGTCACATTTTTATTCGTGGCATTCCCCGGCTGCACAGATGCCGTGAGTGTCGCTGTCTGACCAACTTTTAATGAGAGTGAACTTTGATTTAATGTAATTCCCGTCACATAGGTGACAGGGCGGTTCGTCACACTAAAATCAACATAAACTGCCTTTCCACCTGTTCCATTGGCACTGTACGGTTTCATCCATAGACGATAGTTTCCTGTACCGAGTTTTCCTATATTGTAGCTGTTTCCCGTTACATAGTGGTCAATCAGATCATCCCCGCTCTTTGGATTGTAGCGCAGTGTAAAACCATACGAGGCAGTGTTTGCCGGTGTATTCCATGAAACAGTTACATCCTCATCCGTATAATAAGTTGTTTTAGCATAAATTGACAGACTGCCCGGATCAGGATCATTTACAAGATAAATATATCCGATCAGCCATTCTCCGCTATACCTGTTCTTCAACTTGCTCGATGAGAAATTATGTGCACCACAATAATATGTGATTCCTTCTGCAAGTGAATTTACATAACCTGTAGTCACTTTTCCATATGCACTATTATTAGATTCTGACAATGTCACTGTATCACCATTTACCGCTTCCACATATCCAACATGTCCATATCCTGCACTTGTTCCAAATACTGCGATTGAATTTGCCTTTGGAGTACTGCCGACGGAACGTCCTGCATTTTTTGCGGCATTATACCATTTTGCAGCGTTTCCCGTACATTCATTTAATGCCACGCCTGTCAGTTCATATGCTCTTCCCCACGCATACCATGTACACTGACCATAATACTGATTACTCCACGCAAACGGGTTATTGGTACTATATGCTCCTCCATACCAGTTTGGCTCCGAAATACTTTTATAATCCGTTTCCTGTGTTTCTTCTGCCGCTTTGACCGTAATATCAGAAGCTGCCATACTGCTGATGAATACGATCAGTGCCATTAAAATTGTAAAGATCCGTTTTGCTTTTTTCATAGCTGTTTTTCCCCTTGTTTTTATTTTTGATATTTGCTTCCCTTCACACTGTATGTATGAATGGTTTTCTTAATTGTACAGGTAACAATTAGCGAGGATATATTCACTGCTATCCCAAAGATCTTCACCCGCATCCGTTATTTTAATTTTAATAAATCTGGCATTTCCAATATCTACTTTAAAGTGCTTATGTTCCTGTGTTGCTATAATTGTTTCCGATGTGTAAAGCAATATATCATCTGCATAAATCTGCAACAAAGCATCTGTTGGATCTGACCCATGGCAGCAGGCAATATCTCCCTCTATATACTGATACTTTCCATCCAGAAAATATGTTGATTCATGCTCTCCCCAAGAAGTTTCTAAAACTAAAGCATTTGTATAACTTCTTCCCAAATTGTCTTTCACAGTTGTTCTTCGATCCAATTTATATCCATGATACTCCTCCAAATCATACAACGCCTGCTTCGCCACCACATAAATCTGTGCCACCGATTTATTTCCCACACGGTCTACCGCCTGTACCGTATAGTAGCCATTCTGTGTCACTATAAATTTCCGGGTTTTTGTAATATTAGATGCCTGATTAAACTTTGCACTGGATGCATCACTGATTGCACCTTTGATCCATTTCACACTCTTGATTCCACTGGCATCGGAAGCAGACACGGATATCTGCACTCCGCCACTGACGACTGACTGACTCAGTTTTACAGTCGGTTTTTTCTTATCAATATTCGTGACCGAAATTCTTTTGATCGTTACATTTCCCGCTTTGTCAGTAACTTTTACAGAATAGGCAGCATTTGAAGTCACTTTTTTCTTTTTTGATCTCGTTATATTGTCCGCCTTTTTCCAATAGCGCGCTGCGCTCTTTGTAATCTTACCTTTTTTGATCAAAATGCTTTTAATTCCGGACTTGTCTTTTGCCTGTACCTGAATGTATACATTTCCTCTTGTATAGCCTGTCTTATTCAGATATAAAACAACATTCGGTTTTGTCTTATCCTTTTTTGCCGCTTCCACTGTTGTGGAACTTCCAGGTCCGAAAACAACACCAAACAGCAGTATGACTGCCAGCATTCCTGCGCCAAATCTCTTAAAAATCTGTCTCATAACCAAATCCTCCTCTGTTTTCTGAAGGAAAATGCGACTACCTTTGCAGGAGCATAGGATTTTCCTCCTTTGTTTCGTGACGTTTGTACTATATGAATTATAATACTATTTTCTAGTATTGTAAATACTTTAAATGTCAGTATCTAGTATCAATCAATTAATCAAAACTATCAGTCTATATAATAACTTTATTAAATATTTCATAAAATAAGGGGATTTATCAGAATGACATTTGGAGAAAATCTACAATTTTTACTTGAAGAACGCGACATTACTCAAAAAGATTTTGCTTCTATGCTAAACATCGCAAAGACAACATTAAATGGCTACATCAAAAGTAATCATGAACCGGATTTTGAAACTGTAAAAGCCATGGCCGGTGCCCTGCATGTATCCACAGACTGTCTTTTAGGCTACTCTTCGCCAGATGCTCCTACCTCCAAAGAATTTATGTTAATAGAAAAGCTTCGCCAGATGACTCCGGAACAGCGAAATATCATTTATGATCTTGTTTTCGTCATTGACCGTCGTTCCGGGAAAAAATAATTTTCAGATTTGGAAACTATATTTTATATAGAAAAAACTCCTGCGCATCACAAGCACAGGAGCTTTTTACTGTCTGATTCATTTTATAAATATTTTTCTACCAGGATCTCCCCGATTGTCCGGTTTCCCGCCACAATATCGGAATTTCCGGTGATATCCACCGGTTTTCCTTTATAATCCGTGACTTTTCCTCCCGCTTCTTCCACAAGAAGCATTCCGGCTGCATAATCCCAGGGTTTTAAACTGCGTTCGAAGTATGCATCGATTCTTCCTGCCGCCACATAGGCAAGTTCTAATGCCGCGGAACCAAGTCTTCGGATATCCGCACAATCCGTAAATACCTTTTCAAAAATTCTGAAATTTTCTTTTGCAAGTTCGCGGTAATATGGACTTGTTCCTATGGAGATCAGACACTCGGAAAAATTCTGCCTTTTGCTGACGGAGATTGGACTGCCATTTAACAATGCTCCCTTTCCCCGTTCTGCCACAAATATTTCATCAGAATACGGATGATATATGATTCCAAGCGTTAGTACACCCTTTCTTGCAAGTGCCAGTGAAAGTGTACTGTTTCGGAAATCATGGATCAGGTTGGTCGTCCCATCCACCGGATCTAAGATCCAGACATCACCGTCAAAGTCAATATCGCTGTTGTCCTTTTCCTCCCCCATAAACTGAATTTCCGGGTACAGTGCATAGAGTGCGGTTTTTACCTGCTCCTGCACTTTAAAATCGATCTGTGTCACAAAATCCGCAACACCCTTTACCTTGATCTGTGATGAGCCCTCACGGTCTAAAAATAACGGTTTGACCTGTTTTACGATCTCTATGATTTTTTGTGTATCAACACTCATGCTACTGCTCCCCTTTTATTTTTACAATTTCCTTTTCATTCCGCACAATATCACTTATTTTTGCAGTTTCCTTTTCATTCCGCGCAATATCTCTTTATCCTCCGCCGATATCCGGTAAGATTCGATCATTTTCTGGATCGCCTTATTGTATGTTTCGTCATCCAAATGATTCTCCAGTAAAAATGCATGTGTTTCCTTTGGGTATTTTGCATATGCAGTTGCAACGCCCCACGCAACTCCCATTTTCCTGTAATATCCCGGATGGTCGAGTCTGTCCCACACAGCCAGCACACGCGCAATGTATGCCTCTGTCAGGAAATGATCCATCAACATAACTGCAACGACACGCTGCTCAAATTCCTGATCCGATTTCGCATACGGCATCAGAAAATTCCAGACTTTTTCGCGGTGTTTCTGCGCAATTTTAAAAGTTGCACAAAAGCAGTCATTGACCGACCAGTCATGGATCTTCGGGATAAATGCCCGCACATATTCCAAAAGCTCATCGATCTCTCCTTTTGCATATCCGAGTACGAGTCCCTGCAGCATGATCTCCTCATAAGTATCGCAGGCAGCGTGTTCTAAATACCCGCGCCAGTCCTCTTTTGCAATCTTTTTTGCAAGAGTGCGCAGCTTTGGGATACGCACACCTATGATCGGATCTGTTCCGGGAATCAGACCGGATGTAAACTTCTGAAATTTTGGTTCTGCTTCTGCCTTTAGCCATGCGCAGATCTCTTCGTTTGTCATGTGCGGCTCTCCTTGTTTTTATTGTAAACCAAATGCCTTTTATATTAACATACCACACAGGACAGATGAAAACCACCTCTAATTTTCATAGAGTTCCCCATCCACGATACGTACCACTCTCTTCGCATGTTCGGCAACGCTTAAATCATGCGTGATCATAACGATGGTATTTCCCATATCACTCAGACACTGAAATAGTTTCAGCACTTCTTTTCCACTGTTGCGGTCTAAGGCTCCGGTCGGCTCATCTGCCAAGAGGATCGCCGGCTGTCCGACCAAGGCACGCGCGATTGCAACACGCTGCTGCTGACCGCCGGAAAGCTCATTCGGTTTGTGGTCGATTCGCTCTGCAAGCCCTAACATTGCAATGGTATCCATGCTGGCATCTCTTGCATCCTTCAAGGTCATTCCACGCATCAGAAGCGGCATGACAATATTCTGAAGTACATTGTAGGTCGGGATCAGATGATATTTCTGGAAAATGAACCCGATCTTCTGGTTACGGATATTGGTCAGTTCTTTTTCCTTTGCCTTTTCGATCTCCACACCGTCAAGGTTATAGGTTCCCTCGTCTAAGACATCCATGCAGCCGATGATATTCATCAGGGTACTTTTGCCGGAACCGGATGGCCCTAAGATGGCAAGGTATTCTCCCTGTTCGACGGTCAGGGAAATGTCTTTTAATACATGCAGGGAACCAGATCCCATCTTGTAGGATTTGTTGACATTTTGCATGGTGATGATCACGGATGTGTGTTCTGCTGTGGCAGTTTCTTTTGTGTCTGCCAGTATATGTTCATTTGCAAATGGTTTTAGGATTTGTGCTGCGTCCATGTGTGCTCCTTTCTGTGTGTATGGATCGCGTGACTGATTGTAAAACTCAGCTTTACTTTTGTGATATTGTGAAACTGGCACTGGTTTCACAATTATTTTCAGTTTTTGATGAGTTTTGCAATCAGCCATGCTGCCGTTACGTTACTGTAACATCCAGATTTCTTCGATCACTTCGTTGCCGTCACTGTCTGTTTCTACCAATATTTTTAGCAGATCACCTGAGGCAAGGCGTGAGAAGGTGGTCGTAGTGTCAGATGTTGTATGTACGGTTACGCCAACAGGTATCATAGTTGTGACTGTCTCGCCTGCATCTGACCGGACTGCTCTGTACTGTCCGAACCGGCACCATCTTCCGCCTTTGCCTTCTCCTTCGCCCGTTCTTCCGCCGCCTTCGCCACCGACTCATCCACTTCCATATAAGTAACTTCATTCCCCTCAATCGACGAAACATATGCATAGACATACTTCTGATGATCCCCCAGCGCACTTTCCGTCTCAACTCCACCTATCCGCCACATCACACATGCCGCAATAAGTACAATCACTAATACAATTACAACCACAATCGTTACTTTCTTCTTCATCAACCGCCTTAAACCTTTCCCTCTTTTACTCTGCCCCCAGCGCCTCCACCGGCACCAGTTTCGACGCCTTATACGCCGGATAGAATCCAAACAGTGTTCCCGTGATGAGTGCAAACAGCAGTGCAATCAGGAATGATGCCGGTGTCAGTTCAACACGCACACCAAGATACTGTGCCACAGGAGTGACGAGCATGCTTGACACAATGCCAAGCACGCCGCCGATCAGACTGATTGCAGCCGCCTCCGCGAGGAACTCCAGCAGAATGTCCCGCTTGGAACAGCCGATCGCTTTTAAGATACCGATCTCATTGGTCCGCTCTTTTACAGATACAAACAATACGTTCATGATGCCGATACCACCGACCACAAATACAATGGCTGCCATAGCCATCAGAAGCATCGTCAATATCTCATTGGACGCCGATGCAGCTTCCATCTTGCTTCCCGCATCCTCAAAGGTAAATTCTGCATTCGGATAGGAAGTTGCAAGCACTTCCGTGATCTCCTCCGTGACACCGGACACATTGCTTACGTCCTCCGCGATCACGGTGATAGTCGGACTTACATTCGTTCCCACTAAATATTTCACCCCGGTCGCATACGGAATGAAAACGGAATCATCCGGGCTGATACCGGAAGCCACCGTACCCATAGAAGAAAGCACCCCGTTTACCACATAAGATCGGTCATCGATATAGATCACACTGCCATATGCATCGATTGCACTTCCAAAGATCTCTTCCGCAATAGAAGCGCCTAGCACGCAGACTTTTTCTTTATTCTCATCATCGGATTCTGTGATAAAATCTCCGACTGCAAGACTGAGATTACTGATAGCTGCATAGTTGTCCTTGACTCCGGCGATCGAGTAGTTCTGTGCCTCATCGAGATCACCGCCATCCACGGTAGACCTTGTCGTATAGGAGATCGTTGCCGCTGAGATCCCGGAGACAAAAGTTTCAATATCGTCCACGTCATCTTCATCTAACGTGATATTTTCCTGGTTTATGCGGTCTTCCATATCGCTGCCGCCGCCAAAGAAGCCACCCATGTCACCCGGCATGCCGCCTCCGTCACCACCATTTCCACCTCCGGGGCCACCCGACGGTCCACCGCCGGAAGAGTCGCCACCGCCCGTAAATCCTCCCGAAGGTCCACCGGAAGCCCCTGACCCTCCCGATGAACTGCTGCCGGATGGTGCACCGCTGCCGGAAGGCATCATCATCATTCCTGAGTCTGAGGAATCATCGGAACTTTGATTTCCACCACGGTTTTTATCACCACTGTCATAGGAAATGTCGATTGCACCTGCATTTAAGTTTTTAAACTGGTCTGCCACATCCTCCTGACCGCCTTTTCCGATGGCGATCACCATCACGATCGTAGCCGCGCCGACAATGATACCGATCGACGTCATGATCGTTTTAAATTTATTCTGGGTAATATTGATCCAGACAAGTCTTAATAATTCCGATGGTTTCATTCGCCCGTCACCTGACTTTCTATCAGAACCGTCTCTCCCTCGGAAAGTCCCTCTGTGATCTCCACATTGACGCCATCGGAAAATCCGGTAGTCACTTCTTTTTTCTCAATGGTTCCATCACTGTCTTTGACTTTCACATAAGAAACCGTTCCCTCGTTGATGATCGCTTTATTAGAAACATAGACAACGTCTGCCACCTGTTTTTCAATGAATGTCACATTTCCTGTCATATCCGTGTAAATGCCGTCCACGTCACCATTTATTTTTACCGTCACATTATAAGAGACTGTGGAAGAACCACTCGATACGGAAGTATCAATACTTTCAACTTCACCGAAAAATGTCTGGTCCTCATAAGCGTTGAGCTCGATCATGACCTCGTCTCCGATTGCGATCTCAGAGATATCCTCCTCGGACACAGATACTGTCATCGTCACTGCATCTGTGTCCGCAAATGTCACAATGCTCGTGCCTGCAGACAGATCATCTCCTGCCTCGTATCCGACCGACATGATCGTGCCGTCATAATCCGAATAGATCGTGCCATCTCCGACAAATATCTCAAATTCAGATAAAGCCTCTTTGGCATCTGTCAACGTGTCCTGCGCCGTATCCACTGATACATCCACGCCTGCCACATCTGCGGAATACTGGCTGTCTGCATTTTCGTAGGATAACATTGCCTCTTTGTATTTTTTCTCTGCCTCCACAGATTTTGTAGTGTATGCACTCTTTGCCGCTTTTAATTTATTGTACAGTTTGTCATAATTTCCCTGCTCATCTGCAAGTGACTCACTTAAATCCATTCCACTGTCGATCATTTCCTGATAATAGGTAAGAAGTGCCTGTGACTCATCCACTGCCTCCTGGGCTTCATCCACCGCATCCTGCAGTTCACTGATGGTTGCCTCATATTCTTCCTGTGCAACACTTCCCTCCGCCACACTTAAGTTATAGGAATAACTCGCACTTACCTTTTCTTTTGCCGAACTGAGTGCTGCAGAGTTATAATCTGCCGAAGCCTCCGTCACAGCTTCCTGTAATTTTTTCCTGTATTTTTCAATGCTCTCATCTGTCAGCTTTAACAGTGCATCGCCCGCTTTTACCTGCTGTCCGACCGAAACATACACTTCCTCTACCTCCAGTGCCACCGATGAATTATTGGTGGATGTTCCCGTTGTCTGGGTTCCACTTGTCTGGCTGCTGCCAGAATTTGAAGACGTACTGATATCTTCAGCCATATCCTGTGAAATGCTTCCGATTGTCACACTTCCACTCTCTGTAATCCCGACGGTAAGCGTTCCATATTCTGCTGTCGTTTCTTTATAAACCGTTTCTGATTCGCCGCTGTCCGAAGTCTGATGTGCATATACGCTGATCCCTCCGATCAAAAGAAGTGCTGCTGCGCCCAATGAAAGAACTACTGTCACTTTTTTCTTTTTCATTCTGTTTTTTCCTCCTGCTCTCCCTGAAATGTAACGGTTGCGGAAGAACCAGAACCAAGTCTTCCATCCGAATTATCAATTGAAATGATCACTGCATAAGTAACATTCGAAACACTGCCTCCGGTCGTTGCCGAAGATGCGATCGATGAGACAGTTCCTGTCACTGCTCCATCCCGGTTTCCTGCTATCATGACAGATACCTCATCGCCGACACCAACCTGTGCGATATTCTCCTGTGGCACTTCCACGGAAATCATGATCGTCTGTGTATCACAATACAGCGCAAACGCAGTACCTGACTGCAGCGTATCTTCTGCCTCATAAGGCACTGCCGCGATCGTTCCATCTTCATCCGCCGTAACAACACCATCTTCTAATGCAAGAAGTGCTGTCTGTTCCTCTTTTAATGTATCAAGTGTATCCTGCGCGGACTCCACTGCACTCTCCAGTTCCGAGACGGTCAATTCATAGGTACTTCCCGCATATTTTCCTTCCACCACTGCAGTGTCATATTCATTTTGCAGTTCTGCTTTCTGCGTTGTCGCATCACGCTCTGCCTGTTCATAGTCAGATTTTAAATCATCCAGACTATCCGTCAGTTCCGTAATTTTAGTGTTGGTTTCTTCCACATTTTTATTGTAAGTTTCGACCGCGGAGTCAAATTCCTTCTGTGCCTGTTCGAGTGTACTCTGTACAGCATCTGCAGACTGCTGTGCCTGTGTCAGCGTATCCGACTGCTGCTCCCTCGTCGTATAATCATCCATTGCCTGCTGTACAACAGAAAGTAATATATCCGAATCCGCTCCCGCCTCGATCTGCGCCTTGATATAAGTTAAATCCGTCGATACCGCCTGACTTGCACTATTATCCGAATTTTGTGCCTGTGTCAGCGTATCCTGTGCCTGCGCTAATGCTGTTGTCGCTGCATCAACTGCAGCCTTTTTTTCATCAATCGCACACTCCACATAGTAATCATTGTTATCGATCTTCGTCTGATATTCCGAAATCTGCTCTACCGCCTCATCATAGGCTTCTTTTTTTTCTTCCACTGCGGCATCTAGCGCATCTACCTGTGCCTGATAACTGTCCGCTGCGGTCTGAGCTGTCAGATCGGCGTCCTGCTTTGTGCTCTCCGCAGAAAGTTTTCCGCTTGCAAGATTCGCCTCGGCTGTTTTTAATGTATTCTCGGCATCACTGATGGCATCTTCGTAATATGATTTTGCCGCTTCCATGCTCTCATCCGTCAGTTTAAACAGGGCATCCCCTTTGCTCACGATATCCCCGGATGAAGCATAGACTTCTTCCACGGTCATTGTGACTGCATTTACCGTAAATTCCGGCATCTGGCTGACCGTGCCGATCTGCGTGGTACCTTCTTCCGAAAAAGAGCCGTCTGTACTCTCCTGCTGGTCTGTATTCTGAGCTTTTACACTATTTTCCGTACTGTCCGTCTGTGCTCCGGATACTGCAGCCTGATATCCGATTCCGCCGGTCATCACACAGACTGCTGCGATGCTGACGATCACACTTGCCATTCTTTTTCCTGGTTTTCTCATTGCCTTCCTCACTTTCCATACTCATGCGCTCCGTTTTGACAATACAAAAATAACATTGCAACCTAAAGAACAGCTGATTGCAATGTGATGGTTATGTGAAGAAAGCGTTAAATAAGTGTGTCATATAAAAATGCCGGAGTGGCACACATCTTTTTGCACCACTCCGGCATTTTTCGTTTTTCGTGATATTCTTTTTTATGATTGCCGGTTGTCACACACTCACGTTGTCATGTGCACCAGGTCAGTGCGTCTCCCCACTGATCGTCTTCACATCTGCCTCGTTCTCAACGATCGCCCGGATGCCGCACTCTAATGCCTTTGCGATCATCTCCGCCGGCATGCTCGGTGTTCCCTCCGGCAGATCAAGCGTCTGCTCAGGTAAGTATGGGACATGGACAAATCCACCCCTCATATGTGGATATTCCTTATCGATCATGTAGAGGACACGGTACATGATATCGTTGCAGACAAAAGTTCCGGCTGTATAGGAAACGCGCGCCGGGATCTTTGCCTCTTTCATATACTGTACCATGCTCTTGACTGGAAGCGACGCAAAATATGCATTTTCTCCGTCTTCCCGGATTGGTGTATCGAGCGGCTGCTTTCCCTCATTGTCCGGGATACGCGCTTCCATCAGATTGATTGCGACTTTTTCCACTGTGATCCCGGATCTTCCACCAGCCTGTCCGACACATAAAACTGCATCCGGATGATGTTTCTCCACTGCAGCCCTGACCACTTCCTCATCCTTTCCAAACACGGTCGGGATTTCAATTTTGATCACTTCTGCCCCCGCTATCACATCAGGGAGAAGTTTGACTGCCTCGTAGGCAGGATTGATCACTGCTCCGCCAAACGGTTCAAAGCCTGTCACTAATATTTTCATTCGTATGCTCCTTTTATCTCCGGTTATTTGTTCAGGAAACGATCCCACTCTTGTGTATCCCCGGAACCGCTGACACGAAGCAAAAAGGTATGATCCTCCGTATCGATGGAAATAACATAATTTCCGTTTTCCTGCTCAATGGAATACACTTCACAGCCCTCTAATTCCTTGAATTTGTCTGCATACGCCTCCGGTGCGATCGTAATATCCTCATTTTTCCGTTTTAAATTGCCGTTCGCATCATAGACTTTATAGCCTTCCTCCACCAGTGCTTCAATTTTCGGTTCACTGATCTTTAAAACCAGTTCATTTGCACGCATCTCCCGGATATCGCGGTTGCAGGAATTCTCCGGCAGAATCGTCACATTATCAAATACGATTTCAAACATCCCGTTTACCGCGCAGATCTGCGCAATGTATGCCTCCTTAAAACAAAAATGATCCAGTTCATTTATCGTATGATATTTCATGGTAATCCTCCATTCCCACGCTGTTTTCACAGTATTTTCCTGATCATTATACCATTTCCCATTTCATTTTGACAATTCGAAAAAAATACCGTACAATTCTTTCGGTTAAAAATATTTATCATCATTATTTTACGGAGATCAGCCTATGAAAAAAATTGCTTTTTTTGATATTGACGGAACCTTAACCTCGGAGATCGACGGTTCCCTGCCGAAGAGTGCCATAAATGCCATTAGACATGCGCGCACCTTTGGTCATCTGATGTTTATTAATACCGGCCGCTGCTTTCAGAACGTGGAACCACGTTTCAGACGGATCGGTTTTGACGGATATGTCTGCGGATGCGGCACAAATATTTTCTGTTCCGGCACAGAGGCACTGCACGTTGCACAGACACACAGCATTACCATGCAGCTGTTAGAGGCGGCACGCAAAACCAATGTGGATATTCTTTTCGAATCCAGAAAAGAAGTTGCCTTTGATAAAAGCAGATCCCTCACACACCCGGATGCCATACACCAGTATAAAGCATTTTTAAACCGCGGCTATGATATGCCGGAGAATTTGGAAAATCCGAATTTTTTCTGCGATAAATTTGTGGTCTGGTATCAGACTCCTGACCAGTTAGAAGAATTCCGGAAAGTCAGCGATCCTTATTTTACCTGCATCGACCGCGGCGGTACCTTCCGCGAATTTGTTCCAATCGGTTACAGCAAAGCGACCGGCATCCAGTATGTGCTTGACTATTATCATCTGGATCTTGACGCCGCCTATGCGATCGGCGACAGCAACAACGATCTTCCGATGCTCTCTTATGTACCAAACAGCGTCGCCATGGGAAATGCTTCCCCGGCTTCCCTGTTTGATCAGGTATCTTTTGTAACAAAACGCGCAAGCGAGGATGGTATTGCTTATGCGTTAGAGCAGCTTGGATTTTTCGAGTCGTGATTTCTTTACACAGACACCAAAATTTCCGCGGACATTCTATTCATTCATCATGCAGATCATCTTTTATTTTACGCAATATCTTGTTTGAGACAGGTCTTAATATCATCCTCAGCATTACTGATCTGTCTCAAATGAAACGTATCGGTCAGATACTGTAATACATTCGGACTTAAAAATGCAGGCAGTGTCGGTCCAAGATAGATATTGTGGACACCGAGACTTAAAAGTGCCAAGAGATCTGCCACCGCTTTCTGTTCATACCACGAAACGATCATGGAAAGCGGAAGTCCGTTGACATCACGTTTATCCTCGGAAATGAGTGGTCCCATATCATCGATCGGCTGTCCGATTCCGTTAAAGGTTCTTCCAAGCATTTCCGGTGATACAGTAACCTCCATCGGACGTCCCATCAATCTCGTATGTGTATTGTCCAGGGACATATTCTCGGTTCCTTCAAATACCTGAATGATTGCTTTGTCCTCATTCAGTTCCACAATACGCCCCATTTTCTTTGTTTTATGATCGACTACAAATTCCACGATTTCATCATAGAATGCGTCCTGAACTCCTTCCAGAACAACCAGAGGGCCTTCAACGCTGCTTAGTCCCAGATATTCTATTGCCATGATCTTGACCTCCTTCTATGCATTTTTCTCAATCACTGTATCGTAGAAACGGT
>OKVK01000857.1_pt1 | contig 17911 bp, 17 predicted proteins | sample 1604771 | NCBI WGS metagenome assembly OKVK01 (sample SAMN01760906, study PRJEB22395) | human gut metagenome | reverse complement strand
ACGCCGCCGCCCGCCATCGAGCAGAGTTTTACACCTAATTGGGGATAAAACAGCTTATGGCCGGCGGTGGAGTGGCACTGATCGGAACGACTCTGGTTCCGTTACTGGCTGGTCTATTCTAAAAAACCAGTAATTGCTGATTGACTATGTATAGACAGTGTCATATAATAAATATACAAGAAAGAGAGGTGCTTTTATGGAAAGTATGGGAATTGTTCAAGCGAGAACACCAGAGAGCGTAAAAGAAAACGCGACAAACATTTTAGAAAAGCTTGGCCTTAATATGTCTACGTATATCAATATGGCACTGAATCAGTTGATTATACAGGAAGGAATTCCTTTTGCTGTTAAGCTGGCAAAGTCATCCTATACGGATGAAGAGAAAATAAAGGAAGTAGCTGCAACCTTAAGGATGGAAGGTCTAAAGCTGAGTGACAGTGATCTTAGTATGCTTCAGGAGATTAAGAGTGGTAACATGAGCATTGATGATGCGAGAGCGAAAATATTGAGCGAGGTATAATATGCCGGATACAAAATATTGTTATCCTGATACAGATATACTGATCAATAAGCTTGATATAAGAGATCTTGATAAGCTTCATATATTTGAACGGAAGCTGACAATGCTTAGATTGCTGGAACTGCTGGACAAACCAATAAATGGTAAATTTGATTTCAAGCATTTACAGGCTATTCATGCTTATATTTTCCAAGATGTGTATGACTGGGCAGGAAAAGTAAGAACAGTAGACATTGCGAAAGGAAATATGTTTTGTAATGTCAGATTTATTTCAAGTCAGGCTGATGTGATTTTTTCCGGACTTAAGGAAGAGCATTATTTAGCAGGACTGGATGAGGATATGGAAAAGATTATAGCAAAATGTATCAAGAAAAAGTAAATATGGAACAGGGCATAAGGCCGATTGGTGAATTACTCACTGACCGGTCTTTTCTTATGCCCAAAACAACAAGATCCGGTAAAAATGAACAGCCGGAAATCATGAAAAATCAATGGAGGAATTTTATTATGGCATTTTTTCAGAGTGCAGTAGGAACCTTACAGACACTGGTAGTGGCCCTGACAGATAGAAATGCAACATGGAGAGTTGGCGTATACTGCTGACTTTCCAAAGATGACGAACTGACCGGGGAGAGTGCCAGTATCTCCAACCAGAGGGACATTCTGGTGAATTACTGTCAGTCACAAGGATGGCAGGTGGTGGATGTGTTTCAGGATGGTCTCCAGTGCAACAGTTCGCTTCTCGTTTTTGAGGAACTTCGCCAGAAAAGTTGCGGAGAAGGTCGTGCCCACATTCGCAATCACATAAGCGATGATGCATTCCAGCAAGTCCACGTCACGGATCTTGTTCCGCTTCACAATGTCTTTGAGCTGGACAGAGTTGAACAGGTCATGAAGGTAGAGCTTGGAAGGAGCATCCTCGTAGCGGATGTTGGCAAGGTACGGCATACCGCCGGATAGTAGATACTTCTGAAAGTATTTCTTGTTGAATGCGAATAGCCTGGAATTTTAAGTCGATTTGAGTTGTTTATGCCTGGAAACGGTCAATTCTCGGATTCTGAGAGTGATTCTGAGTGTTTATAAATTTTATCATATCACTCATTTTTATTCTCCCAAACCCGATTTTATTTACATACTATTATTTTTTAATGCAGTGCTTTTGTTGGGCAGACCAGTGTACATTCGTAGCAGAGGATGCACTCTGTTCCATTTTTTCGTTTGCGGGTTTCCTTGTTGATCTCCACGTTCATGGGACAGACCCGCAGACATTTGCCGCAGTGGATGCATTTACTCTCGTCACAATGGACCCGCAGCAGGGAGAAATAGCTCATGGGCTTGAGAAACACCGTGATGGGGCAGAGATACTTGCAGAACGCGCGATTATCCTTGAAGGCGAATGCCAACACGATGCCAGCGATGTAGTAAAACACATTTCCAGCGAGAAACAGCCAGAACATGATTTTTTCCAGATGTACGGTCTTCATCAAAAATAGCCCGGACACCAATGCCAGAGACAGAGCAAACATTATATAGCGCAGAACGCCCAGCTTTTCTTTCCGCGGTTTCTGAGGCTTTTTATAAGGCAGAAAATCCAGCAACATCGCCGTCCAGCAGGCGTAGCCGCACCAGCCGCGCCCGAACAACAGAGGTCCAAAGATTTTTGCAACCGCATAGTGGATCGTCGCCGCCTCAAATACGCCGAGGAACAGGTAGTACCAGAACCCTTCGATCTGCATATTCTCGCGGGAGATGACACCGAGGTACAGCAGCATATAGTTTCCCACCGCCAGCTGTACGAAATGGCGGGCATATCGTTTCCCGGCGGTAAAGAGCGCTGTTCCTATCCAAAGGCAGACTCCGATGTAGCTGAAATTCAGCAGATAGAACAGGTTGCCTTTTGTGAGCCATAGTGTGATTGCTACTGCTTCAAACAACAGAAACAGAAGGAGCGACACAACATATTTTGAAAATCTTCTACTATTTGTCATTTCCTTTCTTTCCTTTCCTTTTAAATAATAAAGATGATAAGTAAAATATGCAATCATGATTCTGTAAAATAATAATGAAACAGACCACTTTAGCAACAAACCATTCTATGGTAATATAAATTCAGTTATAGATATTCTCATCTTCAAAAGGTAGAAAGGTGTAATTCTTTGATGATATATACAGTAAAACGGATTGATGAAGATTTAGATTTCGGTTGTGAAGAACGATTTGAAGACATGCCAGTCATGGCAATAGTGACTCTTATAAATTCTTCAAGAGAAGAAGTGATTGTAAAAGTAGAAGATACCATGCTCTATGAACGTAACATCAATGAAGGTGATAAAGTTTGCTTTGGTGTAAATAATAAATTAGAAAAAATAGAATAATGTGCACTAAAAACCAGTCTTTCCATGGGTGTGAGACTGGTTTTTTTATTCCTTAATCAACGGGTGATCTTTATAATATTTTCTTGTGAAATTCAAAAAAGTCTGCATATCATTACTGATATATTTTCCTTTTTTCCAAATCATACCGATTTTAATAAAGAGCGGCGGTTTTAATGGAAGCTGCACGATATCCGGAAATTTGTCTGTCATGCTGGAATAGAGAAAACATCCGCAGTTGTTATTTTTCAGAAACTGCAGAGTGGTATAAATCTGACTGTTGTGCATCAGAACATGAGGTGTAAAACCTTCCAGTTCAAATCGGATTTTCAGGAGCTGGTTCTGGACGGAGTCTCCGTTGAAGAAAATCAGGGGTATCTGTGCCATATCCTGAATCGTGGCTTCTTCTTTTCGGACTAAAGGATGTTCTTTGCTGACACAGAATACTACCTGGTCATTTGCTAACAGGGCATGATGGAATTTATCGATGTTATACTGCTCCATATTGACCAGTGCCAGATCCAGACTGTCGTTCTGGACGAGATTACAGGCACGAACGGAAGCGTATTCTTCCAGCATGACCGGCACATCCGGGTATTCCTTCTGAAATGCAGTCAGAAGTTCAGGAAAGAATACTGTACTGAGCATGGGAGGAATGCCGATTCGGATAGGAGGTTTGTTGCGGGATAATCCAAAACAGTCCGACTGGAGTTCTGTACAGTACTGCAGAATGTAATTGGCTTTCTCATAAAGGGTTTCACCTTCGCCGGTCAGAATTAACTGATTTCCTTTTCTATAAAAGAGACTGATTCCAAATTCTATCTCCAGATCACGAATGGCTGTGGAGACCGTCGGCTGGGTTACGTAGAGTTCTTCGGCGGCTTTTGTGATACTGTGACAGCGGCTTGCAGTGCAGAAATAACGCAGCTGATTCAAAGTCATGGTATCTGTCCTTTCTTTCTGATATTTCCTATTAATAAAATAACATATTTTTTTTCATTATCCTAGTAAAAATGTATAAAACGGGTATTTTAAATTTGACTCCATAAAAATTTTTTATATGGTCATATAATCTAACAATTTGTTTTTATGAACAACCATAATTATAATGAAAGTACAAATGAAATATGTTCGGCCGACATTTTCAAAAGGGAACTCAGTTATATTAACAGGATGAAAGGGGATTATAAATGTCTCAAACAACTATTACTCTGCTGTTTCTTGCATTTGCAGTCATCAGCTTTATTCTTGAAAAAATTCCACTGGGTCTGACTGCATCTATTTGTGCCATTGGTCTGACACTGACCGGAGTACTTGATTCACAGACGACTTTCGCACAGTATGTAAACAGCAACGTGATTCTCTGTGTTGGCATGTTTGTCGTAGGACAGGCACTGTTTGAAACAGGAATGGCAAATAAAATCGGAGGACTGGTTACTAAATTTGCCAAAACAGAAAAAATGTTAATTGTTGCGATTATGGTGATTGTAGGTATCATGTCCGGATTTTTATCCAATACCGGTACGGCAGCAGTCCTGATTCCGGTTGTCTGTGGAATCGCAGATGAGTCTGGTTATTCCAGAAGCCGCCTTCTGATGCCGCTGGTATTTGCAGCAGCACTTGGTGGAAATCTTTCCATTATTGGCGCACCGGGAAATCTCATGGGTGTGAATGCACTTCAGGAGATGGGATTATCCACCAGCTTCTTTATGTATGCTCCGGTAGGAGTTCCGATGCTGATCCTTGGAATTCTTTACTTTGCTTTCATCGGATACCGTTTCCTTCCGGATGGAAAGAATGCAGTGACAGAGGAAGTAGGAGAGCAGAAAGATTTCAGTAATGTACCGAAGTGGAAACAGGAAGTATCTCTGATTGTATTGATTCTTGTAATTTTAGCAATGATCTTTGAAAAAGAGATCAGTATCAGTATTCAGGTATCAGCCTGCATCGGGGCAATCATACTGGTGTTAACCGGAGTTATCTCTGAAAAAGATGCATTGAAGTCCATTGACTTGAAAGTGGTTCTTCTGTTCGGTGGTTCTCTTGCTCTGGCAAAAGCACTGGATACGACAGGAGCAGGTGTCCTGGTTGCAGACAAGATTGTAGGCCTTCTGGGTGCAAATCCGAATCCGCTTATTCTGCTGTTGGTAATCTTCATTGTAACCTGTGTACTGACGAACTTCATGTCCAACACAGCAACGACGGCTCTGATGGTACCGATTGCTGTATCACTGGCAAACAGTCTGGGAGCGGATCCGCGAGCAGTTGTTATCGCAACCGTTATTGCAGGTTCCTGTGCATATGCGACTCCGATCGGCATGCCGGCGAACACTATGGTAGTAGGACTTGGCGGATATAAATTCAATGACTATGCAAAATCCGGATTACCACTGATTCTGGTATCCTTTGTAGTCTGCATGGTTCTCTTGCCGATCCTGTTCCCGTTCTATCCGTAAGCACGTTAATTTAATGATTCATAAATACCAGGAGGTAATAAAAATGACTAAGGAAAATGGAGTAAAACAGTTAACAGATATGGTAGCTGATTTCGTAGGCCATATCGGAAAAAAATTACCGGATGATGTAGTAAAGAAACTGGAGGAGCTTGGCTCTCAGGAAACTGCTGCACTTCCGAAGGTTCTCTATGAGACCATGACCAAGAACCAGGGTCTGGCTGTAGAGCTCAACAGACCGAGCTGCCAGGATACCGGTGTTCTCCAGTTCTGGCTGAAATGCGGAACCAATTTCCCGTACATCAACGAGCTGGAAGGACTTCTGAAAGAAGCTGTTGTTCAGGCTACTTTTGCAACTCCGTTAAGACATAACTCTGTAGAGACTTTTGATGAGTACAATACTAAGAAAAACGTTGGTAAAGGAACTCCGACCGTATGGTGGGATATCGTACCGAACAGCGATAAATGTGAAATCTATGCATATATGGCAGGTGGCGGATGTACGCTTCCGGGAAAAGCCATGGTTCTGATGCCAGGTGCAGGATACGAAGGAATCACTGATTTTGTACTGGATCAGATGACTACTTATGGACTGAATGCTTGTCCTCCGCTGCTGGTAGGTGTTGGTGTTGGTACCTCCGTAGAGACTGCAGCACTCAATTCCAAGAAAGCATTGATGCGTCCGATCGGATCTCACAATGACAATGCAAATGCAGCAAAGATGGAGAAACTTCTGGAAGACGGAATCAACAAAATTGGCCTTGGACCGCAGGGTATGGGCGGAAAATATTCCGTTATGGGCGTAAATATTGAGAATACCGCACGTCATCCGTCTACCATCGGTGTTGCTGTAAACGTAGGATGCTGGTCTCATCGTCGCGGACATCTGGTTGTAAATGCAGATCTGTCTGTAACCTGTGATACTCATTCCACCTGGAAATTCAATGCATAAGCGGAGGTAAAAATCATGATTGAAATTAGAGGAGATAAAAAAGTTCTCGTTACACCGGTAAGCGCAGAGGATCTGAAAGATATTAAAATCGGTGACATTGTATGGCTGGACGGCGATCTGATGACCTGCCGTGACGTGGCACACCGTCGTCTGGTAGAGTACGGAAGAGAGCTTCCGTATGATATCAAAGACAAAGCTATTTTCCATGCAGGCCCGATCGTTCGTAAGATCGAGGGAACTGAGGATGATTATGAAATGGTTTCCGTAGGACCGACCACTTCCATGCGTATGGAGAAATTTGAATATGAGTTTACAAAACTGACCGGTGTCAGAGTTATCGTTGGAAAAGGCGGAATGGGTCCGAATACAGAGCGTGCCTGCAAAGAGTTTGGCGCAATCCACTGTGTATTCCCGGCAGGCTGTGCAGTCGTTGCAGCTACAGAGGTAGTAAAGATCAAAGAGCATCACTGGGATGAGCTTGGTATGCCGGAGACTTTATGGTGCAACGAAGTCAAAGAATTTGGTCCGCTGATCGTATCTATCGATGCACAGGGACGTAACCTGTTCGAGGAGAACAAAGTAGCTTTCAATGAGAGAAAAGAAGAAGCAAAGAAAGCAATCTATCCGGAAGTAAAATTTATTAAATAATTCTGATAATATGGAGGAACACCGACGATGCCGATGACAAAACCGGGAAAATTTGACAGTCAGGGAGCCTGGGACGGTTTCCGTGGCGAAATGTGGCAGGAAGAGATCAATGTACGTGATTTCATCCAGAAAAACTACACCCCCTATGACGGAGACGAGTCCTTTTTAGCAGGACCGACCGAGTCTACCACGAAATTATGGAATGAAGTGCAGAAGCTTCAGAAAATGGAACGGGAAAAAGGCGGCGTACTGGAATGCGAGACAGAAGTTGTCTCCGGTCTGACCGCTTATGGCCCAGGTTACATCAACGAAGAGATGAAAGACCTGGAGCAGATCGTAGGGCTGCAGACGGACAAGCCATTAAAGAGAGCATTTATGCCCTATGGCGGCATCAAAATGGCTACCAAGGCAGCAGAAACCTATGGTTATGAGATTAACCCGGAACTGAAAAAGATTTTCACGACGTATGTGACGACTCATAATGATGCGGTATTCGGAGCTTATACCCCGGAAATGCGTCTGGCAAGAAAAACCCATGTAGTAACCGGTCTGCCGGATACTTACGGACGTGGACGTATCGTCGGCGATTATCGTCGTGTAGCCCTCTATGGAATTGACCGTCTGATCGAAGCCAAGAAAGTGGCTCATTACCGTGCGGGCTGCGGAAATATGTATGATGATGTCATCCGCATGAGAGAAGAGATCAGCCAGCAGCTGAAAGCTCTGAACGAGATGAAAGAGATGGCGAAGATCTACGGTTATGATATTTCCAGACCGGCAAGAAATGCAAAAGAAGCAGTACAGTGGCTGTATTTTGGATATCTGGCAGCAGTAAAAACCCAGAACGGTGCAGCCATGTCCGTAGGACGTATCTCCACTTTCCTTGATATTTATATTCAGAGAGACCTTGAGAACGGTACCTTAACTGAGGCAGAGGCACAGGAGCTCATTGACCATATGACTATGAAGTTCCGCATGGTAAAATTTGCCCGCATTCCGGAGTATAATCAGCTCTTCTCCGGTGACCCGACCTGGGTTACCCTGGAAGTTGGTGGAACCAGTCTGGATGGAAGACATATGGTAACCAAGAACGATTACCGTTTCCTTCATACTCTGGAGAATATGGGACCGAGCCCGGAGCCGAACCTGACTGTACTGTACAGCCCGAGCCTTCCGAACAACTTTAAGAAATACGCAGCAAAGATTTCTGTTGATACCAGCTCTATCCAGTATGAGAACGATGAAGTTATGAAACCGGAGTGGGGCGATGACTATTCCATCTGCTGCTGTGTATCGGCAACGAAAACTGGACAGGAGATTCAGCTGTTCGGAGCACGTGCAAACCTTGCAAAGACTCTGCTGTATGCATTCAACGGCGGTTTCGATGAGAAACACAGAATTCAGTGCGGACCGAAGATGGAGCGTATCACCTCCGAATATGCAGATTACGACGAAGTAATCGAGAAATTCGACTGGTGGATGGACTGGCTGGCTGACATTTATGTGAATGTACTGAACCTGATCCATTACATGCATGATAAATATTATTATGAGGCTGCTGAGATGGCGCTCATCAATAATGACTGTGAGCGTTCTTTCGCAACCGGTATTGCAGGTTTCTCTCATGTAGTAGACTCTTTGAGTGCGATTAAATATGCAAAAGTAAAGATCATTCGTGACGAGGAAGGTATTACCAAAGACTTCGAGATCGAGGGAGACTTCCCGCGTTACGGTAATGATGATCCGAGAGCAGACGAGCTGGCAACCTGGTTATTAAGAACCTTCTTTGACAAGATCCGCCGTCGTCATACTTATCGTGATTCCAAACCGAGTACCTCTATTCTTACCATCACCTCCAACGTGGTATACGGAGAGGCTACCGGTGCAACACCGGACGGACGTAAAGCATTTACGTCCTTCGCTCCGGGAGCATCACCTTCCTATGGAGCAGAGCAGAACGGTCTTCTGGCATCCCTGAACTCCGTTGCAAAACTGCCGTATCACTGGGCACTGGACGGTATTTCCAATACCCAGACCATCAATCCGGATGCACTGGGACACAGTGAGAACGAGAGAGTGGAAAATCTGGTTCAGATTCTGGACGGATACTTTGAGCAGGATGCTCATCACCTGAATGTGAACGTATTCGGAACAGAGAAGCTGATCGACGCTATGGAGCACCCGGAGAAGGAAGAGTATCAGAATTTCACCATCCGTGTATCCGGTTATGCAGTAAAATTCATCTCTCTGACGAAAAAACAGCAGCTGGATGTTATCGCACGTACCTGCCATAAGACACTGTAATGACAGGCCGGGTACATTCGATTGAAAGTTTCGGACTGGTAGACGGACCGGGCGTGCGCAGTGTAGTCTTTCTGAAAGGCTGTAACCTGCGCTGCCGGTACTGTCATAATCCGGATACCTGGACAAAAGAAGGCGGTGAGGAATGGGAGGCAGAAGGTTTATTTCAGAAGCTGTACCGTTTCAAACCCTACTGGAAAAACAAAGGTGGTATCACTGTCAGTGGCGGCGAAGCCATGCTTCAGATGGAATTTGTCACAGACCTCTTCTCCATTGCCAAAAAGCATGACATTCATACTGCTCTTGATACCAGCGGAGGCCCGTTTTGTATGGAACCGGATTATCTGGAATCCTTTCAGAAATTAATGGATGTCACAGACCTCTTCATCCTGGATATGAAAGAAATGGATCCGGAACGACATAAAGCCTTAACTGGACAGGATAACCGGAACATTCTGGCATTTGCCAGATATCTGTCAGCACATAAAAAACCTATGTGGATCCGTCATGTGCTGGTTCCGGGACTGACAGATTCCAGAGAAAGTCTGGAAGCATTGTATGATTTTATAAGGGAACTGAAAAGTGTGGAACGTGTGGAGATCCTTCCCTATCATACGATGGGAGTTCACAAATGGGAAGCTCTTGGAATTCCCTACTCCTTAAAAAATGTTCTGCCGCCTACGGAAGAAGAAGTAAGACGTGCAGAAGAGATTTTAAGAATCAAATAAGCCAATTTACTGCCAATGAATAAATAAAAAGCAGCCGTTCAGCATGCGCCAATCATGCTGAACGGCTGCTTTTGTTCAACTGGAAGCTGCGAAACTGTTGATTACCATGCCGGCCACGATGAGTGCGATTCCGGCAAAGCCGGTGATACTGGACAGTCTGTCCGCAGGAAGGGAGACCGTGTGAAGACAGTGCAAGGAAACAGATCACCAGCCAGAAGGGCATACTGCAAAGCGTCATGCCAGAATTCCTAAAAAAATAACTTTCTTCATATATCCTCCGTAAATCATTTAGAATAATGTATCGATAGTATCATGCCAGATGGAAAATGTATATCGCACCAATATAATTCCATAAATTTTATGCTTTGGTTGTTTTTTCCTCTAAAATTTGTATACTAAATATAGAAGAAAATATAAGATGAGGAAACAAAAGAGTGGAAGGAAATTTAACCAAGGGACCGATTTTAAAGACACTGACAAAACTGGCAATACCGATTATGGCGTCGTCATTTCTGGGAACTCTATATAATATTACGGACATGGCTTGGATAGGACTTCTCGGTGCGAAGGCAGTGGCGGGTGTTGGCGTGGGAGGCATGTTTACCTGGCTTTCTCAGGGGCTGGTGTCGCTGGCTCGTATGGGTGGACAGGTTCAGGTGGCCCAGCATATTGGCCGGAGAGAACAGGAAGAAGCACATGGATATGCTCAGGCAGCGGTGCAGATGTCGGCATTGCTCGGTATTTTGTTTGCAGCAGTTGTTCTTATATTGCTCAAACCACTGATAGGATTTTTCAAGCTGGAGGATGCAGAGGCGTTGGCGGCAGCTTTTTCTTATACAAAAATTGCCTGTGGGCTGATTATGTTTTCCTTTTTGTCATTGACGCTGACAGGACTTTATACAGCGCAGGGAGATTCTAAAACGCCTTTTGCAGCGAATCTCGTTGGTCTTGCAGTCAATATGATTCTGGATCCGGTGCTCATTTTGGGACCGGGACCTTTTCCCCGGCTGGGCGTAACGGGCGCAGCCATCGCAACTGTGACAGCGCAGTTCATTGTTATGAGTATTCTGGTCATGAGGATTTTCGTAACAAAAAAAGAAAATGTTTTAAAAGGAATTCAGCTGTTTGAAAAAATCCCACCGAAGTACGTGCGTGGAATCTGTAAGATTGGAATTCCCACGGCGCTGCAGGGCATGGCGTATTGCATGATTTCCATGGTGCTGACGCGGATGGTCTCCGGATTTGGTGCGGAAGCCATTGCAACCCAGAGAGTAGGCGGACAGATTGAGTCTGTTTCCTGGAATACGGCGGACGGATTCGGTGCGGCATTGAATGCATTTATCGGGCAGAACTATGGTGCGGGCAAGATGGATCGCGTAAAGAAGGGCTATCGTGCATCTTTGATAACAGTAGGTGTATGGGGACTGTTCATTACCTTGTTGTTTGTCTGCTTTCCGGAACAGATTTCCGGTGTCTTCTTCCATGAACCAACGGCAATTGCTACTGCGGTGGGATATATGATCATTATCGGATACAGCGAGGCCTTTATGAGCGTGGAGCTGATGACGGTAGGTGCGCTGTCAGGACTTGGAAAGACCCATCTTTGCAGTGTCATCAGCATTACACTGACCAGTGCAAGAATTCCGTTGGCAATACTTCTGTCCGGTACGGCATTAGGATTGCTGGGTATCTGGTGGGCGTTGACTGCGACATCTGTTGTTAAGGGAATTGTTTTTGTAATGGCGTTTTACTGGATCACGGCGAGAATGAGGAATTCCAAATAGTTATATAAAAAACAAGCCCGGGAATTATTTCGGGCTTGTTTTTTGAAGACCCAGGGTTTGCGTTTGGAAAGCATCGGGCTTCATGTATCTTTTTCTGCTATAATTTAAAAGCAGTTTATAGTAGAGGATTATAATTATTTATATAACAATGAATATAAAACGAAATGGAATATACGGGAGGATAACAAATGAAAAGAACTGGTGTTGTGACGGACAGCCACAGTAGTATCAAGCCGGCTGAAGCGGCAAAACTTGGGGTACTGCTCTTGCCCATGCCGTTTTATTTGGATGATGAGTGTTATTATGAAGATGTGACTATTACGAGAGAAGAGTTTTTCGAGAAAGTAAGAGGCGGTGCAAAAGTCAGCACTTCCCAGCCAACACCGGATGCAGTGTGTAAGCTTTGGGATCAGGCGCTTGAGCAGTTTGAGGAAATCGTATATATTCCGCTGAGCAGCGCCCTGAGCGGAGCATGCGGAACAGCCATGATGCTTGCACAGGAAGAACCTTATGCGGGAAAGGTATTTGTGGTAGATAATGGACGTGTTTCCTCTACCCAGAAGAGAACAGTACTGGATGCGCTGGAACTGATCGAAGAAGGTTATTCCGCCGGGCAGATTAAGGAAATGCTGGAAGCAGCCAGAGAGAGAAGCATGATTTACATCGGTGTGGAAACGTTGGAATTCTTAAAACGCGGTGGCAGAATCAGTAAGACCAGTGCAGCTCTGGGAAGCCTTATGAATATCCGGCCAGTTTTGAAGTTCAGTACCGGAATACTGGAAACATATAAGAAATGTCATGGATTCCATCGTGCAAAAAAAGAGATGATTGATGCCATGAAAAATGAATTTGCTACCAACTTTAAAGAGGAAGTTGAAAAAGGTGAAATATATCTTCTGGCTGCCAGCAGCGCTTCCAAAGAAGCTTCCGATGAATGGGTAAAGGAGATTCAGGAAGCATTTCCGGGTATGGATGTGGTATGTGATGAACTGTCTCTGGGTGTCAGCTGCCATATTGGACCGGGAGGCCTTGGAATTGGTTGTTCCTGCAAGCCCAGGAGGATATAAGAAGGATGCTGGGAAGAACACATTTTTTTGTGGGGACTGCAGTGAGTCTGGCAGTTCTTCATCCGCAGTCTATGTCCTCACTGGTTGCAGGTGCTGGAGCAGCGGCGATTGGAAGTATGATCAGTGATGTAGACTCTGGCACCTCGCAGGCACATCAGGAAGCAGATAAAATTATGGCAGCAGTGATTGCAGTTTCTGCTGTAGTTATTATCCTGGATTATAAATTCCATGTGGGTATCTACAACCGTCTCATGAGGGACAGCAGCATCGCAAGACTTCTGACAGGAGTGCTTGGATTCCTGGTGATCTGTCTCTATGGCCGGGATACACCGCATCGGTCATTTATGCATTCTTTTCTTGGAGCAGTTATGCTCACGGGGTGTGTGGATGTGATTTATCCAGATGCTGCACATTATTTTGCAGTGGGATTTTTATCTCATCTGGCACTGGATCTTCTGAACCGGAGATCTGTGAAATTATTCTGGCCCTGGAAAAAGGGATATTGTATGGGAATATGTTCCTCTCGAGGCTGGATTAATCATCTCTGTATGCTGGCTGGAATGGGAATACTGGCGCTTGATCTGATTCTGTCTGCACCGGCGGCGAGACTGGCAGGACGGATTTTAAAATGGATTTCATAAAAAGTGATGCTATTAAAATCTTGAACATCTAGAAATTGGGCATATGAGAAAATTCCTAAAAATAAAGTCCAAAAAGACAAGTTCTGCGACTCTTTAAGTGCAATATCCGGTAGATCATGAAACGTTTTGGCTATATAGAAATTTGATAAACAGTGCTACCCATGAAAGAAAGAATTGTTGGATGTATGAAGAAAGTTCATGTTTATCTGCCCGATTGCCTGTAAAATGGGAGAAAAACGGGTGTGACAAGAGAAGTTTTGGGTAGAGCAACAGAAAGCCAAAGTATATGCCTAGCGATCCGCAAGCATACTGAAAAAACGTAAAGGAAATATGATAAATGGAACCCTACTATTATACAAAGTTGAACAAACAACACCAGGCGGTGTATCACGCCATGCAGCAGTGTCTGATCAGTCTGGCGGATGAGTGGCAGATGCCGCGGGTGAGTGGAGAGGCACTTTATAATATCTTCTTTCAGTTACGTCTTGATCATCCGGAGATTTTCTGGGCAACGGGATTTAAGTATCGGTATTATGAGAATTCCGGGAATCTGATTTTCCTGCCGGAGTATTTGTTTGAAAAGGCAAAAATCCGGGAACATCAGAAAGCAATGGCATCCCGTGTGGAGAAGCTGGTGCGTCCGGCAAAATCTATGTCCGAGCTGGAAAAAGAGAAATATGTACATGATTTTATCTGTCAGAATGTCCGGTATGACAAGCTGAAAAAATCTTATTCTCATGAGATCATCGGACCATTGGGACAGGGGGTCGGTGTCTGTGAAGGAATTGCAAAATCTGTAAAGGTGCTTCTGGATGCGCTGGGCGTTTGGAACGTCATTGCCATCTGTGGCAATAACCCGGAGAAAGGGATCAAATATCGCCATACCTGGAATATCGTAAAGATCGGCGGGACATATTATCATCTGGATGCGACCTTTGATAACAGTCTGGGAGACGAAGAGATCCGGTATGATTACTTTAATCTGGATGATAAAAATATTTTCAGGGATCATGAGCCTTTGATTGCACCGGCACCATCCTGCACAGATGGCGGTCATTTTTATTACAAAGAGAAGAAATTGTCGTTCACGAAGGTGGAAGATGTGTATAAACGTTCCCTGCAGGCCGCGAAGAAGGGGAAAACTTTGGATTTTCACTGGAGGGGAGGATATCTGACAAAAGAAGTGTTAAAGGAATTGCTGGATGAGATTCATAAGGCAGGAGAAGAACGTCAGAAAAAAGCAATCGTGAACCTCAACTGGCCACAGGCAGTACTTCGTGTAAGGTATGCCGACGGCGCGGTATCAGAAGAGGTTCACATGCAGGAAGCGAACGAAGGCGAACAGGAATAACGGTTCTGCCTATTTGAACTTTTTGAAGAAATTGCTTTTCCAGCGTTTTCTGCTCTTATAACGTCTGCGGTTTTTACTGGAGAAAGAGTTGCGGTCTGCTCTCTTTCTCCATTTTGTTATAAAATCAAAACGGATGGAATAGTTTTTCATGATTTTATGGCTCAGCAGGATGACAATAATCAGTGCTGCCAGTGTGCCGCCAGCCCATGCGATTATCCGGAGGTTAATTTTGATCACCCGCATACCGGATGCAGTCCGGGCGGTCGAAATATGATTCTGTGAGGCGGAACCGTCAGCGGCATCAGATGCGTTCTCTGTGTTGGAAAACGGGAACTGCGTGTCGGTGGTGCCTGCCATATAGAGATTGGTAGAACCGACGGTCTGGCCCGCATAGCTGTAACTTAGAGTGGCAATAATGTCAGAATCCGTCCCATCACCGTTGTCATTGAAGGTCAGGCTTGGAGTGGCATCTGACAGGGAGGCTGTGACAGGAAGTATGGCATAGCCTTCTGTATCCATCTGAATCATTGGTGCAGAATTTCCGAAAATGGAGGTTCCGGCATCAAACATCTGATTCTGTCCAATCGTAAAGTTCGTTTCATTTTCAGCGATATTTACTTTCTGGAAATTTTCTGTGGCATAATTTAACAGATTCTGTGTATCCGGGTAAATGGGGACTCCTTTTTCCGCAGTTCCCTGGCTTTTCATAGTGACAACGACCAGGTCCATACCATTTCGGGTGGCACAGGTAACCAGTGTATTTAGTGCAGCAGTGGTATAACCAGTTTTGCCGGCAAATACTGTCGGATCCAGATACTTGGAAGTCTTGTATCCGGAGATCATATAATGATGGTTATTCATCAACAGTTCGTCAGATTTCTTGTTGGTAGCGCGTAAGACATAACGCGAAGTGCCGCTGATCTTTCGAAATTCCTCATGTTTTGTGGCTTCACTGGTAATGAGTGCCATATCGTGGGCACTGGTATAGTGTTCTTCATTGGGAAGTCCGCTGGGATTTGCAAAATGTGTGTTGGTACAGCCCAGTTCGGCAGCTCTCTGGTTCATCAGATTCGCAAATTCTTCTGTGGAACCGGAGATATGCTCTGCGATGGCATTAGCGCACTCATTGGCGGATTCCAGCATGATAGCGTAGAGACATTCCTCTACAGTCAGTACCTCTCCCTCATCGCGGGCAATACTGCTGCTTCCGTAATCAATAGAATAAACGGCATTGTGGGAGAATGTAACTTCCTCGTCCATCTGGCAGTTTTCCAGAGCAAGAAGTACGGTCATAATCTTGGTAATACTGGCAGGATAATGCTGCTCGTCAATGCCTTTTGCATACAAGATGGTACCGGTAGAAGCTTCCATGACAATGGCAGATTCTGCATAGACCTGGGGGCCTGTCGGCCAGTTTTCCCAGGAGTTGGAATCAATTTCTTTATTGTAACGGGCATCTACTTCTGCCTGAAGGGCAGCAGCGGCCGCCTGCTCAGCGGCTTTTTGTGCGTTAGATTTAGATTTTGTCTTTGCCTGCACCGGCATGGAAAAGACGGTGGTAACACAAAGCACTGATACGAGAAGATATCGTTTTAATCTATTTATAAAATGCATGATTTACCTCATAAAAAGAATGTTATTATTTGCTATTATAGTGTATTAAAGTAGGGCATGCAAGGGAGGATAGGAAAAGTTCATAATATTTAAAAAAAGTTTCTGCTGATTTTCAAAAAGAAATCGAAAAAATTAAAAAGGATTCTTTGAAGGCGGATTCGGAAAATATCTTCTGCCAGGCATTCTGCTTCAGTCAGTACTGATTGGAGGCGGCTATGCAACAGGACGTGAGATCGTATCCTACGGAGCAAAATTTGGAGCGAAAGGATGGGTCGCAGGAATCGGTATTCTGATCGGATTTGCAATTGTTGCAGTTCTGACTTTCGAAATTTCCAGATTATATAAGACTTATGATTACAAGAGTATGATCAAAGTGCTGATCGGACCGGCATGGCCGTTGTTTGATGTGGCATATGTACTGATGATGATTCTTGTTATCGCGATTATGGCGTCGGCCAGCGGTTCTATAGTCGAACAGACAACGGGACTGAATTATTGGACAGGAGTTGTTTTACTTGTAGCTGTAACCGGCGGACTGATGTTCTTTGGTGATGCGTTGATTGAACGTTTTGAAACCTGGGGAACAGTTCTTCTCTATGCAGGATATATTATTTTCAGCGGCATGGTGATCATTAACGGACATGATAATATTACCCGGGTAATGGCAACTTCTGATATGAGTTATACCGGAGAGACCGGTATTCTTCCGGTTCTCTGGATTGGTGTCATCTATGTGGCATATAATCTTTGCGTATATCCGGCATCCATGTTCTCTCTGAAGAGACAGGAATCCAGAAAACAGTGTGTAGTCAGTGGATTGCTGGCAGGCGTGTTGATGACTATCCCGTGGTTCCTGACCTATTTCTCACTGATGAGTTTCTATCCGAGTGAAGAAGTACTTGGTGCTCAGATTCCGTGGCTTGTTATGATGAACAGCATTGATGCTCCGGCAATCTGCTCAGTTGCCTTTGGTGTAGTTATGGGATGGACTCTGATTGAAACTTCAACTGGTGTTATCCACGCACTGCTTGGCCGGATTAATGTAGGACTCACAGAGATTAATAAGAAGGAACTCGGCAGCAAAAAACAGGCAGTTATAACCGTTGTGATCCTGGTATCTGCCTGCCTGATGTCCAAATTTGGAATTATTGCATTGATTGAAAAAGGATACACAGCTATTTCTTATGCATTTATGGTTCTGTATCTGGTTCCGATTCTTACGATCGGTGTTTATAAAATTCTGAAGAAAGAGCCAATTCTCAAAGTAGAAGGAGTACCGGCAGTAGAGGAGTCAAGAGTATGAAAGAAGTTGGATATTACAATGGAACGATAGGACCTTTAAGCGAGATCAGTTGCCCGATTTTGGACAGAGCCGTATATTTTGGTGATGGCTGCTATGATGCTACTTATGTACAGAATGGAGTCATTTTTGCACTGGAAGATCATTTTGACCGATTTTATAACAGTTGCAGACTTCTTC
>OKVK01000854.1_pt1 | contig 17956 bp, 18 predicted proteins | sample 1604771 | NCBI WGS metagenome assembly OKVK01 (sample SAMN01760906, study PRJEB22395) | human gut metagenome | reverse complement strand
ATACTTAGCTTCCGGGAATTTGCGTTATGCCGGAAAAATTCACTGTCTGAGCGAAGCGAGTTTGAATTTTTCCGGCATGGTTTTAGCAAATTTCCGGAAGCTTAGTATTCCTGCCTCCGCAGCCGTATCAGAAAACAAATATTTTCCTGTGCGTCCCCATACCCGCCACCCCCAAAAAGAAACGCAAAAAGACTCTCAGAGAAATCTCCGAGAGTCTTAAATTGCTAAAATCTATTATGCTAATTTCATCGGGTTGATCTTCACACCAGGTCCCATTGTCGGAGCAATAACAACGCTCTTTAAATACTGACCTTTCAGTGTGCTTGGTCTAGCCTTAACGATAGCATCGATCAGCGTCTGGAAGTTGTCGCTTAACTGTTCCTCTGTAAAGGATGCTTTACCAACCGGAACATGAATGATGTTGGTTTTATCAAGACGGTACTCAATCTTACCTGCTTTGATATCGTGAACTGCTTTAGTAACGTCCATTGTTACTGTACCAGCTTTCGGGTTTGGCATTAAACCTTTCGGTCCAAGTACACGACCAAGACGACCAACAACACCCATCATATCTGGAGTTGCAACAACAACGTCGAACTCGAACCAGTTATCGTTCTGGATCTTAGGAATAAGCTCCTCGCCACCAACGAAATCTGCTCCAGCTGCAAGAGCCTCATCAGCCTTAGCACCCTTAGCAAATACTAATACACGTACAGTCTTACCTGTTCCGTGTGGAAGAACAACAGCTCCTCTGATCTGCTGCTCAGCGTGACGTCCATCACAACCTGTTCTGATATGTGCTTCGATTGTCTCGTCGAATTTAGCAGTAGCGTTCTTCTTTACTAATGAGATAGCGTCTGCTGCTTCATATAATGTCTGGCGGTCAATATTCTTGGCTGCCTCAACGTATTTCTTTCCTCTTTTCATTATAAACCTCCTAGTGGTAATATCGGAAGGATTCTATCTTTCCTCCCACAATAATCATGAATCAAATGTAGATTAGTCTTCTACAACGATACCCATACTCTTAGCTGTTCCTTCGATCATAGAAGTAGCTGCTTCGATAGATGCAGCGTTAAGATCTGGCATCTTAAGCTCAGCGATCTTCTGAACTTCTGCTCTCTTAATAGTAGCAACCTTAGTCTTGTTAGGTACGCCTGATCCTGACTTAATGTTGCAAGCCTTCTTAAGAAGTACTGCTGCAGGTGGAGTCTTTGTAATAAAGCTGAAGCTTCTATCAGCATAAACTGTAATAACTACAGGTATGATAAGATCTCCCTGATCTGCTGTCTTAGCATTGAACTGCTTTGTGAATTCTACGATGTTAACACCGTGCTGACCAAGTGCTGGACCAACTGGTGGAGCTGGTGTAGCCTTGCCGGCAGGAATCTGTAATTTAATATATCCTGTTACTTTCTTTGCCATTTTGGCACCTCCTAAAAATAAATGTGGTAATTGGCGACCATCATAATATTACCCGCTATCCATCTCCCAAGAATCACCTTTAGGTGATTCTTGCAAATGAATTAGCGAAGCTAATTCATTTTGGTCTCCCACGTCCCAGGATCGGGACTGCTTCTTACAATAACTTCACATCTGTGAAATCAATCTCGACCGGTGTTTCACGACCGAACATCTCAACATTAATTGTAAGGCACTGCTTGCCCTCATTAATATTGGTAATCTCACCAACTGTATCTTCCCATGCACCAGAGAGGATCATAACCTTATCGCCGACCTTGCCAGCGAACTGGATAACAGGCTTAACTTCCTGTTCTTCCTCAAGGCTTATGCCGAGATTCTTAATTTCTGTTGGTGTAAGTGGTACTGGCTTTGATCCAGGACCAACAAACCCTGTAACACCTCTTGTGTTTCTGACAACATACCAACTATCGTCGTTCATTACCATCTTCACAAGAACGTATCCAGGAAACATTTTCTTCTGAGCAGCTTTCTTAGAGCCATCCTTAATCTCCACTACTGTTTCAAGTGGAACGATAACTTCAAGAATCTGATCGTGAAGATTTCTGTTTTCAACTGTCTTCTCAATGTTAGCCTTCACCTTGTTCTCATAACCTGAGTAAGTGTGAACTACATACCATTTTGCGTCATCCATACAATCACCTATTCCTTATTTTACAATGAACTCAATTCCAAAGCGGACAATTAAATCCACAACTGCAATGATTACACCTAATAATACGGACACAGCCAATACAGCTACGGTTTCCTTAGTAAGCGACTGACGGTCTGGCCAAATAATTTTTGAAAATTCAGCTTTCAAACCTTTGAACCAGTTCTTTTTCTGCTTCTTAGCTTTTACAGTATCACCCATGAAATACTCCTCACTGTACTAATTACTTTGTTTCCTTGTGTAATGTGTGTGATTTACAGAACTTACAATACTTCTTTGTTTCCATTCTGTCTGGATGAGCTTTCTTTTCCTTAGTCATGTTGTAATTGCGCTGTTTACACTCAGTACATGCCAATGTTATCTTTACTCGCACAACTTCCACCTCCAATTATTATTTTTGTAGGTGTTAAAACACCAATTGGTTTCTTTGCCCGCCTAATCAATGTTGGGTTGTTGAAATTCAGGCACGCAAAAAAGACCGCTTCCATAGCCGTTCTAATATAGCACAGTACATTCCAACTCGTCAACAACTTTTTTAAAGAAAATATAGTGACAAAAAATGAACTTCATATTATAATATTTGTACAAAAACATACGATATATATAAGGAAATGGATTTCCTTACATTTTCTACCGATTATTACAGACAAGGAGGTGACTGTTATGATCAGCAGCGTGTACAGCTATTATCTTGCCCAGTATGGACATAAGACTAACTCAAAGTACGATACACACACTAAAGCACAATTAAAGAATACATATGGCAGAGTTCTGAAATCTAACAGTCAGACTCCTACATATAAGACAGATATGTCAGAGACCGCACAGAAATATGCAATCGACCTTAAAGAGAACGCCAGAGAATTAAGTAACATTGCCAACGAGCTTTCAGGAAGCGACGGTCACGGCATGGTATTTAAGAAATCAGCAGTATCCAGCAACCCACAAAGTGTAACCGCAGAATACATAGGCGACAGCTCTTCACCTGACAGTTCAAGCTTTGAAATTGATGTAAAGCAGCTGGCAACCAGCCAGATTAACACCGGTAATTTCTTACAGCCTAACAATCGCGCTGTGGAACCAGGTGATTATTCATTTGACCTTAACATCAATAACCTGACCTATGAATTCCAGTTTACGGTAGATGAGGAAGAAAGTAATTCTGACATACAGAATAAGCTGGCAAGACTCATCAACCGATCGAACATCGGATTAGCAGCCAACGTCAATGAAGACAGCCTCGGCAACACTGCTCTCTCAATAGTTTCAGACATGACTGGTATACGCGGTATTAAGCCAACAATATTTAACATCAGTCCTAACAATGATATCCAGACCAATAATCCTGATTTCGTTGAAGGCTTTGATGAACCAACAATGAAGAATAATACTAACTTCATTAATGCATTTGGCTTAGACAGAGTATCACAGTATCCATCTAATGCAATATTTTCAATTAATGGAGAGGAACGGTCTTCGGCATCCAACGATATTACAATTAACAAAGCATTTGCAATAAACTTCAACAGTACTACGGAGGAGCCTGTAACCATAAGTCTCAGGGAAGATACTGATTCGATAACAGAAAGTATTGGCGAACTTGTTTCAGGATACAACAGGCTTTTTTCAATTGCTGCTGATAAAGAGAACGATAAGTTTGAGGGCACTGCCAAGTTAAAGAAAGAATTTTCAAGAATAATGAAGGATTACCAGCCACAGCTTGAAAAGAATGGTCTAACTGTTGATTCCTCTGGAACAATTGAAGTTAATAAGGCGGTTATTCAGAAAGCTGCTTCTGACGGCACACTTTCCGATGTATTTAACGCTTTGGATTCATTCAAGAAATCAATCCAAAGAAAGGCTGATGATATCTCCATCAACCCTATGAACTATGTAAACAATAAGATTGTCGCTTATAAGAATCCGCATAAGCCTGTGAATGACCCTTATAATCTTTCTGCCTACTCAGGCATGATGTTCAATGGCTATATCTAACTACCATAATATAAAATAAGGCATCCGTCTGGTTCATGTAATACATAAACCGGCGGATGCCTTTATGTTTCTTATTATTCATTAATCAGTCTGCTTCCTGCATCATGTAACTGCTTAACAAATGTACTAAGTCTTACAAGTGCTTTAGAAACAGCCACATCATCATCAGCCTTTACAGCCTCTGAAAGCTCCTTAACACCAGAATTAGCTTCTGCCTCGTCAACTGCCCCAGCCTCAATAATATCCTTAGTTCCATTATATACTTCAAAAAGCCAGTTAAGGCCTTCAATAATAACGTTCACTGCATCATGAGTCTCTGGAAAAGGAACTCCCGCAAGTTCATCTGAGACTTTCTCTATTGCTCCAATAAGCTTCTCGCTGTAAGGAACAGCTTCCTTAAGTACATCCATCTGCTGCTGTCTGTAATCATCCATGATTCTAATCACCTTTCTTTATGAACCTTTTGAATATATATCGGCTGGATTGGTGGAAAATTAATATCAATCACCAATAAGCTCACATACAGCTTCCTCATCAACCGTGCCATCAGAATTTCTTGGCAAAGGTTCTTTTCTTAACACAATCTTCTGAATCTCCCAGCGGTAGCCCTTCTTCTCATTATACTTATCAATACGGCGTTTAAATATATCTTCTGATGCACTCTTATCAATAGGCACAATAACCGCCGTAAGCCTGTTATTGTAAAATGTTATAAATCCTTCTGCAACTCCATTAATAGCTGTAATCTGTTCATTAGTTCTTACACGGCTTATCTTCTCACCTGTAGGCAGCAGAATAATATCCGGATTACGCTGCAACAGAACAAGTCTGCCGACATTGTTAATCCTTCCGTAATCACCTGTATGATACACACCGTCTTTTAATACATTTTCAGTAGACTCCCCGTCATTATAATAGCCTTTCATGACACATGGTCCACTTACAATAATCTCTCCATCATCAGCAATAGATACTGCATTATTATCAAAAAGAGTATACGAACCATCGTAAAGCTCATTAACCCCTACACAACCCGAAGTCTCTGTCATTCCATATATATTATAAACCTTCAAATCACTGTCACAGAGATTCTCAAAAAGTCTGAACGGGCAGCTTGCACCACCTATGATAATAGTATTGAGTTCTTTATTAAACCCACTTATAGCTCGCTGATAGTCAATCATAGAAGGAGTACCTATAAGAATAGTTGGATTATAATAATAAGTATCTGCATCAACATGTCTTAAGCCTCTGCCTATACACACCATAGCACCATTATACAGAGGCCATATGAGGCTGTATATAAATCCAAATTCATTATGAAGCGGAATCTGTGCAAGCACAATATCATCACTTGTACATTCAACCCTGCTATTTATCGCCATAACCGCATTAAGGATATTATCAATAGACAGAACAACCGGCTTGTCACATTCATTAGCTGTAGCTGTAAACATGATAATATCCCCCTCCGGCGTATTCTCATCATATATAAGCCCGTCAACATTATCTTTCTCAGCACTTGATATAATAATTGAATTCTCATCAGAGAGAATATACTGATTAGTAGAAGTCAGTGTATAATCCACCTCAGTCTTCTTAAGAAGGTCAACCCGTGAATCATGAGGCAGGAAGAAATCAACAAGTGCAAGCTCCTTTCCCGCAACAATCGTTCCAAACATATTAACAATCCATCTGTATGAAGCTGGTCCAAATATTGCAATCCTCTTTCCTTCAAATTTCTGAAAATGCAATGCCTTCTTAGTCACATCATCAAAAAGCTTCGCATAAGTAACTTTCATCGTATCATAAACGACAGCCACAGCGTCTGGCTGGCTCTCGGCATTACTCTTTAACATATTATAAAATGTATTCTTATCTGTCATTGTTTTTCCATCCTTTATAATAATCATCACATGTAATATAGTATTACATTTTCTTAAAATTATCTGCTATCTGAATCAGTTCATTCTCCGTTACATTACATTTTAATAATTGTACAAGAAGCTGATAAAACTCCTTCATGCTCGTTGCAACATACGGATTGTCAAAACAATCAGGCATGCACTCCAGCACCTCCTGTTTCAAGCTGCAAAACATATCATATGGTGGTTTCTGAAATCTTAAACATATGACCTTGACTGTTCCCAGATACCAGGTAAACAGCAAATCCAGCTCCAGCTCATCATGATATAAGCCGAAACATCCTCTTGCATTAAGTTCCTCAAACAGCATCCTGTTAACACTCATTATATCCTTATGATATCCAACATCCTTTAATAAAACTGTAGACTTTGGATTAACAAAATAATGATAAAATACAGAATCAACAAATGCAATCTTTACCGCGTACAAATGCAACAAAGTTCCATAATATATATCTTCATATGCAAATCCTTCAGGAAACGAAATATTATTATCAGAAAGCAATGAGTGCCTGATAATCTTATCCCACACAGCATAACTCATGGGATTGGCTACTATGAATTCCTTTCTCTTAACTTCAGAATCAATATTCATAACATCAATTCTGCCCGTACCAGCTTTCGACTTGTCATAATCATTGCCGTGATCCCTTATGCTTTTGCACACAACAACATCCATCTTGCCATTCTCTGCTGCCTCAAGCATCTTTTCAAACATCTCAGGCTCGGTCCAGTCATCACTGTCTGCATATCCTATATATTCACCACTTGCATACGTCAACCCGATATTTCTCGCACGTCCCATCTTACCATTAACATCACAATGAACTGTAATAATAATATTAGGAAACCTGTTTTCCCAATCCTCAATATGTTTCCACGTATCATCAGTTGAAGCATCATCCACCAGAATTATCTCATATTGTGACTTATCAAGTGTCTGGCTTGTCAGCGATTCCACACACCGGTCAATATACTGTCCTACATTGTAGCATGGTACAATTACACTTAACTTCTTCACGTATATCCCCCTTTATAATTACCTGACACATATAATAATATAAAATTATAACATTTGACTTATGAATTGCCAATATCATTAATATATAATAAACTATATTACATAAAACATATATACAACATACAGTGTTATGTGAAAGGGGATAAAATTCATAATGAAAATATTCATGTACAGATATGGAAGTCTGTGTGAACCAGATGTAATAGATGCTTTCAGACGCATTGGTCTTGAAGTTGATGAAGAAACTGCAGAAATATATAACAAAAATCTGATGCCATCGCAATGTTCTGCCATAGTTGCACCAAGACTTACAGGCAATAATTATTCATTTGTGTTCACAATCAATTTCTTCCCATGGCTGTCTGATATCTGCCAGATAACCGGACTGATATACATAAGTCTTATTGTCGACAGCCCTGTACTGGAACTGTATTCTAATGCACTATCCAATAATGTGAACAGAGTATTTCTATTTGACAGGTTGCTCTATAACGAATTCTGTCGCTATAATAACGGACATATTTTCCATATTCCTCTTGCCACAAACCTAATCCGCAGCAACAAGGTAATATCATCAGCAAGTAAGGATAAGTCAAGTCAATACAATAGCGACATTTCATTTATAGGTTCAACATATCAGGAAAAATGTCATTTCAACAATGCCGTCCTGTCTGACTATGACAAAGGCTTTGTTGATGGAATAATCAATTCACAGATATGGGTTTATGGTTATAACTTTATAGAAAATATACTTACTGATGAAACAGCAGAACGGCTTCTGTCATGCATACCATCACACTATGAATTCCCGTCAGGTTCAAGAACTGATGTCAAAGCGCTTGTTGCCCAGTACTATCTTAGTGTGAAGGTCGCCGAACAGGAAAGGCTGAGGCTTCTTGGAATGCTGTCAGACTCATTTCAAGTCAATATATATACAGGAAGTGACACAAGCAGCATGCCACACATTCACAACTGTGGTTTTGCAAGATCGCTTGATGAAATGCCTCTTATATTTAATTGCAGTAAAATCAACCTCAACATAACAGCCAAGTCCATCCGCTCCGGACTACCACTCAGAATATTTGATGTATTAGGGGCTGGAGGTTTTCTTATAACCAACTATCAGTCAGAGCTTCCTGAAATATTTAGTATCGGAAAAGATCTGGTTGCCTACGAAAGTCCCGAGCACTTAAAAGAGCTCTGTACATATTACCTGTGGCATGAAGATGAACGTCTCGAAATAGCCCATAATGGATATGAAACCATTGCAAAATACCACACATACGACATTCGTCTTCTGCAGATAATAGACAAAGCTTTCTCTTAATTAAAAACAATATTAAAAATCTCATTAAAGCGGACATCATATGTATGATGTTCCGCTATTTTTTCACTTCCACTTCTTGCTATAGCTTCCCTTTCGTCATCATGATCAAGGTAATACCTGCATTTGCAGATAAGATCCTCTTCTGACTCATACAATACCATGTCTTCTCCCGGAACGAAGAAATCAAAGAAATCTTCCTGATAATTAGACATAAGAAAACCTCCTGCTCCCATTATATCCATTCCTCTAAGCGGAATACCTGACTTGATACTTCTCAGAGTAATATTAAGATTAATCTTTGAATTTCTGAATACATACGGCATATCATCATAGTAATCTATAGGGCCACAGTTATTAACACCTGCAAGTCCCGGAGTCGGATTAGGTGTATACAGATTAATCCTGTGCTGCTCTCCTAACTCCTTTCCAAGCAGTTTCATTATATCCATTCTTTCATCTGATGCCATCTTCCTCGCAAGAAAATAATCAGCATACAGATAAGAAACTGTTTCAACTCCGTCCTTACTTGGTTCAACTGGATAATTCTTAATCATATCCTTAAGAACCTCGCCGGATAACAGCTGTTCAAGAAAGAAATATCCATACACCTTTCTCTGTGCCTTCATTATCGCATCAAGATATCCTTTTGTGAAATCATTTATGCCCTCAAGTCTGTCGAAAAGATTGTATTTTTCATTATACATTGATCCAACAAACGCAATGTCTCCCTTAAATCTGTCATTATTATGTGAACAGCCTGTCTTATCAAGCATGCGTTTCATTCTGTCAGCATTAACCGCTAAAGGCGCATAATACACAGTATTAATGCCCGCCATCTTAAGTTCCGTATACTGTGTCTTGTCAAATATAAACACATAATTGCACGGATTGATAATAGTATATGAATACAGAAGAACCTGTGGACTATCATACACAAATGCTATATATGGCACATTTCTTTTCTTGCAGTTATTAGATATTACCGGACTGAAATTAAATGTAAACACACAGTCAAAAGGCTCATTATCAACTCCCTGTCCGAACTTATCATCAAATATTTTATCAAACTCAGGGCTTATTCTGTCCCTGTAAAGATTAGTTTCCACAACAACATATTTATGTCCGTTTTTTTCAAAACATTCTTTAATATCCTCCGTCCCGAAATTCTTATATTCAAATATAAGTATATTCATTGTCACAGTTCCTTTCTGATAACATCAAACATTTTCTTAATCTGATGTTCATATGTAAACATATCAAGTATTCTATCATGTCCATTAGCTGCTATCTTCTTTCTTTCAGCCTCATGTTCTATATAGTATACTGCCTTCTCACAACAGTCTCCGGCATCAATATATGAGACAAAATCTTTCCCTTCTGTCATATATTCATTCAGTTCAGGGCAGTAATTGGTAAGAAGAAATCCTCCTGCCCCCATTATATCTAACGCTCTCAGTGGAATTCCTGTCCTGATATTCCTCAACGTAACATTTAGATTAATTGCAGAATTGGCAAACATGACCGGCATATCCCGCTCATAATCTATATATTCTCTCACTCTGACACCCCTCATATCACATCCTGATGACTGGGTATAAAGCGTCACATCACATACTTCCGACAGCTCCCTTAATATTCCGATTCTCTCCATTGATGAAATATTCTTCTTTAACATATTAAGAATCATATCTGTGTCCTTTACAAAGAATTCCTCTTCCTTTGAAAAGCTGACATACTTCTTAAGCCTGTCACACAGAGCATCGTCAAACATTTCTTCCAGAAGCTCACTTCCCGGCATTGTAAGCTGTGCAAGCTTAATTCCATTGATATATCCCTTTTCATAATCCGGAAGCCCTGCAACACTCTCAACAAAATCCGGCTCATTGTTATACAGATTCCCCATAAATGCAACGCCTTTATTAATAAGTGCAGGACTGACATTATCTGCGCATGCCCTGATCTGAGCATCTGTTCTTCTCACATTAACAGCCAACGGCAGATGATATATATGCTTCACGCCTGACTTCCTGATTCTTTCAACCTCTGAAGAATCAAAATGAAACATAAAATTATAAGGATTATATATCATTTCAGAATACATAGTCATACATGGGCTGTCGTATGTCCATGATACATATGGAATCTTATTTCTCAGCGCAATTTTAGATATAACAGGCATAAAATTACATGAAAATATAAAATCATATGGTTTTCCACAATTCCTGCCATTATTCAGTTCATTTTCAACAATATTAAGAAATTCAATATCCTTAATATAGCTCTTAATCTCATATGACAGCAGCTTAACCTCATGTCCGTAAGCTTTCATGGCATCACATATGTCGTTCTTAATAATCTCATTCCATGTATAATATAATATCTTCACGAATTTCTCCTTAAATGCAGTTTCTCATATAATCTGCTGCCATTTTCTCAAGTTCATCATCTAACAGGCCAGCACAGTCTATAAGCTTAAGACTTTCCATTTCTTCCCTTACCCCCGGATATCCGATATATGGATTATCCTTATAATCCGGAATATATTTTTTAACAACATTTATCATGTATCTTAACATAACAGCCGGCATCGGCATCCTTCTTGCTGCCATAAAATAAAATGTTTCTGCATAAAATGAATGTAAAAAATACAGGTTAATCTCATCCCTGAATTCATCCATATATCCAGAATTACTCATTCTTGTATACACATCCTGCTGCACCTGCAGATGCTGTACCATTGTTGAAGGATTATTCATGTAAGAAAGCATTGTACCATTCTCATTATATCTATAGTAATATAACTGTGCCTGTGTTACAGCAACTCTGTCTGCATAGAACTTCAACGGATATGTAAAAAGCGGCTCTTCATATGCAACATTTTCTGCATAACGTACACCCGCCTCTGCTATCAGCCGGCTGCTGTATAACTTGGTTGTACATGACTCATTAAGTATAGATGAATCCAGAAGATACTTTTTTCTATCCTTTGCATAATCATATATCTTTACATCAACATTATCTATATGCCTGTTATAATCAGATGGCAGCTGTTTCGTTTCCTTGTATCTGAACTGCACAATGTCACAGTTATTATTCATCATTATACCAGCAAGAATCTTGTACATATCAGGATGTATCCAGTCATCCGAATCAACAAAGCTTATATAATTTCCTGTTGCATATGACATTCCTATATTCCTTGCCGTTCCCTGCCTTCCATTCTTATCACATAACACCAGCATTATATTATCAGAATACTTCTGTTCATAATATTTAAGAACATCTACTGTGTTGTCAGTAGACGCATCATCAACCAGAATTATCTCCAGATGTGACAATCCTATCGTCTGATTAACAATACTTTCAAGACATTCACCAACCATTCCAACAACATTATGACATGGTACAATTACCGATATCTTAACATCCGTCATATCATTTTTCATCTGCTATCTCCAACATATACTTTATTCTGTCGTCAAATCTGAACATTTCACAAACTTTCAGATATCCATTATGTGCAATCCTTTTTCTTAACTCTTCGTGTTCAAGATAAAACTGTACTTTAGCAATCATATCTTTCATATCCTCATACACCGCAACATCCTCTCCCGGAATGAAATATTCCATAAGCTCAGGCTGCATATTTGTAAGCACAAATCCGCCACACGCCATAATATCCAACACTCTCAGTGGAATTCCTGTCTGGATTGTGCATAAAGAAATATTAAGATTAATCTTACTGCTTCTAAACACAGCAGGCATCTTGTCATAATAATCTACGTATCCACAAAACGAAGCCTTTTCAAGCCGTCCATCCGTATCATTTGAATAAACATTTACATTGCATCTGTCCGAAAGCAATGCAAGTGCTGTATACCTCTGTCTCCCCGTTGTTTCCTTGGCAAGCGTATACGATAATTCTCTTCCAGTCACCGAAAATCTGCCCTTACTTGCCTTCAAAAAGTCTGAATTAACCAATCTCAGCGTATCCGCTGTCAGCATCTCATCAATTATATAACCACCATTAATCTGTGACTGTGCTGCAATAATCCCCTCAAGATATCCTCTGCTATACAGACTCAGTCCCCTGCATAAATCCTGATATTCTGATTTATACAACTGCCCAAGAAATGCAACATCACAATCATAAGTCCCTGTTTTTACTCCGGCAAAAACATCCGGATCAGCAGCCAGTGCAAGATGCCTTGCTCCTGTCACCCCATCTGCAAGATAATAATCCGCCTGTGCCCTGTCAAAGAAAAAAATATAATTACATTTATTCTTAAGGGTATCAAGGCGTCTGATATGAAGAGGTGAATCATACACCCATGATACATACTTAACCGAACAATCATTGCATATATCAGATATTACCGGCATGAAATTGACCGAAATCACAACATCGTATATACCAGCTGTAATTCTTTTTCTGAATTTGTCTGCAAATTCATTATCACTATCCCAGTCTCTGGCACAATCATAATACACTTCATATTCTATATTTAATCTTTTGAGAGCATTCTCCATCCCTCTCTGCATAAATGCATTCCACTGATAAAATAATATCATATGTTCCCCCATCATCTATATATTAAAAAAGAGCCAAAGCTGCGACATTACCGCAGTTCTGGCTCCTGATTTCTTAATTATATTACTGTAAGAGTGAAAGAACTCCCTGTGTCTGCTGATTAGCCTGTGAAAGCATTGACTGTCCAGCCTGTGAAAGAATATTATTCTTGCTGTATTCAACCATCTCAGTAGCCATATCTGTATCACGGATACGAGACTCAGCAGCTGATGTATTCTCACTTGTTGTATCAAGGTTGTTAATTGTATGCTCAAGTCTGTTCTGAAGAGCACCAAGCTTAGAACGCTCCTGTGAAACAGTATTAATAGCAAGCTGGATAAGTGACATAGACTTACCTGCAGCTGAATTGCTACTTACACTTATGCTTGATGCCTTAATACCAATTGCTGAAGCCTTCATGCTGTTAATGCTTAAGCTAATAATCTGACCTGAAAGAGCTCCAACCTGAAGACTCTTACCTGTAAAGTTACCATCAAGAAGGTTCATAGTATTGAACTGAGTTGTTGAATAAATTCTGTCTAACTCAGATGTCAGCTGTGAAATCTCTGACTGTATAGCCTCTCTGTCAGATGTAGTATTAGTATCATTAGCTGCCTGTGTTGCAAGCTCATTCATTCTCTGTAAAATAGAATGTGATTCATTAAGAGCACCTTCAGCTACCTGGATAAGAGATATACCATCTTCCGCATTAGAAGATGCCTTATCAAGACCTCTGATCTGGCTTCTCATCTTCTCTGAAATAGAAAGACCGGCTGCATCATCTGCTGCTCTGTTAATCTTATAACCTGATGATAACTTCTCTGTAGACTTAGAAAGGGCATTAGTAACTGTTCCCATCTGTCTGTTTGTGTTCATAGCTGATAGATTATGCTGTACTACCATAATAATTCCTCCTTGATATCAATAACTCCTTATAATCAATTTAAAAATTGTTTATTTCTTATGTATTATTTATCGGAGGAAATATTAAATACTTAACCCCTTTTTAATAAAAAATCAAAAATATTTTTTAAGCGGCTAAAATATACTTCTTCACTATATTTTTCTACAGATTCATGACATATTTTTCTGTCACACAAAGGCATTTTCCCTTCATATATATTATCAAGAATTCCTGCAAGTCCTATAGCATCCTCATATTTAAAGAAATAGCCATTCATACCTTCTCTTACATAATCAGTAACCCCATCAACTGGCGTCGATATAACAGTCATGCCCATTGAAAGAGCTTCTGCCCCAGTAAGCATGAATCCTTCATACTCTGATGCAGCTATCATTGCAGAAGCATCCTTACAACTCTCCCATGGATTATCCTGCCAGCCCATGAATTCAACCTGATTCTGCTGCCCAAGATACTTAACGATTTCTTTAAGTTCATCCTCTGACTCACCTGTTCCGACAATCTTAAGCTTCCACTTATGTCTTGCTCTGTATAAAGCCTCAAGTATAATATCAACTCTCTTAACATCCTGCAGCCTTCCCACATAACACATAGTATTGACACCTGGATCTTTCCCGACAAATGTCTGCATATGTACAGGGTTTCCCGTCAAATATGTTATTGCCTCCGGACATACCGCCTTAACCGACTCTTCATTACTCCTGCTTATGCACAGATGCGCATCAGCCTTTAACATCTCATTAATCCCGCCTAGCCCGGCTGCCTGATACTGCGATATATCACTGTGAACCCACGATAATATTATAAAATGCGTATCAAGTGCCCTTCTCACCGTATCTGCCACAACACACATAGCTGGCCAGTTCGTTGCCACACATATATCCGGTCTGCCATAGCTGTTTATAAATCCTGCATAATTTCTTGCAAAATGTGTAAGCTTTGAATTAATGTTATCATCCATACATTCGGCAAATGAATATGCTTTATTATATCCTTCAAGATATTTCATTCCCGGAGCCATATGAATAACTCTTATGTCATATTCATCACCCGGCAGCTTCCTTGTCCACGCCCGTATAACATTTTCAATTCCACCTGTTCTTCCACCAACCGGAGAAAGAATATCAATTGTTATCACTCTGACCTCCGTCTTATATTAACCATTAATCATTAATACACATAATCTTTACATAATCCTGTGACTTATCCCTCATAATTCGTGTTCCTTCCTGAATATCTGAGAGATTAAACTCATGTGTTATAAAACACTCTGGATGAATAGTCCCGGTTTTAAGCAGACTAATCACATAATTCCAGTCATCATCCATGTTTCCAGTGTATGATGAATTCCATGTTCCACTTAACTTTAACTGCTTTCTTAATATCTTCCAGTAAATATCCTTTGGTATATCCATATCAGAATATGGATTTCCAACAAGTACAATATGCCCTGCCGGAGCGCACAGTTCTATAGCCTGATTAATTGTTTCATTTTTCCCTACGCATTCAAAAACATAATCAGCATTTATATCCTGCGGACTGTAATGTTCCTTATCTATACCAATCTTTGCCGCATATCTTTCCTGCGATTCCTTATTGCCATATACATATACATCATGAATTCCTGATGCTTTAAGAAGCATAACAAGCAGCATGCCAATAGTTCCTGCTCCAATAACACATACATTGGTTCCTTCTTTTATAGTGAACTGACGCATCGCATGTACTGCTACTGCCATAGGCTCAAGCATCGCCGCCTGCCTGTAAGAAATATTCTCCGTAAGCTCAAGAAGATTCCACTCTGGTACCGCCACATACTCAGCAAGTCCGCCATTACAACGTGATCCCAGATAATTATAATTACTGCACATCTCATAACGCTTATCCTGACAGCATTTACATTTTCCACAAGGAATAAGTGGAAACACTCCTACTCTCTTTCCGGACCAGTCAGAATCTCCATTATATGTCTTAACAACTTTACCCGAGAATTCATGACCAATCACTATTGGATGAACGTGGGCTCCTGTCTTATATATTCTTGGAATATCTGAACCGCATATTCCTGCTGCCATCACTTTGACAATAACCCAGCCATCCTTTAGCTGGGGTTCTTCAATATCCTCATAGCGCATGTCATTAATGCCATATAACACCTGTGCCTTCATACCTGTTCTCCCATTATCCTCTGCTCAAACCTGTCATAATCAGACTTTGTTGTAATCTTATAATTACTCTCATCCCCCGGTATCATAACGATATCCATCCCTGCCATGACTGCTGGTTCACTTGACCCATTAATATTCATAATATCATCCGGCATAAGGCTTTCATTAGCCTGAATGTATGGCTTAAGTCTGAATAGCTCAGGTGCCTGTCCTGCATATACATTTTCTCTTCTGATTAAAGATGTAATAGTATTTCCATTATCACTATAATATACTGTATCCTTCATAGGCAGTACTGGAAGAACCCCATCATGTCCAGATAACGCTTCTATACACTTCTGGATTAATTCTCCTGTAAGAAACGGTCTTGCCGCATCATGTATCAGTACATTAACATCTTCCTCTCCATAAGCCCTGCTTATTGACATAAGCCCATTATATACAGATAACTGCCGGTTCTTTCCCGGAAGCGCATATCCTGCCAGCTTTCCAACCTTTTTAATATGATCCTGCCACACAACATCAGCCACAACCCATATACTGTCTATATATGCAGACTCATCAAGTGCTTCGAGACAATAATCAATCACCATCCTGCCACCACACATAAGATACTGCTTGGGTATATCCGCACCTAACCTGCTCCCTGTTCCTCCTGCCAATACTAATGCTACGTTCATAAATATGCCTTTCTATCCTAATAAAGCATTTGCAATGTCATTATATATGTAGTCTGATGCCTTGATTCCATTAATTCCTGCATAATCTAGTTCTTCCTCATATACGCGTTGTCTTATAGCCTTTCTTGTATCATTGCCAGCCAGCACCACATCCTCAAGAAAAGTATCTATTCCATAATAATCAGTACCCTTAACTTTATAATGTGCATCAATTATTTTCTTTCCAAGCTCATTAAATCTCTGTTCTGGTCTTTCAAGAAATAACATAGGCTTTCCTGTATACAGATACTCTCCTACAAACGAAATAGAATCGTCTATCATTGCATCCGATGTATCAAACAATTCCAGATAGCTTCCCTCTTCCTGAACCCTTGCATTAGGCAGTCTGCGAAACTCATCAAGATACGCTTCATATTCATCAATTGATTTCATATATCCATGCTTAACCAGTCCATTCCTGAGATTCGGATGTGGCTTAAAAACAAATGAAATGCTGTCCTTATACTTCTTAGAAAGTTTTGTTTCCTTTCCACCTTTTGCAGTATATGTTTTTTCAGAAGCTGCAGTATCTATTGTAACTATTGCTTTTTTCCAGTCAGATGTTTTTCCTGTATATCTTCCTACTCTTTTTTCTTTTCCTTTAACTGTCATTGTATTAACTTTTAATACTTTAACTTCAAATAATTTTTCTACTGCATTTTTAATTTCTATTTTTGTAGCTTTCTTATTTACTTTAAAGGTTTACTTTCCAGCTTGTAATTCATCATTACTTTTTTCTGTTACTACTGGAGCTAATATTATTTCTTCTGCTAACATTATGCGTACACCTCCTCTAATTTTTTAACTGTATCTAATGTAATTACAAGATTTTTATATTTTAATAAGTCATAAACATTAATTGTATTAACTAATGTTGTTTTAACTCCTTCTATATTTCTTGCTGATTTTTGTACAGTTTCGTTCTTTTCTGGTAAAAGAATTAGTGTTTTTCCTTCTACTTTTAAATTGTTTAATGCTTTTTGCATTTCTTTTGTCTTAATTTCTTTTAATTTAATTTCGTTTACTACTGTTAATTCTTTTTCTAATACTTTAGAACTTAAAACAGATTTAATTGCTAATCTTTTTTCTTTTTTGTTAACAGTATATTTGTAAGAACGTGGTTTTGGTCCTAATGCAATACCACCTTTTATCCATTGTGGAGCTCTTATACTTCC
>OKVK01000843.1_pt1 | contig 18132 bp, 16 predicted proteins | sample 1604771 | NCBI WGS metagenome assembly OKVK01 (sample SAMN01760906, study PRJEB22395) | human gut metagenome | reverse complement strand
CCTAAGTATAATGAAGTGGAAAGTTTTGAGGAATTGATAGAGAAAGGGACTCAAAATCTTATTGATGAGATTATAGCTACATATCATAATTACTGCAAAGGGCGACTTAGAGAATATAATGGTGAGATAGAAATATCTTCAATGGGAGTGGACATAGCAGCTTCTGAAAAAGTAGATGAAAGATTTTTGCCTAAAGTTTCATTAAATAATATTGATAAAAGCTGTATGTATATAATTTCCAAAACTATTGAGATTAATAGTAGAGATATGTCAGAGTCGGAATTAAAAACTTCGGCATTGGATAGCTGTGAACTGAATTTTTTGAAGGTACTTATGGGCGAACAATCTATATCGGATTTTTCGGAGGATACTTTTTTTGAGAAATTAGAAAAACTTCAGGATCCAGAGCATTTAATGATTGTTAAGGTTAGATGGAATGCTATATTAGCTTTTTTTAAAGATGATATTGATTCTTGTATAATTGAATTGGAAAAAGCATATGAGGAAGCAGAGTCGAAGAAGGTTTCTACGTGGATTTTACAAGATATTTTAATTGATATACGCAATATAAGAATTTTAAAAGGAAATATTGCTAATAAATATTTTTTAGAGGCACAAGATAAACTTGATAAATTTGATGAGCAGTTTCATTATCCTGTGCTTGACAGAATAAATGTTACAATCAGGGAAAAGTATATAAAAGGCTTATATACGAAGAAAATAGATTCACCTTATACAGTGTATTTTGGAGGTGATTATACAGAGTATGGACAGTTGTTTGCCAGTGCATTTTTGATTGCAATGTATAATGGGTCATTAACGCATATTCGTTTATTTTTTGATAGATTAAAGGAATTTATGTTTTATTTCACTGAAAAATACAGTGATTGGGCAAGCCGAAAAAATTTAATAAAATATGCGATTGTATCTGCCAGTGAAAAAGAAATTGAACAAATTGTTAATGCATATCCCGAAATTCTTAATTCTTTATGCGCAGAGGATGCAGAAGAGATTATGCGTTTTTCTGAAGTGTTGCCAATTGCGAATGAAAAAATAGTAGCAAAGATAAAAGCTTTTGGAGTAGTGGGATATTACTTAACAGATGAAGTATTTGCCGAATATGAGAAGGAAATAGTAGATACAATATTTGATAATTTTAATCAAGATAATGTTTCACATTTATTGGGTGGAATTGTGTTTAAAAACCTGAAAAAAGTTACTGTGCGAATGAGTTCGGATCGGTTGATTGAAATTTGTTTGTTAGTAATGAAAAAAGGTTATTCATCCTGGTATCGTGATATGTTTAGATTCATAGAACGTATAGATTTAACTTTGGTTACAGAAGAACTGCGTAAAAGATTAATTCTGGCTTTTGAAGAATTGTTATATGAAGAAAAGGGAAAAAATTTCCTTCTGGATGGAATTTTGATCCATATTAGAAACTGTGATAGATGTAACACAGAACGATTAGACAGTATACTCAAAGAAAAATATCCACAATATTATGATGATTTATATTTGCTTAATACATGTGGAGAAAATAAACAGTTCTATTTAAATTATATTACGAAACTAGAAAACTCTATACAAAAAAGAAATGAAACTCAAGGAAAGGGTGGAGTGTATTCTGGTTATGCACAAAGTAATTATGATTTTTTATTAGTATTGCTAGGAAAATATGTGATGCCTGATGATAATACAATAAAAGATCTTTTGCAGTTGGCGAAACATACCATATGTGAATCTCAAGAATCAGTAACAACAAAAATTGATGCTTTTAAGTTCATTATTATGTTATTAGGAAAAAGAACTGATTTGTGCAATTATTTTAAAGCAGATATTGATGAAATATTTGAAAAAAGAGACCAATTGAATAAAAGTGATCTCTGGGATTTTTCAAATGTTGAACCTATTGCGTTGGAATTTGGAATTGTTTTGCTGAAAAGCATGGTTTCGGAAGAGGATGAATACTATGAATTGATAAAAATTATTGCGCTCGTTGATGATAACACTGCAACAAAGATATCTATAGTGAATATGTTAAAAAATTTTTATGAGCAGAAAAATAATAAATTATCATCACGAATTGAAACAGCATTACTTTCAAATGTATTACAATGGTTAGGAGATTCCAATATTGATATTAGATGGAATGCCTGTAATATTTTATTTGAATTAAGCCAACGATTGATAAAGCCAGAATTGGTGGCTAATAAGCTTATTGACTTAATGGAGCATGATTGTGGATACATTAAAATATTGATAATAAAAAACCTTTCAGACATTCATATTACTGATGCGGCGAAAAAGGAAATATTTAGAAAGGCTGATAATGACTCAAATTATCTGGTCAGAATAAAGTCGAAACAATATTGGATTGATACATTGTAAGATGTAGGCTGAAAGGATTATTTGAAAAAGAATAGCATTTGTGTATGTGTCTAAGCGTACATCATACAGACCTGGCCGGTTGGTTCTGAAAGGAATCGACCGGCCAGGTTTTATCTTGTAATTTTTTAATATTTGTGTTATTTTAAAAATGTAACATAAAAAAAGTTACATTTTTAAAATTGGTGATTAAAATGAGAGAGTTTTTGGAAAAGGTACTACGACAAAATGTAACAATAGAAAAAGATGAAGATATCTACAAAAAACTGCCGTTGGTATACCGGGGAAGATATGACATATTTAAAGTTACAACGAATGGCTTGTTGTGGATTGGCATTTCTCCCAAAAGTGAAACTGGGTTGGTTATGCTTAGGAAGGATAGAGCTAAAGTAGAAAAGGAAGCGGGACTAAACTGTGCAATTTTCTTTGATCGTACGACATTTTATATAAAAGAGAAATTGATGGAAGAAGGAATTCCATTTGTAATAGAAAATAAGCAGGTGTATCTTCCGTTTATTGGCTATTTAATTAGCAATGAAGGTGAGAAGAAATTGCCGCCGGTTCATTTGATTTCATTTCTAACGCAGAAATTACTTTTTGTGGCAATTTATGAAAAATGGAATGAGGTAAAGGTATCGGAAGCGGCAAAAAGACTATCTGTATCAAAAATGTCGGTAAGCAGATGTTTTGATGAATTAGAGTATTTAAATATTGATGTGTTAAGCATGAAAGGAAAATCCCGGGTAATCAGTGAACCGAATGATTTGAAACTATTTTGGAATCAAAATAAGAATACTTTGAGAAATCCAGTGATTCGAAGGTTTATCCTTAGTGACAACATCAAATTTGAAAAAAAAGCGGGGATTTCTGCTCTGTGCGAGTATTCACTTTTATCTGATAACGCTTATCCAACTTATGCAGTAACGAAGAAAGAGATAAAAAATAGTGGTATAAAAACAACGCGCCAGGTGGGAATAGAAGAAAAAATCGGTTGTGCTGTTTTGGAACTTGGCTATTTTATTGATTTCGATGGGAAAGGTACACAGGATCCATTAAGTATTGCATTATCAATAACATCGGATGAAAGAAATGACGAAAGAGTAAACATTTCGGTGAATGAGATGTTGGAGGAATATGTATGGTCAAGGGGTTAGACACATTTAGCAGATATTTCGAGGATTATAAAGATCAGTATGTTTTGATCGGCGGGGCAGCCTGTGATATTATATTTGAGAGCAATGATGTTATTTTCAGAGCGACAAGAGATTTGGATATGGTTTTGATTGTAGAGGCTTTGACGCCACAGTTTGGTGAAAAATTTTGGAACTTCATAGTAGACGGCAAGTATAGAAATAAAGTGACAAATGGAGGAAAGCCTCAATTTTACAGATTTGATAAACCCGAAGATGAATCGTATCCGAAAATGATTGAGTTGTTCTGTAGGACAGACTTTGAGTTGAAAGATGCAGAAGGAATTACACCAATTCATATTGATGATGAAATCTCCAGTTTATCAGCAATTCTTTTAGATGAAGCTTATTATAAAACTCTCCTTGCGGGAAAGGTTATAAGAAATAATCTGTCGGTTCTTCGACCGGAATATATTATTCTTTTCAAAGCAAAAGCGTATCTTGATTTAAAAACGCGAAAGGAAACTGGAGAAATAGTTGACTCCAGTGACATCAAAAAGCATAAAAAAGATATTTTACGTATTGCAGCAGAGCTTATGTTGAAGCATGTAACGGACTTGCCTGAAACAGTGGCTGCAGATATAGGAATATTTATTGATTCATTGGAGCAGGAGCCATTTGATCAAAATTCGTTGAAACTATACGGTTTGAAGAATGATGAGGTCGTGAATTTGTTGAAAGAGATTTTTGAAGATTAAGGTACAACCATGCAAATATACGTTGACGCAGATGCCTGTCCGGTGGTAGGCATCGTAGAGAAAATAGCAGAGAGATACAGAATCCCGGTCACCCTGCTTTGTGATACCAATCATGTATTACATTCGAATTACAGCGAAGTGATCATCGTAGGTGCCGGGGCGGATGCGGTGGATTACAAATTGATTGGCATTTGCCACAGGGGAGATATTGTGGTGTCCCAGGATTACGGAGTGGCGGCCATGGCTCTTGGAAAAGGAGCCTATGCCATTCACCAGTCTGGCAGGTGGTATACCAATGAGAACATTGATCAGATGTTGATGGAAAGGCATCTGAATGGAAAAGCGAGACGGGGATCTCACAAGAATCACATCAAAGGACCGAAAAAGCGCACGAAAGAGGACGATGAGCGCTTCGCACAGTCTTTTGAGAAAATGGTACAGATGGCGATAAATAAAAATGGGGCAAAAGATGACGAACATAGCAAAGCCAATTATTAAGCAGATTAAAGACAATCGGGAAGCGTTGGATTATTTTGAAAATATAGTATTGCCTGCAGAGGATGAGAAGACACAGGAAATCATTGCGAATTTTCCAACGGTTTATATTCACAATTGGCAGGACTCCGGAGATTTTGAGGTCTATGTCGGAGAGTCGAATGACATTTTCAAACGGACACGTCAGCATTATGATGCGGCTGTAGATAAATCAAAATGGCAAAGAAAGCTGATGGAAAAGGATGCGAGGCTTTTCATTATAGGACATGAGCATTTCAATAAATCACTGACCATGGATATTGAAAATCGACTGATGCATTATATGATGAGTGCAGAGCGCGTAAAGCATGTGCACAATCTACGGGACAATCCGCAGACTAGTTATTATCCAGTGGAAGAACTGGATGAGATATTCGGCAGGATCTGGCGGGGACTTCGGAAGGAAAATAAGGAGCTATTTCCGACAGAGAGTGCAATCAAGGATTCCGCGATTTATAAAGCATCGCCACTTCATAAGCTGACCAAAGAGCAGAAAGATGCGAGAGAACTGATTCTCCAGAAGGTTTCAAAGGCACTTGAAAATTGCGAAACCAGGCAGCTGATTTTTATAGACGGTGAGGCCGGAACGGGTAAGACGGTTTTGAACAGCAGTACCTTTTATGAACTGTATTGCCAGGCAGAGGAAGAAGAGAAGACGCTGAAATGTTATCTGTTGGTAAATCATGATGAGCAGATCACGGTATATGAGCAGATTGCGGAGAAGCTTGGTTTAACTGCGAAGTATGGAAAAGTTGTGAGCAAGCCGACGACATTTATCAATAATCATTCGGAAGATGATCCGGTGGATGTGGTTTTTGTCGATGAGGCACATTTGCTTCTGACACAGGGTAAACAGTCCTATCATGGGGAAAATCAGTTAAAGGATATTATTGCCAGGGCGCGGGTAACGGTGGTGATGTTTGATGAAAATCAGATCCTTACCACAGAACAGTTCTGGGAGGCACAGATTCTGGAACATTACAGAAATCAGGCGAAGGCGGCGGAAAATCACATTGTGCTGGATAAGCAGCTCCGTATGCAGGCGGACCCGGTAACCATGGACTGGATTGATTCCTTCACAAAGAAGGGGCAGTTAAAGGAAATCCCGCATACAGTGGATGGTTATCAGATCAAGGTGTTTGACGATCCGGAAATGCTGGATCTGGAAATTCAGAAAAAGGCAAAAGAGAAAGATTCTGCTTTGTCTCGTGTGCTTGCAACTTATGACTGGGAATATAGTCGGAAACGGAAACCCGATGATCGATTAAGAGCATATTGGGAAGTGGTCATTGGAAAATGGCACAAGCCATGGAATCGAGAGCTAGCTGCGGAACTTTCCAGAAAAGAAAAGCGGAAGATCAGTGGTCTGGCATGGGCGGAGCAGCCGCAGACGATCAATGAAGTCGGTTCTACATTTACTATTCAAGGATTTGATCTGAATTATGCGGGTGTGATACTGGGACCATCTGTGAAATATCGGAATGGAAAGATTATATTTGCTCCATCGGAAAGCCACAATAATAAGGCAATTCGAAACAGAACGTTGTCAGATGGAACAAAACAAAAATTTGGAGAAATGTTAATTCAGCACGAAGTGCGGGTACTTATGACCCGTGGCGTGAACGGCATGTACATTTACGCCTGCGATCCAGAATTACGGGCAGCCTTGCTGAAAGCAGCAAAATAAAGGAGAAGGTATGAAACAGGAAACCATAGACAGAATCAGAAAATTTACAGAAGACAGAGATTGGGATCAGTTCCACTCACCGGCGAATCTTGCAAAATCCATTGTGATTGAGGCAGCCGAGCTTCTGGAGTGTTTTCAATGGTCTGATGAAGAATATGATTTGCAGCATGTGAAAGAAGAACTGGCAGACGTCATGGTCTACAGTCAGAATCTGCTGGACAAGCTTGGGCTGGATGCGGATGAGATCATTAACATGAAGATGTCACAGAACGAGGCGAAATATCCGGTCGAAAAAGCAAAAGGCAGCGCCGCCAAATACGATCAGCTGTAAAAATAAGAAACGGATCTTTATAATCTTGTTTTTATGACAGGAGCGTTATATTTTTGCATGATATGCAAATTTTTAGTTAGATTTGAAGCATTCTATGGTACACTAATATAGTATATCAAAAATGGGAGGAAGACTCAAACATGAACAAAAAAGAAGGAAAAGGGTTAAAGTCTTTTAACAAGGGATTCCAAGTGCCTGATACTTACATTATCATCTTTTTAGTAGTTGTTATCGCAGCACTTCTGACATTTCTTGTTCCAAAGGGATTTTACGAAACACAGGATATTTCATATATGATCAATGGTGTTGAGAAAACTCGTACAGTAATCAAAGACGGAAGTTTCCAGTATCTGACAGATGATGCAGGAAATGTAGTAACAGAAGGAGTAGCACTCTTTAGTGGAGATGGTGGAACAGGATTCTTTAACTATATGTATAACGGAATCGTAAATAGTTCTGCAATCGAGATTATCGCATTCCTTATGGTAGTAGGTGGTGCATTCGGTATTATGATCCGTACAGGTGCGATTGAATCCGGATTGATCGGATTGATCCGTAAGGCAAAGGGAGCAGAAAAACTACTGATTCCGGTGCTTTTCGTACTGTTTTCTCTTGGTGGAGCAGTTTTTGGAATGGGAGAAGAAGCACTTCCGTTTACTATGATTCTTTGTCCGCTGTTTGTAGCAGTTGGATATGATTCAGTGATTGCAGTTCTTGTTACTTATGTTGCAACACAGATTGGTTTTGGTTCATCCTGGATGAATCCATTCTCTGTAGGTATTGCACAGGGTATTGCAGGTATTGACGTATTCTCCGGAGCAGGATTCCGCATGGTAATGTGGGTAGTATTTACAGCACTCGGCTGCGGAATGACGATGTTCTATGCAGCAAAGATCAAGAAAAATCCGACAATCTCCATCGCATATAAGACGGATGCATATTTCCGTGAGCAGAATGAAAAAACAGGAATTGACGAAGGACATTCATTTGGTCTCGGACACATTTTAGTTCTTCTGACACTGGTTGCTACAGTAGTATGGGTAGTTTGGGGAGTCATGATCCAAGGATACTACATGCCAGAGATTGCTACACAGTTCTTCATTATGGGAATTGTTTCCGGTGTGATTGGAGTTATCTTTAGACTGAACGATATGAAACTGAATGATATTGCAACATCATTCAAAGATGGAGCAAAAGATCTGATCGGTGCTGCACTTGTTGTTGCTATGGCACAGGGTATCATGCAGGTTCTTGGTGGGTCTGATCCGACAACACCTACAGTTATCAATACAATCATGTATAATATTTCAAATACACTGTCTGGAGTTTCCGGAGCAGTTGCAGCAGTACTTATGTATCTGTTCCAGTCCGTATTCAACTTCTTCGTTGTATCCGGAACAGGACAGGCTGCGATCACAATGCCGATCATGGCTCCACTGTCGGACCTGTTAGGTGTTTCACGTCAGACAGCTGTAGTTGCATTCCAGCTTGGTGATGCATTTACAAACCTGATTGTTCCTACATCCGGATGTCTGATCGGATCTCTTGCGATTGCAAAGATTGAGTGGTCTAACTGGATTAAATTCATGTGGAAATTCCTTGGCGTCTTAATGATTGGTGCAATCATTACAGTTCTTATTGCAGTTGGAATTGGATTCTAAAACATGCATTTGAACGCAGATTGCGAAGCGACTGCGTTCATGAGCAAGTAGCGAAGCGGATTGCGAATGTCCGCTTTACAATTGGGAGTGATTTATGATGAAATTAATTCAGAATATTGATGTTTATGCACCACAGTATCTGGGAAAAAAAGATGTGCTTACAATCAATGATAAGATTGTTAAGATGAAAGATGCAGGTTCCATATCCGCAGACGGATTTCTTTCTGAGGCAGAAATGATCAATGGAGAGGGGTTACTTTTAACCCCGGGATTCATTGATAGTCATGTGCATGTACTCGGAGGCGGTGGCGAAGGTGGATTCGCCAATCGTACTCCGGAAGCAACGATGGAAGGACTTACGAAGTTTGGAGTAACAACAGTTGTTGGCTGCCTTGGAACAGATGGAATTGGTCGTGATATGTGTGCACTGGTTGCAAAGACAAAAGGATTGAATGAGCAGGGAATGACTGCATACTGTTATACGGGCAGTTATCAGATTCCGGTTCGCACGTTGACTGACAGTATTGTGAAAGATATTATGATGATTCAGGAAATCATTGGAACTGGAGAAATTGCGATCTCTGATCATCGTTCTTCACAGCCGACTTTTGAGGAATTTACACGTGTCATTGCGGATACAAGACTTGGTGGTGTTCTTTCCGGGAAAGCTGGTATTGTAAATGTTCATCTTGGCGACAGTCCGAGATGCTTAGATCTTATTGAACGAGTAGTAGATGAGACAGAGATACCGGCATCTCAAATACTGCCAACACATATCAATCGAAATGAGATGCTTTTTGGCAAGTCGATTGAGTATGCGCTGAAAGGCGGAGCAGTAGACTTTACCGGAAATGAAGATATTGACTATTGGGAAACTATCTGTGATGAGGTACGTGTATGTAATGGTATCAAACGGATGTTAGATGCGGGAGTAAATCCCGACCGCATGACAATTTCTTCTGATGGACAGGGAAGCCTTCCGATGTACAGTAGTGATGGCGAATTCCTTGGAATGGGCGTTGGACAGTCCAGCTGCCTTCTGAAGGAAGTAAAGGAATGTGTATTTAAAACAGAAATTCCTTTAGAAATAGCTATTTCTACAATTACATCTAATCCGGCAGATATTCTTCGTCTCAAAGGAAAAGGTAAGGTTGAAGAAGGCTATGATGCTGATCTTTGTATTCTTGACGCGGAACTTCAGCTTGTTGAAGTAATTGCAAAAGGGAATACAGTTTATATAAAATAAAGCATATTTGTGATAATCCAAAACTTAGAAAGTAAATCGGAAGTGACTCCGATTTGCCCTCTGTATTAAAACTGGAATAATTTGTATGGGCGTATCATAATATAATATAAATACTTGACGTACAGAAAACTGTACAGCATAATAAAAGTACAGAAAACCGTACATTATATTATGGAGGTGTTGATATGTTGGCAGTTAATTATACGACTTTGCGTGATAATATGAAAACTTACATGGATAAAGTTACTGATGATTATGAAACAGTGATTGTAACACGAAAAGATAATAAAAATGTTGTTATGCTGTCTGAAGAAGCATATAACAATTTGATGGAAAATGTCTATGTAATGGGAAATAAAGCTAACTATGATTGGTTGATGGAATCTAAAGCACAGCTTGAAAAGGGAAAGTTTTCTACACATGATCTTATAGAGGTATCTGCTGATGAATAAAGTTTTCACTGACAATGGCTGGAAAGACTACGTTTACTGGCAGACAGAGGACAGGAAAACATTAAAAAAGATAAACAATTTAATAGAAGATATATGTAGAAATGGTAATGAAGGAATTGGAAAGCCGGAATCGTTAGTTGGAAATTTAACAGGTTATTGGAGCAGGCGAATAAACGATAAAGAAAGACTTATATACAAGATTGATGATGAAAATGTGTATATTGTAGCTTGTAGATACCATTATAGTGATACGTAAATCATAAGCACCAACAGAGCAAAATCTGAAGGTGCTTATTTTATGTCCTACTGCTGTAGAACTTGTTGAAGCAGGAATTGGAATATGCAACTATGCCAGAGTGTTTGCTAAAGGGATAAGTTATTTTCTATAGATATCCGCTGATAGTAGGTATCTATGATATCCTGTAAAGTAATCGTATTCATTTTTTCTTCGGCAGTCTTTTGAATTTCATTATAAAATCCCTGCAAAGATAACTGAATGTTAATGCCAACGCCACAATCTGGATTGGTATGAGTATCTAAATGAAGCAATGGTTTATCACCTTCAACTGCTTTATAAATATCCAGCAATGTAATTTGATCTGCTGGTTTTGAAAGAGAAGGACGGGCATGTCCGGCTACACTGGTCATAAGTCCCGCTTTTTTAAGTTTTAACATAAGCTGGCGTACAAAGCCGGGATTTGTATGGACACTTTCTGCAATTGAGGCACTGGAGAGGGATTTTTCCTGATTGATAGCAATCAGAACCATCACATGAACAGTATCACTTAATTTCGTTGAGTATTTCATGATAAGAAACTCCTTGTAGTATAATATAATAATTTTATTTTCACATTTTTTAATGTTTTTCCGATTGTAAATAATATAATTACAACTATAATAGGGGTTAAAGGAAAAGTCAATACAGCCCTTGTATAAACATTGATTATTACATGATATTATAAATATTCACAAAGGAGAACGTATGGAATACAAAAATCAAACAGAAAATCGTGCATTTCAGGAAATGTTACAGGCAGCAGTAAAACGGCTGCAAAATCGTTCCGGAGAGGATCTTGCTGCAAAAAGTGGGGCTGTTTTTTATAGCAATCGAAATATGCTTGAGGTACCGAGTTTTCATGAAGCGATTGAAATTCAACTTCCTGAGTTTCGCATTAACTCAAACATGGACGAATGGCATTATCTGACATTGCTGCATTATCTGGACATGGCAGATGGAACAGAAGGCTCACAGAAGCTCATTACTTTTGGTAACCTGAAAGATGGATTGATTCGGGGAACCAAGTTTGACCGGACTGCAGAGCAGAAACTGGAAAAGCTTTTGCAGGACAAAGATCCTGAGAAAATTCAGAAAGCATGTACAAGTCTGGGTGCAGAATTCATAGAGACAAAGGCGGATTTGTGTGCTGTTTTTCCGGTTCTGCCAAGATATCCGGTAACTTTAAAGATATGGTTTGCAGATGAAGAATTTCCTGCATCTGGAAAACTATTTCTTCAGGATCATGCTGATCATTATCTGAGTGTAGAAGATGCGGTAACAGTTGGAGAAATTTTGCTGCAAAAATTATCGGAAGCATTTTCTTCCCTCTGATCATGAATCAGAAAACTTTCCAGTCCGGCTTTGATAAATTTGTCAATGGTTGTCTGAATCTGTTTCCAGTCATTACAGTGATTGCGGAGCATCAGTCTGTTGATGGAAAGACAGCCATTCATTTGAAAATAAAAAACCGATTCTGCCTGCTCAAAGGTCAGGAGGCTGTGTGACATAAGCCAGGTCACATAGCCTTCTTTTGTATTTTCTGCTATTTTTTCCAGAAGAATGGAAGCAATTGTATCATCCAGAAACAGAGATCTGTATTTTGTTTCCATCTGAATCTTTTGGCAGAAGGGATAGGAACAGTTTTTCTGGTTTGGGCAAAATAAATGTTCTACCGTTGTTTTCATATCCTGTGTTATATCATTTAAAATATCTTCCAACACGTCATGGATATCGTAATAATGCAGATAAAAAGTACCTCTGTTTATTTCAGAAATTTTACAGATTTCAGTGACCGTGATTTTTGTGAAATTTTTCTGCTTTAATAATTCTAAAAAAGTTTCCTTTATAGCTTGTCTGGTATATCTGGTACGGCGATCCTGCTTTTTTGTTTTTTTCGACATAATGGCCTCCATTGAATGTATGCTTTACAATGTATCATTTCTCAACAGTTTTTCTGATGTGTTGAGTAACCATACAAATCTCACAGACTGATTATTGTAATTCATATAGTAACAACTATAATGAGGTTTAAAGAAAAAGTCAACAGATTGTTCAGAAATTTAGGAGGAAAAATATGGGACATGTAATTGCTGTATCAGGAAAAGGCGGTGTAGGGAAAACAACCCTTTGTGGATTGTTGATTCAATATTTATGTGAAAATGGAAAACATCCGGTTTTAGCTGTAGATGCAGATGCAAATGCGAATCTGAATGAAGTGCTCGGCGTTGAACCGGAGATTACACTCGGAGAACTGAGAGAAGAGATTGAACGTGCAGGAGTTGATCCACGATATCAGATTCCGGCAGGAATGACAAAACAGGCATATCTGGAAATGCGTCTTTCTGATGCGATTGCAGAAGAAGACGATTATGATTTGATGGTAATGGGGCGAACCCAGGGACAGGGCTGCTATTGTTTTGTAAATGGTCTTGTGCAGACCCAGGTTCAGAAACTGCAAAGCCATTATCCATATATTGTGGTTGATAACGAAGCAGGTATGGAACATATCAGCAGAGGAATCCTGCCAATGATGGAAGTTGCGATTCTTGTAAGTGACTGTTCCAGAAGAGGTGTTCAGGCAGCCGGACGTATTGCAAAGCTGATGAAGGAGTTAAACTTTAAACCACAGAAAACTGGATTAATCGTGAATCGTGTTCCAGATGGAAAACTGGATACCGGAACTCTGGAAGAAATCCGAAATCAGGGACTGGAACTGTTAGGGGTTGTACCACATGATGATCAGGTATATCAGTATGACTGTGATGGAAAGCCGATCATACGGCTTCCGAAAGATTCTCCTGTAAGAAGTGCACTGGAAGAAATTGTAAAGAAGTTAGGATTGTAAGTTGGAGGATTAAAAGTACGAAGATTACAGTATGTGGCAAAGGCGGCTGTGGAAAAAGTACAGTATCAGCGCTACTTACCGGATACAATTTTGAGTAAACAAAAAATAGTATCTGATTTGGTATAACCAATTGCAAAGAAAGGAAAATCTTCATGAGAAATCATTGGACAGAAATAGAAAAATATTTAGAAGACCAGAAGATAGCACAGGAACTGATTGGAGAACTGAGAGATTTTCACATGCGTTATGAGGTGGAGGATCAAGTAAAGGAACGGATAGAAAAACCGGATATCCTATTCTATGGGAAAAAGATTCTGGAAATGTCAATAGCAGCGCTTCTTCAGGGAGATAACCTGTTACTTTCCGGTGCGAAAGCTACAGGAAAAAATGTACTATGTGAGACACTGGCATGGATATTCGGAAGACCGGAATACGACATTTCTTTTCACGTAAATACAGACAGTGCCGATCTGATTGGAACGGATACCTTTATAAATAATGAAGTTCGCCTTCGGAAAGGTCCCATCTACCAATGTGCGGAATTTGGAGGATTTGGAATCCTGGACGAAATCAATATGGCAAAAAATGATGCGGTTTCTGTACTGCATGCCACACTGGATCATCGGCGCAGAATCGATATTCCAGGATATAACAGGATTTTACTTCATCCGGCAACACGATTTATCGGCACGATGAATTATGGTTACGCAGGTACCAGAGAGTTAAATGAAGCATTGGTTTCAAGGTTTATGGTAATTGATATGCCTGAAATGGATGAGGATAGTGTCCTTTTTGTATTAAGACAACATTTTCCAGAGGGGAAAAAAAGTGCATTGAAAGCTTTTGCAGGACTGTTTCTGGATTTGCAGATCAAAGCTTATCATGGAGAAATCTCAACAAAATCTCTCGACCTGAGAGGATTGGTTTCTGCTGTAAAGGCAACAAGAAGCGGACTTTCTCCAATTGAAGCAATCCAGATGGGGATCATAAATAAAAGTTTTGATGTATTTGAAAAAGAGATCGTAGAAGATGTGGTTTCTACCAGAATCCCATCTTCCTGGACCGGAAAAGACATATGGGGGTAAACTTGTATGGAGGATGTCAGATGGCCGGCGGAACAACTGGAAGAACATCGTCTGGAGATCAGCAATCGTATCAGAAATCTTTTTTGGACAGTCAGTGGTGATTATGATATGGAATTTGAACCGGACACAGAAAAATATGATTATTCAAAACAAACGGTTCTGTATGAGGCAGTGAAGCAGGGTGCCTTTGCACGATATTTTGATCAGAAGAAACTTGGCATGTATCTGATGAAAAAATTACATTTTTCTGCTGGAGAAGATATGCTTTTGCCTCTTGCTGGATTATGCATGGATGCTGCAGTGAATCGGTTTATCATTCGAGAACGTTTGGGAACAAAGGAAATCAGAGAACAGGCATTCAGAGAATTGGAAAAGGCCGAAGAAGAGCAGGTATCAGACAAAGCCGGAACAGACCTGATTCACAGGATCAGGCTTCTGTATATAAGGCATGTTCTGGAGAACACAGACGATAAGGGAATGGATCCACAGGCAGAGATTGCATTGTACAAGATTCTATCTCTGAAGGATGCGGAAAATACGGAAGATGTCATAAACGTGATAGATGAGATTTATAATCATGTTCTGGATCCTTTTTTTGAAAAAAAGAATGGAAATCTGGAGAAGATTCTGAATTTACCGGATATGGCATTGGCCAATGATGCGTGGCAGGAATGCATGACGGATGAACAGATGGAAGACATCATTCAAAAATATCTTTCTAATCTCAAAAAAAAGATGATGAGTCTGGATATCAGAAATAAAAAGAAAAAAAGATCTTATTTTTCTCCGGAAAAAGAAGAAGTTCCGGAAAGCCCGGAGAATATAAATCCACAGGCAGTGCGACGGATACGGGAATATGTGGAACTGAATTACGGAAAATCGTATCTAAGTGAATCGGAACAGGTCAGAGTCAACCGGAAATTTTGTACAGGAATCCACAAAAACTGTAACCTGTATCTTACAGACGGAATTTTACAGAACCCTGTGATAAAAAATAATCAATACCGTTTTGCTCAGCTGCAGTTTGAAAAAAATAAAGCCTATTATGGAAAAAATCACTGGATCATCAAAAGAAATATTTCTGTGTTGGCAGAGTCACTGAAACGGGCATTTATAATCCGAAAGGATGATTTTGTCAGCAGATCTGATGCAGGGCAGCTTGTTCCTGAAAGGTTATGGAAAATTGGAAGAACAGACGATGACAAGCTATTTAATAGAAAAAAGAGATCAGAAGATTCTGAATTTGTAATAGATGTCCTGATTGATTCCAGTGGTTCCCAGGCTGGTAGACAGGCTCAGGTAGCGGCGCAGGGATATATTATCAGTGAAGCATTAAGTCAGGCAGGAATTCCTCATCGGGTGACAGGATACTGCGCTTTCTGGGGATATACAGTACTTCAGAGATTTCGGGATTATGAAGATCCAAGTGAAACAAATGAAAGAATCTTTCAATTTCGGGCATATGCCAATAACAGAGATGGGCTTGCACTGAAAACAGTCTGTTCCTCTCTCATGGATCGACCGGAAAAAAATAAGATTTTAATCGTATTAAGTGATGGAAACCCCTGTGATATGAGTATACAACGACCAGGAACCCGCCAGCCCAGGATCTATGACGGAGAAGGAGCTGTGAAAGATACTGCATATGAGGTGCGTCGGGCCAGAAATCAGGGGATTTTCGTAATTGGTATTTTTGTAGGGAATGAGGAAGAACTCTCCGTGGAAAAGAGAATCTATGGAAAAGACTTTGCCTATATTCGTAATATCAGCAATTTTTCCCGTATGATAGGAACTTTTTTGCGAAGACAAATTGATATGGAATGAAAATGGAGGAATCACCATGGGTAAAATTGAATTTGCCAATTGCCAGGATGTAAGAAATCAGAAAAGGATACAGGAATTAGATTGTCCACACTGTCATGAACCGGGAGGCATTGAAGCCTTTGTGAAAGACGGGATACTCGCAGAGGACGGAGTATGTGATAACTGCGGATATATTCTTCCGGAAGGAACAGAACTGGAGGAAGTGGAGTAAGAAGCATTTAAGGAGAACGTATGGAATACAAAAATCAAACAGAAAATCGTGCATTTCAGGAAATGTTACAGGCAGCAGTAAAACGGCTGCAAAATCGTTCCGGAGAGGATCTTGCTGCAAAAAGTGGGGCTGTTTTTTATAGCAATCGAAATATGCTTGAGGTACCGAGTTTTCATGAAGCGATTGAAATTCAACTTCCTGAGTTTCGCATTAACTCAAACATGGACGAATGGCATTATCTGACATTGCTGCATTATCTGGACATGGCAGATGGAACAGAAGGCTCACAGAAGCTCATTACTTTTGGTAACCTGAAAGATGGATTGATTCGGGGAACCAAGTTTGACCGGACTGCAGAGCAGAAACTGGAAAAGCTTTTGCAGGACAAAGATCCTGAGAAAATTCAGAAAGCATGTACAAGTCTGGGTGCAGAATTCATAGAGACAAAGGCGGATTTGTGTGCTGTTTTTCCGGTTCTGCCAAGATATCCGGTAACTTTAAAGATATGGTTTGCAGATGAAGAATTTCCTGCATCTGGAAAACTATTTCTTCAGGATCATGCTGATCATTATCTGAGTGTAGAAGATGCGGTAACAGTTGGAGAAATTTTGCTGCAAAAATTATCGGAAGCATTTTCTTCCCTCTGATCATGAATCAGAAAACTTTCCAGTCCGGCTTTGATAAGATTGTTCAGAAATTTAGAAGGAAAAATATGGAACATAGTAAGTTGGAGGATTGAAACTATGAAGATTACAGTATGTGGCAAAGGTGGCTGTGGAAAAAGTACAGTATCAGCACTGCTTGCCAAAGAATTTGAACGAATGGGAAAGACGGTTCTTGTAGCCGATTCTGATGAATCAAATTATGGGCTGCATCGCCAACTTGGCGTAAAGCTTCCAAGGGATTTTACAGAGTTTTTTGGCGGTAAGGAGAAAGCTTTTAAAACAATGATGGCAGGAGAGATTCTTGATACAGTGAAGTTGTCTGCATTTGCAAAAAAGTTCTATTCGGAACCATTTACATTGAATGAGATACCTGAAGAATATATTTCACGAAACAATGGCGTGATGCTTATTTCCAGTGGAAAAATACATCAGGCAAATGAAGGCTGTGCCTGCACAATGAATAGTATTTTAAAGCAATTTATCAAACATCTGACGGTAGGAGATAATGAAGTTGCATTGCTGGATATGGAAGCTGGGGTAGAACATTTTGGACGTGGTGTAGATAACAGTGTAGATTTGATTTTAATGATCGTAGATCCTTCGTTTGAATCATTGAAGCTGACGAAAAAAATTCAACAGCTGGGGGAAAGCATTGGAAAACCTGTATTTTTTGTGTTAAATAAAGTAAATGAACTGGTTTTGCCAACAATGTTGGAGTCTATTGACGATCAGAGTAAGGTGTTGGCAGTTATTTCAACAGATACAGAAATCGCAAGAAAGGGATTGCTTGGAGATGAACTAATGATGGAAATTCCGGAAATTCATACGCTTGCAAGGAAAATTTTGAAGCAATAAAGGATAGGTTAAGAAAATAGTAAAATGTATACAGGAAAAAAGTGAAAAAATGGGATTTTTTTCAGGATGTACGGATGCCAGAAATATGATTTCAATTAAAGAAGTTAAATGTCCGAAATGTAGTGCAGATATGGAAGTGTAAACAGGATAGGCTTGATGCCTGGGGCAGCCTTCGGGTTGCCT
>OKVK01000840.1_pt1 | contig 18171 bp, 16 predicted proteins | sample 1604771 | NCBI WGS metagenome assembly OKVK01 (sample SAMN01760906, study PRJEB22395) | human gut metagenome | reverse complement strand
AGGCATGGGAGATGGTGCCGCTTCCATTGTCAGCAGTGCCGGAGATCATCAGTTCCGTGAGATCTGCCTGCTCGCAGAGTGCGGAAAATGCCCGGGCATAACCTTCGCAGACAGCCAGATGATCAAACAGGGCACCTTCCGCAGTGAAGACAGAGTCAGGAAGTGTATTGGCCTGCATATTGTCGTAATCATAATTCACAGTTGTTACCAGATACTGGTGGATGGCAAATACCTTATCATAATCTGACATATTATCAGTAAAAATCTGAGCTGCAATCTGCCGGATTCCAGCGGAATCGGAATTCGTATCTGTGCTGGTGTCAGGACTTACCGTAGATTCCGCAGAAGAATTATCTGCATCATATTCATGATCTGGAAGTTCAGAAGAAGACCCTTCTTGCAGTTCGTCTTCCTGCCGCAGCAAATATTCCTGAAAAGACTGCGGTGCAACTTCCAAAACATCATCTGACGGCAGAAATTCTGCACATCCCGTCAGCATAAGGGCGGTCGCTATACAAAAAAGGCTTTTTTTCATAATAATCCTCATAAAATGAAAATATCAGCAGTTACTATCGAAAAGGTGAACCAATCATTTTCTTACCAGTATAGACAAAAGAAGAACAGTACGCAAGGCTTGCGCAATTAAAAACTCTGGAGTAAAATGAAGAAAATCGCACACATGAGGAGGAGATATCCATGAATATCATCGCAACAGAAAAAGCACCGGGAGCAATCGGACCCTACTCCCAGGGATACGAAGTAAATGGAATGGTTTTTACATCCGGACAGATTCCGGTAGATCCGGCAACTGGCAACATTCCGGAAGGAATTGCTGCTCAGGCTGAGCAGAGCTGCAAGAATGTAGGAGAGATCTTAAAGGCAGCAGGAAGCGGCTATGACAAAGTTGTTAAAACGACATGTTTCTTGGCAGAGATTGCTGACTTTGCGGCATTCAATGAAGTATATGCAAAATATTTTGTATCTAAACCGGCAAGAAGCTGCGTGGCAGTAAAAGATCTTCCTAAGGGAGTGCTCTGCGAGGTAGAGGCAATCGCAGTAAAATAGAACATATGAAAAACGGCTGCTGAAATAAATCTCAGCAGCCATTTTTTATCGTCCGGCAAAACCGGATCACTATTTCACTTCGTTCGGGGTCTCTTCGCCGTTCTCATAGAAGCGGATATTCTGCAGCGTAGTCTGGGCAATAGCTGCCAGTGCTTCGCTGGTGAAAAATCCCTGATGAGAAGTGATCATAACATTCGGGAAGGACAGGAGTCTTGCGGTAACGGAATGCTCCAGAATCTCATCGGAACGGTCTTCAAATACGTTCGGGGTCTCCTCCTCATATACATCAAGTCCGACACCGAAGAATTTATGAGCGCGGATACCTTCGATCAGGTCGTCGGTTTTTACAAGTGCGCCTCTGGATGTATTGACCAGAATTACACCATCTTTCATTTTCGAGATCGTCTCGCGATTGATCAGATGATAGGTGTTGTCCATAAGCGGGCAGTGCAGGGAGATCAGATCACTCTGAGCAAGCAGCTCATCGAGTGTGACATAAGTAGTGAACTCCTTGATAGCCGGATTTTCGAATACATCATAAGCGATGATCTTCATGCCGAATCCGTGGCAGATTCTTGCCATAGCAGCGCCGATCTTACCGGTTCCGATGATACCAGCGGTCTTGCCGTGGAAGTTCATACCCATCAGACCGTTCAGGCTGAAGTCATTTTCACGAACCTTTACATATGCTTTGTGCAGATGACGGTTGACAGCCAGTGCCAGTGCCATGGCGTGCTCAGCAACTGCTTCCGGAGAATATCCTGGTACACGATATACTTTGATACCGTACTTTTTAGCGGTATCCATATCTACGTTATTGAATCCCGCACAGCGGAGCAGAATAAATTTTACCCCGCATTCGTGAAGAATATCGATGGTCTCGCCGCAGATGTCGGCACTTACAAAAGCACATACAGCGTCATATCCGTGAGCAAGCTCAGCAGTATTGACCGTCAGTTCAGTTTTTAAAAATTTGACCTCCACATCAGGGTAGGTTACGAGTTCCTTTGTGAAGGATTCTTTATCATAGGTCTTGGAATCAAAGAAAATAACTTTCATAATATGTGATGCCTCCTTGGGATGAATAAGTTGTTATCCTGTATCTGTCCGTTAGTATACGGCATCGTTAAAAAAATATCAAGAAACTATTTGACAAATATTTATCAAACTTTTTAAAAATATTCGTCAGTTTGACGTGAGCAGAATCAGTCGTCCTGCTCAGGAGCACGGATGGCCTGCACCGGAACACCGTTGACTTCGATGGCATCATCAATCTGAATAAGCAGATAGGAACGGCCGTCAATCACGCGGGTTTCCAGAAGAGCGGCTTTTTCGGGACTGACTTTTACGATGACGTCCGGTGTCTTTACTTCCATAGATTTCGTGCTGGTCAGATTGGTAGCGACAAATTCTGTTTTCTCTCCTGCAGTGCTGTTGTACTGCTCTTCAAAATGTTCAAGCACTTCCTCGGAAGCGCCGCTTCTGGCCAGAAGATTTTTTACTTCAGGGGCAGTGAGTGTCGGTGGTTCCGGAAGATCCTTCTTTTCTTCGATCAGCTCGTTCAGATTTTCATGAATATTGACAACTGTCTCATAATCACAGGTGCTGCCGAGAGTTTCCGCTACCAGCTCCGTGAAGGTCTCTTTCTGGCCTTTGGCAGAGAGCGGAGTCTGACAGCCGAATACCTCTTCCATAAGGGCAGGCTGAAGATTCTCAGGATTCTTTGTGTAATAGAGCATACTGTGCAGGTCGGTATTCCTGTCGTTGAAAGCAGGAAACAGGAATCCTGCGTCAGGAGCCTGGACGATCCAGTCGCGGGAACGATCTTCGATGCTGTTTTTCTCCGCATTGTAGCAGAGACCGGCTTTATCAAGTTTTACCGGACAGATACTGCACATGAGATATTCGTAGGTATCATCAGATGCATCGAACATCTCCATGCCGTCCTCTGCTTTTTTGGGGATATCGTAAGCGGCATGAATCAGGATAATATAGTAGTTTTCCCCGTAGGCATAGTTTTTAATGATTTTTTCGTAGAATTCTTCCAGCAGGACGTCATCGGTCAGGCGGCTGTCACGGAGTCTCAAAAGCCAGCTCTGAGTGCCGTCTGGCATTTCCTGAGCAAGAGGAAATTCCATGTTGAGCAGATTTTTTCCGATAGTTCCGGAAAGAGTTTTACGGAAAATTTCATAATATTTAAAAATTTCTTCCTCGGGAAGAGAGAGAAAAGCTTCCTTTAATTCTGTGCGGATCTGTTTTTCTGCATCCACGTAGCAGCCACAGATACGGGTAATGGCGCAGTTTTCATTGGTGAACTGCTTGCGGATTTCAAGGGTTTCTTTTTTATTCATTCGATTTACCTGCTTTTTATGTATTTCTATGATTACCATACCATGAAACTATGAAATTTTCTACATTTTTTCTTGCGGACTGGAAAAGAGGATGGTATTCTGTTTTATGGAAAATGGAAGAAAATTGGAAAAATATTACAGGAGGGATAAGAATGGTTTCGAATCGACTGCTCCAGGATTGCCTGGAAGACTTTCATAACATTATGCGATTAAATATGGCACTGTACGATCGAAATTGTACATGCGTGGCCGGAGAAGAAGAAAAAGCTCCGGAATTGGATATATTTCATACATTCTGCGATTCCGCAGCAGATATGCAGGCACTGGGAACGAGATATCTGTTTAAGGTAGGAGTTCAGGAGCCAACCTATATTTTATCAGTCAGTGGGGATAGCAAGGATATTTACCCCATGGGACAGCTTGCAGTAAAACAGCTGGAACGAATTCTTGAGATGGGATACAGCAGAGAGGACAGAAATCAGTTTATTCACAATCTGCTCCTTGACAACCTGCTTCCTGTAGATATTGTCAGCTATGCGAAGCAGATGCACATCGGACCGGAGTTCCGCTGGGCAGTGCTTCTGGTGGAAGGAACCGGATGTGAAGCATTTGACATACAGAATATTCTGAAAAATGCACTGTCAGGAAGAATGTCTGATTTTATTGCCCCAATGGAGGAAAACTGCGTCGTTGTAGTCCGCAGACTGGAAGAGCAGGAAGGGGAAAAGGAGATGGAAGAGCTGGCACACGAGCTGACAGATGCGGTAAGTGTTGAGACCAGATGCCGTATCCGTACTTCCTGCGGAACGATTGCCTTATCTTTAAAGGAAGTTTCCCGTTCTTATAAGGAAGCGAAGATGGCACTGGAAGTGGCAGCAATCTTCTATAAAGAGAAAAATGTAATTACATATGAAGAGCTTGGCATTGGACGTCTGATTTATCAGCTCCCGATTCCGCTCTGCGAGATGTTCCTGAAAGAAGTGTTTGGTGATTACAATCCATCTTCTCTCGATGAGGAGATTTTGACGACAGTTTATCAGTTTATGGAAAATGATCTGAACCTTTCGGAAACGAGCCGACAGCTGTTTGTACACAGGAACACGCTAGTATACCGTCTGGAAAAACTTCAGAAAACCATCGGACTTGACATCCGCAAATTTGAAGATGCCATGATTTTCAAGATTGCCATGATGGTATCGGATTATATGAAATATTTGAGAGAGAGACAGTTATAAGACATGGAACTGAAGTTAGCTACATTTTTGCTTGTATGTCCGCTGGTATTTCTGGCAGGCTTTGTAGATGCCATCGGAGGAGGAGGCGGACTCATTTCGCTTCCGGCCTATCTGCTGGCAGGAGTACCGGTGCATTTTGCACTGGCAACCAATAAAATGTCTTCGGCATCTGGAACCCTGATTTCCACCGTGCGGATCTGCAGATCGATTAAGATTCGCTGGAAGCTGGCTATTCCTGCGGTTGCCTGCGCGTTGGCAGGCTCATATATCGGAACAAGACTCAGCCTTCTGACAGATGAAAAAATTCTTCGGTATGTGTTGATCGTGGTACTGCCGGTGGTTGCATTTTTTGTATTGAGAAAAAATTCACTGGTGTCGGAGAAGACGAAAAGGCTGGATGAGAAAAAAGAGATGGCGGTCTCCTGGGTCAGTGCATTTCTGATCGGAATCTATGACGGATTTTACGGACCGGGAACCGGTACATTCCTGATTCTGATTTTTATGGGACTCGCACATATGACTTCTATGGAAGCAGCTGCCTACACGAAGGTCGTGAACTTAAGTTCCAATATTGCTTCACTGGTGACTTTTCTGGTGAGCGGGCAGGTGATTCTGCCGCTGGGACTGGCAGCGGCTGTTTTCAGTATAGCAGGACACTATACCGGAGCCGGCATGGTTCTGAAAAACGGAACGAAAATTATCCGGCCGATTATTCTGGTGGTACTGGCCCTTCTGTTTATCAAAATTGTATTCAATCTGTAAAGAAAAAGCAGGATCTCAACAAATGAAGATTCCTGCTTTTTGTTTCATGTTTCTATAAATGTTTCACATTGTTGCAAATATTTCATTATTTTTCAGCCGCTTTTAATGCTTCTTCCACGGTGGCCATAGCGCGGTCACGAAGACCTTTTGCCGTATTCGGGGAAGAGAAAATACACAGAACCTTCAGATTCTCTGTTCCGGTATTGGTGATCTGATGCATCACTTTTGGCGGTGCAACAATCATGGAATCCGGTACAAATGGATATTCAACACCGTCCACCATGGCAACACCGGTTCCGGAGATGCAGTACATGGCTTCGGTCTGGGTGTCATGGGAATGAACATCTATCGTACATCCCGGGTCCCATTCTGTCATATGCACGGAGAAGGCGCAGTCGGTGATTTTATCGTCATCTCCCATGAAAATCGGGGTTATGGCGCGGTTGAAAGGAGCCGGAATCCGGATGGAATTTTTTGGATCATAAGTATAATACATGGAATGTACCTCCACAAAATAGAAAATTGATATCTTCATAGTACCATGTGCAGGAGGCTCAGTCAATTGAAAAAAAGACCGGATAGTGCAATTGTACTTTTAAGTAGTTGAAAAGTATAACATTTTTGTGTAATATTACAACTATAAAGCCACAATGATTGCAAAAACTGCAACAGAAACAAATGTTTCTCAGTTACACAAAACCGGTTTGAGGACAAAGTATCTAAAGAAGAGGTGACCAAATTGTTAAAAATGTGAAAAAAACTGGTTGAGCGCGATCTTGGCACTAACATTGCTCTATATAGTGGCAGAATGACTTAGTAAAAATGAAAATAAAATAGAAAGGAGGTTCAGGAGACTCCCTTTAGATGAGGGGATGCCAAAAACTGCAAAAGCAGACAAGCTAAGAAACTAATTAATAAAACGAGGTGAAAGAATATGGATTTGTTTGTTTTGATTTTATCATTCTTCGTTATGCTTTTCCTGGGAATTCCGATTGCGTTTGCACTCTGCCTGTCTTCCCTGCTGTACATGGTTCTTTACTCCAGTGTACCGCTGATCATTATCGGACAGCAGATGTTAAAGGGTGTTGATTCCTTTACCCTTCTCGCAATCCCATTTTTCATTATCGCAGGAAGCCTGATGACGAATGGTGGTATTTCCAAGAGAATTGTTAACTTTGCAAAACAGCTGGTAGGCTGGATGCCGGGTGGACTTGCAGTCGTAGATATTGTTGCATCTATGATTTTCGCAGCTATGACCGGTGCAGGTGCAGCAACCACCGCAGCAGTTGGTGGTATGATGATTCCTCATATGGAAGAAGAAGGATATGACCCTGGATTCGCAAGTGCTATTCAGGCAATGGGTGGTGTGTTCGGACCGATTATCCCGCCGAGTACCCTGATGGTATTGTATGCAGTAGCATCCGGCGAATCTGTTGGAGGAATGTTCCTGGGCGGTATTCTTCCGGGACTCTATCTTGGACTGGTTCTGATTATCGTAGTTGTTATGCTCTGTAAGAAAAAAGGTTACGGCGGCGGTGCAAAATTCAATGGAAAAGCATTCGTCAAAGCAACCGTAGATGCATTCTGGGCACTGCTTGCTCCGATCATTATTCTTGGTGGCATCTATTCCGGTATCATGACTCCTACCGAGTCTTCCGCAGTATGCTGTTTCTACTGTATGATCGTAGGTCTCTTTATTTACAGAGAGCTGAGTGTAAAAGATCTGGTAAAAGTAGTAGCAGAAGGTGTTAAGAGTTCCGCAGGTATCATGCTGATCGTAGCAGCAACTCAGGTATTTGGATGGGTACTGACCCGTGCACAGATTCCGCAGACGATTGCCAAGATGTTCACCGAGAACGTAAGCAACGGTACCGTATTCCTGTTCGCTGTCTGCCTGATTCTTCTGGTAGCAGGATGTTTCATCGATGCAGTTCCGGCTCTGCTGATTTTTGCACCGATCTTCTGCCCGACAGCTCAGGCTTATGGACTGAACATGGTTCATTTCGGTGTTGTTATGGTCGTAGTTCTCTGCATCGGTCTTGCAACTCCGCCGGTAGGTATTAACCTTTATGTAGCATCCAGTGTTGGCGGTCAGCCGGTACATAAGATCATTCCGCATCTGCCGATTCCGCTTCTGACGATTGCAATCGCAACGATCGTTTTGGTCCTTTGCCCGCCAATCGTAACACTGCTTCCGACTCTGTTCGGCTAATACACAGTATTTAAATTTGAAAAAATGATATATGAAAAGGAGATTACAACAATGAAAAAGAGATTAATCGCACTTAGCCTGGTACTGGCAATGGCTGCAACCGCAACTGCATGTGGCGGAAGCAAATCTGACAGCGCAGCAGCTGACACAAGCGCAGCAGCTGACACAAGCGCAGCAAGCGACAGCGCAGACGCATCTGCTGATTCTGCTGATGCTTCCACAGATGGGGGAGTAACCGGAGATTACAGAGAGCTTTCTCTGTTCGCTGGTTCTATTCCGGAGAACACCCCGACTGGTGGTGCACTGGCAGCTATGGCTGATTACATCAACGAGAATTCCAACGGAACTCTGAACGCAATTGCTTACTATGATACTGCACTTGGTGATGCTACTTCCATGGTACAGGGACTGCAGCAGGGAACTGTAGATATCGGAGTATCCGGTACTGCATATTTCTCTGGTCTGAACCCTGAGATCGAAGTATTCCAGCTTCCGTTCCTGTTCGAGGATCTGGAGACTGCACGTAAAGCAACCTCCGGCGCAGCAGCTGAGAAGATCAATGCTGATATGGAGCAGTATGGTGTCGTAGGACTTTCCTTCTGGGAGAACGGCTTCCGTGAGCTGTCCAATGACATCAGAGAGGTTAAGACTCCGGATGATCTGAAAGGAATCAAGATGAGAGTTCTTCCGGCTGAGGTTCAGCAGAAGACATGGGAGGCTCTTGGTGTTCAGACTACTGCTATGGATGCTTCCGAGCTGTACACCGGACTTCAGACTGGTATCATCGATGCACAGGACAACCCGCTGCATGAGATCGTATCCCGTAAACTTTACGAGGTTCAGCCATATGTCAGCCTGACAGACGCTACCTACACTCCTTTCTACATGGCAGCAAGCAAACTTACCTGGGATGAACTGTCTGAGTCTCAGCAGGCTCTGCTCAAAGAGGCAGCTGAGGTGGGTCGTGAGAAACAGTTCGAGCTGACTGACGCAGCACAGGCTGAGGCTCTTCAGACTCTGAAAGATAACGGTGTAACTGTAACTGAGGATGTTGATAAAGAGGCATTCAAGGCTATTGCTGAGCAGCAGTGGACTGTATTCACAGATGCTTGTGGAACTGAGCTTCTTGACATGGTACAGGCTGGAGAATAAGTATTAACTGATTTTCAAAAAAGGGGTACACATATATGAGACGTATTGTGGATTTAACTCTTCCGATTGAAGAGCACTGGCGTTACGGAATCAAAATTTTGCCGGGTAAAACCCATGCAAATGGTGATCCGTGGCAGAACGTAAGTTATAATCTGGAGTCTCACTGGTTCACCCATATTGATTTTCCGCTTCATTTTGATCCGAACGGAAAGACATCGGATGACTATCCGCTTCAGGACTGGGCAATCACAGATTGCCTGGTTCTGGATTTCTCAGATTGCGGAGACAATACGGCAATTACTGGAGAGATGCTGGAAAAGGCGAATGAAAAATACAAAGACAAACATTTTGACAGCCTTCTGATCCGTACGGACCGCGGCAGAAAAGTGGATTGGAAGACGACAGAATTCTGGGATACCTCACCGTATCTGACAGAGGATGCCGGAATCTGGATTAAAAATTATAACCCGAAGGTAGTGGGCTATGATTTCCCGCAGGATTATGCGATTCGTGAAATCCGTACCATGAAACCGGGACAGCCAATCATTCAGCCAGTACATGAGCATGTGCTGAAAGAGGGGAAGATTCTTCAGATCGAGTATATGACAGATCTGTGGAAGATCGGCTCTGACACCTGTCAGCTGGTTGCGCTTCCTCTGAAACTGATGCATGCTGATGGCGGACAAATCCGCGTGGTTGCAGTGGTTGAAGAATAGGAGAACTGAGAATATGAAAAACGCTCTTGATAAATTTATTTCAGGACTGAATTTCATCTTCGGAATTGTAGGAATTATCATGGTATTTATTGCTACGTATGCAGTACTGGCAAGAAATGTCCTGATTGTTTCCACTCCGTGGAGTGATGAGCTTCTGAAGCTCCTCTTCGTATGGTCCATCTATGTTGGATCTGCAATTCTGTTTATGAATGACGGACTGATCTCCCTGACACTCGTTGAGGATGGATACAAAGAAAAGAAACCGGTTGTATACGGTGTGCTGAAAGCAATTCAGTATATTGCAGCAATTGGTATCTGCGGCTTGGTTACTTCCCAGCTGTTTACCATCGTTGGTACTCAGATGAACACCGGAGAGGCTACCACCGTTCTAAAATACCCGCTGTGGGTAATGAACCTTGGAATGCTTCTTGGACTTGCCCTGATTGTAATCCTCGGAGTCGTAAAACTGATTGGTTTAAAAGAATATTTTGTGAAGAAGGCAGCATAAGAGATGAAAAAATATATTGATTTGACATTGCCGATTGTTCCGCACTGGAGATGCATGCATGAGGATGAAATCATCGAAAAATGCTCTACTGACAAGGGAGATCCGGCAAGTGTAACCAGATTCCCGCTGCAGACCCACTGGTATACGCACATTGATGCGCCGATTCATCAGTTTGCAGGCGGTAAGACACTGAATGATTTTCCGCTGTCTTCCCTGTTCGGAAAGGCAACGATCCTGGATGTCAGCTATGTAAAAGACAATCAGGAGATCACCGCTGAAATGCTGAAAGAAGCGCTTGGTGATGATGAACCGACCAAGATCATTCTCATCAAGACCTGCTGGGAAGATTCCAGAGGTGTTGAAAATGCATTCAATTTCTGGCAGTCTCATGATTACTGGGATGAAGCTCCGTATATGTCCAAAGAAGCAGCTGACTGGCTGACTTCCCTGAAACCGGACGTGATCGGATTCGATTTTCCTCAGGATTATGACATCAGAAAACTGCGTTTTGGCGTAGATGAGCGTCATTGCTATCTGACGACTCATCGTCATTGTCTGAAATATGATATTATGATGATCGAGTACATGCATAATATGAGAGAAGTGAAAGACAAATTCGTAGAGTTTGTAGGACTTCCAACTGCTCTTGAAAATGCAAATGGTGCACAGATCCGCTGCGTGGCCATCACAGAAGAATAATGATAAAAAAATTCCGCAGTTCCGGTCTCCCGGCCTGCGGAATTTTTTTGTCCTCTGCACAGATGGGCAGTGCAGAGGACATATCTGTTTCTTATACTTCAAACATCAGGTCACCATAGGAAGGCATCGGCCATACTTCCTTATCAACCAGCATTTCCAGACTGTCGATAGGACTTCTCAGAGCGTCCATGGCAGGCATTACATGATCGTGATAATAATGTGCACGTTCTTCGTTATCCTGAATGCCGGAAGCCTCAGCGGTCACTTTGCGGAGTACCCGGACAGCGGCATTGGCTTCGTTGAGCAGGGACATGATATCTCTGAGCAATTCGGACTGAACGGTCGGAGCTACATCAACCGCTTTCAGGGACTGAATGATACCGGACAGTGTACCGGTGTATTCGATGACAGCCGGAAGAATCTGCTTTACAGTCATATCAATCATGGTCAGCGCTTCGATGTTTACGGCTTTATTGTAACTCTCGTATTTGATCTCGGCACGGGAGTGAAGCTCTGCGGCGTTAAATACATGGAACCGCTCAAACATCCGGATGGATTTGTCTGTTACCAGAGCCGGGATAGCGTCTACCATGGATTTTAGATTCGGAAGACCGCGGCGTTTCGCTTCTTCCACCCATTCTTCAGAATATCCGTTACCACCGAAGATGATCTTCTGATGCTCAGAAATATACTGGATGGTCAGGTCATGCAGTGCAGTATCGAAATCTTCTGCTTTTTCCAGAATGTCGCAGGCGTCTGCGAATGCCTCTGCAACGATGGTGTTGATGACAACAGTGGAGTGCGTTACGGAGTCTCTGGAACCAACCATACGGAACTCAAATTTATTATTGGTAAACGCAAAGGGTGATGTACGGTTTCTGTCGGTGGCATCCTTGGTAAAGTCCGGGAGTGTCTTTACACCGGTATGGAGTTTGTGGCCTCTCAGACTGTGAGTGGCATTTCCGGTACTTAAGAGCTGTTCCAGAACATCGTCCAGCTGTTCTCCGAGGAAGACGGAGACGATGGCAGGAGGAGCTTCATGAGCACCCAGACGATGGTCATTGCCGACGTTTGCAGCAGACTCACGGAGAAGATCTGCATGAATATCAACCGCCTTCAGGATGCAGGCGAGAATCAGCAGGAACTGGCGGTTCTCGTGGGGGCGTTTACCCGGCTCCAGAAGATTGATGCCGTCATCGGTGGTCAGGGACCAGTTGTTATGTTTACCGGAGCCATTGACACCGGCAAAGGGTTTCTCATGGAGCAGGCATACAAGACCCTGCTGTGCAGCGACTCTCTTTAAGGTCTGCATCATAATCTGGTTATGGTCTGCAGCGACATTGGCCTCGGCATAGATCGGAGCAAGCTCATGCTGGGCAGGAGCCACTTCGTTATGCTGGGTCTTGGCCGGGACGCCCATTTTCCAGAGCTCTTCGTTGACCTGTCTCATGTAGCCGCCGACTCTCTGGCGGAGGGTTCCGAAGTAATGATCGTCAAGCTCCTGTCCTTTCGGCGGCATGGCGCCGAACAGGGTACGGCCGGTATAGATCAGGTCTTTTCTCTGTAAATATTTATTACGGTCAATCAGGAAATACTCCTGCTCGGCGCCGATGGAGGGTACTACCTTGCGGGATGTAGTGTTTCCAAAAAGCCGAAGGAGACGTAAAGACTGCTCCTGAACAGCTTCCATGGAACGCAGAAGGGGCGTCTTCTGATCCAGTGCTTCACCGGTGAAGGAACAGAACGCGGTGGGAATACAGAGAATGGCACCTGCAGCATCCTCACGGATAAAAGCAGGAGAAGTGCAGTCCCATGTAGTGTATCCTCTCGCCTCAAAGGTTGCACGCAGTCCGCCGGAGGGGAAAGATGAGGCATCCGGTTCGCCTTTGATCAGGTCTTTTCCGGAGAACTCCATAAGGACGGAGCCTTCCTCGTTGGGCGGAGTGATGAAGGAGTCATGCTTCTCAGCCGTAAAACCGGTCAGAGGCTGAAACCAGTGAGTATAATGGGTTGCCCCTTTTTCAATGGCCCATTTCTTGATGGCTGCTGCAACCACATCAGCAATGGCCGGATCCAGTTCTTTTCTTCCTTCGATTGTTTTTTTCAGTTCATAGTAGACACTTTTAGGAAGGTACTGTCTCATAGCCTTGTCGTTGAATACATTTGTTCCGAAGATATCCATGATTGAATTCGTATTTTCCATAGTAATTCCTTTCTCTTGAGAGTATTAGGACTTCTTCCGCCGGATGTGATGATACCGGCATTCTTTTTAAAGATACAATATCTGAAAAAAAAGCACAATAGTCTTTGGGAAAAAACTTCTAATTGTAATATGCCGGGAAAAATCCTATAATAGAAGTAGGATTTCTAATTGATACGATGAAAGGGGGAGGATATTTATGGGGATGAATGATACACCGTCGGGAGAGCGGGTGCATATTGGATTTTTCGGAAGAAGAAATGCAGGCAAATCCAGTCTGGTCAATGCCGTGACCGGGCAGGATCTGGCTGTCGTATCGGATACCAGAGGAACAACCACAGATCCGGTTCGGAAGGCAATGGAACTCCTTCCCATGGGGCCGGTTCTCATTATCGATACGCCGGGATTTGACGACGAAGGAACTCTTGGGGAATTAAGAGTCCGTAAGACCCGGCAGATTCTGAATAAGACGGATGTAGCTGTGCTGGTGGCAGATGTACAGGAAGGTCTGAAGACCTGCGATCAGGAACTGTTGGAGCTGTTCAGTGCAAAAGGGATTCCTTATCTTATTGCCTGGAATAAGAGCGATCTGCTGAAAGAGATTCCGGAGGCAGGGGAACAGGAAATCTACGTAAGCGCACAGGAACAGTTTCAGATCTGGGAGCTGAAAGAGAAAATTGCCCGTTTAGGGCAGGCTTCCGCCGAACAGAAAGTGCTGGTGCGTGATCTTTTAAAACCGGGAGATGTAGTTGTGCTGGTCATTCCCATTGATACGGCAGCGCCGAAAGGACGGCTTATTCTGCCCCAGCAGCAGGTGATCCGGGATGTTCTGGAAGCTGGTGCATCGGCTCTTTGTGTCCGTAACACAGAGCTCACAGAAACGCTGCAGGCTTTGAAAGAGCCGCCTGCCCTGGTGATTACGGACAGCCAGGTGTTTGAAGAAGTGGATGCCAAAGTACCGGAGCATATTTTACTTACCTCTTTTTCCATTTTGATGGCCCGTTATAAAGGATTTCTGGAAGAAGCGGTTCATGGCGTGGAAGCGGTGGCAAAGCTGCAGGATGGAGACCGGGTTCTCATTGCAGAAGGTTGTACCCATCACCGGCAGTGCGACGACATTGGCAACGTGAAGATTCCGCGGTGGTTATGGAATTACACAGGCCGAGAGGTGGAGATTGTGACCTGTTCCGGTACGGAATTTCCGGAGGATCTGTCCCCCTATGCAATGGTCATTCACTGCGGCGGCTGCATGCTCAATGAGCGGGAAGTCCGTTACCGGATGAAATGCGCCCAGGATCAGGGTGTACCATTTACCAATTACGGAATTGCCATTGCAGAAATGCAGGGAATTTTAAGAAGAAGTATCAAATTGTTAAATAAGGAAATATAAGGAGTAGACAGACATGAAAATATCGACAAGAGGAAGATATGCACTTCGGATGATGCTGGATATGGCACTTGCTGATTCCGGAAAACCGGTGCGGGTAAAAGAGATTGCCGAGCGACAGGAGATTTCAGAAAAATATATGGAGCAGATTATGTCCATTCTGAACAAGGCTGGATTTGTACGGAGTGTCCGTGGTCCTCAGGGAGGTTATTTCCTGACCAGAAAGCCGGAAGAGTATACAGTAGGCATGATTCTCAGGCTGACAGAAGGAAGCTTAAGTCCGGTGGACTGTCTGGATGAAGGAGCAGAGAACTGTCCACGGCAGGAAAGCTGTGTGACATTTATCCTGTGGAAACAGCTGAATGATGCCATTCGAGGTGTGGTAGATAAGGTAACACTTCAGGATCTGGTAGACTGGAGTCAGGTACAGGGGCAGGACTACTGTATATGATATCAGAGGAAAAAAGAAGGAGCCACACAATGCAGGCAGAAAAATCAGAACTTCAGAAAATAATTCAGACGATCTGGAGCAGTGAGTTATATAAAATCATACTAAGCAATCCGACAGGAGAGGGAAACTATCGGAAAATTGTCCTGAACCGGCAGAAAAAGGGTTGGCAGGCGGAGCAGTATACAGAGAAACAGGTATTTCATGAAAATCTTCCGGAAGGAAAGGTACAGGATTACCTGATGGAAAATATGAGCAGCGCATTCCGGCAGTGCGGTGCCTGGGATGGAACCTTTGAGCATACAGTGCGGATTTCCAAAAAGGGAAAAGTAACCGGTATGAAGAAACGGACGGCGCAGACGGAGGCACCGAAGGCGAAGACGGAGAATAATCGGAAGAAAAATTATCTGTTAGAAGAAGGAACCGTCATCCCGCCGCTGGTGGATATGGGAATTTTTACCGCTGAAGGAAAAGTGGTCCGTTCCATGTATGACAAATACCGTCAGATTAACCGGTTTGTAGAACTGATAGATGATGAGATCGACGCTCTTCCCAAGGATCAGACCATCCGTATCATTGACTTTGGATGCGGAAAATCCTATCTGACCTTTATTCTTTATTATTATCTGGTGGAATTGAAGAAGCGGGACGTGGAGATTACCGGTTTGGACCTAAAAGCCGATGTGATCGCCCACTGTAACAAGGCAGCAGAGAAATACGGCTATGACAAGCTTCATTTCCAGGTAGGAGACATTGGAGGATATGAGACAGAGGAACAGATTGACATGGTCATTTCTCTCCATGCCTGTGATACGGCTACGGATTATGCCCTGTATCATGCCATCCGCTGGAAAGCAAAGCTTATTTTTTCCGTGCCATGCTGCCAGCATGAATTAAATAAACAGATGAAGAGTGACAATCTGTCTATTCTGACACGCTATGGAATTGTAAAGGAGCGGACGGCAGCACTGATGACGGATGCCATCCGCGGCAATCTTCTGACAGAGAGCGGTTACCGGACCCAGCTGCTGGAATTCGTGGATCTGTCCCATACGCCGAAGAATCTTCTGATTCGTGCGGTGCGTTCCATGATTCCGGCGTCTGCGAAGAAACAGGCACGGGCAGAGGTGGATGCCATCGAGAAAGAGTTCGGATTACAGCCGACACTGGATACACTTTTACATGGAAAGGAAGCCTGAAATAAGATGATAGAAAAACAGATGACCTCCGGCGGGGAGGAGACGAAGAAATTATATTACGAGGACAGCCACAGGAAGGAATTCAAGGCAACGGTACTGTCCTGTGAAGAGCGGTTGACGGCCAAAGGAAAGAAAGATGGCTATGCGGTGGTACTGGATCAGACAGCCTTTTTCCCGGAGGGGGGCGGACAGTTCGGTGACCGGGGCTTTATAGATGACGTGGAAGTATACGATACTCACGAAAAAGGCGGTATCATTCTTCACTATACAAAGATGCCCGTGGAAGCAGGAACGACGGTGACCGGAAAGCTGGATTTCGCAGAGCGTTTTTCCAGAATGCAGGAGCATTCCGGTGAGCATATCGTATCGGGTATTGTCCATCGCCTGCATGGGTATGATAATGTGGGATTCCATCTGGGCAGTGAAAATACGACACTGGATTTTAATGGAGAACTTAGTGAAGAGCAGCTTTTGGAAGTGGAGCGGCTGGCGAATGAGGCGGTGTTCGCCGATCTGCCGGTACAGATTTCCTATCCTTCAAGGGAAGAACTGAAGACACTGGATTACAGAAGCAAGATTGAGATCGAAGGACAGGTACGCCTGGTAGAGATTCCGGGTGTGGATATCTGCGCCTGCTGTGCACCCCATGTAACGCATACCGGTGAGATCGGTATGATTAAATTCATTGCCTGTGACCGTCACCGGGGCGGCTGCCGGGTGACCATGCTGGCCGGTATCCGTGCCCTGAAAGATTATCAGGAAAAGCAGACACAAGTGACAGCGGTATCCGTGGCGCTCTCCGCAAAGCCGGAGAAGATCGGCGAGGCAGTGCTTCGTCTGAAGGAGCAGCAGGAGGCTACCCGTTTCCAGCTGAACCGGATGCAGGCCATTTATCTGGAACAGAAACTGGACAGCATTTCCAAGGAAGATACATTCGCACTCCTTTTTGAAGAAGACCTCGATAATGTAGCAGTCCGCAATTTTGTAAACAGTGCAGTGGAGCGGTTTGAAGGTATCTGCGCGGCTTTTGTGGGAACGGATGAAAAAGGCTATCGTTATATTCTTGGAAGTAAAATAAAGGATGTGCGGGAACTGGCAAAAGAACTGAATACCCGTTTCGCAGGAAAAGGCGGCGGCAAGCCGGAGATGGTGCAGGGATCTTTGAATGGAACAGAAGCCGGGATCCGGTCCGCCATCGGAGATTTTCTTTAAATTTTCTGAATTCCAGCTGCCGCCCCTTGACAAAGTTTTTCTTTCCATCTAAACTAAGGAAGAATTGCAAATGGCAGTGATGAAGAGGAGTACAGATGGACCGCCGTCAGAGAGAATTACCCGCAGGCTGAGAGGTGATTTCGGAATGGACATATGGAAGGTAGCTTCGGAGCCGGAGCGCTGAAAGGAAGAGATAGGCGTTCCCGAGTCCTCCGCGTTAAGGAGTCAGGAGGTATGTGTGTAATACACATATGAACAAAGGTGGTACCGCGATCATTCGCCCTTTGCACAGATGTCTGTGCAGAGGGCTTTTTTACGCAGAGAAAGGGAGAAATTCACAATGAAAGAATTAGCAAAGACTTATGATCCGTCTGAAATCGAGGATCGTACCTATGCCAAATGGATGGGAAGAAAATACTTCCATCCGGATGTAGACAGAAGCAAAAAACCGTTCACCATTGTTATGCCGCCGCCAAACATTACCGGTAAGCTGCACATGGGACATGCTCTTGACAATACCCTTCAGGATATCCTGATCCGTTACAAGAGAATGCAGGGATACAACGCACTGTGGATTCCGGGAACGGACCATGCAAGTATTTCCACAGAGGTAAAGGTGATCAACAAACTGAAAGAGGAAGGAATCGACAAGAACGATCTGGGAAGAGAAGGCTTTTTAAAGAGAACCTGGGAGTGGCGTGAAGAATATGGCCGCACCATCGTAGACCAGTTAAAGAAGATCGGTTCTTCCTGTGATTGGGACAGAGAGCGTTTCACCATGGATGAAGGATGCTCCGAGGCAGTTCTCGAAGTATTCACCCGCCTCTATGAAAAAGGATATATTTACAAAGGATCCAGAATCATCAACTGGTGTCCGGTATGCCAGACTTCCATCTCTGATGCAGAGGTAGAGCATGAGGAACAGGCTGGCCATTTCTGGCACATTAATTATCCGATCGCAGATGGAAGCGGTTATGTAGAGATCGCAACCACCCGTCCGGAGACTTTGCTTGGCGATACCGCTG
>OKVK01000837.1_pt1 | contig 18242 bp, 13 predicted proteins | sample 1604771 | NCBI WGS metagenome assembly OKVK01 (sample SAMN01760906, study PRJEB22395) | human gut metagenome | reverse complement strand
GACGAAGAACCACTTTGGTGTAACCTGCTTCCGCAACAGCCTTGATGACTTCTTCACAGGCGGTCTCTTCCGGCTCACCTTCTACGGTTCCGATAAATACGTTCTCATAGCCAAGATCTCCCATCTGGGACTGCATCTGGCTGTAGGAAACTTTTGCAGTATGGGAAGTACCATGTCCCATGAATACAAATGCAACACCATCTTCTTTTGCAGCGTCAAGGCTGTCATAACCTGCAGTCTTTACTGCCTCAGCAGTGATATCTTCTGCAACTGCTTTTTTATCATCATTCACTACGGTAGCGTCATCTCCAACTTCACCAAGCAACGGCTCAGCAACTTTTACAGACTCAAATTTATCTTCGTATGCTGCAACTGCCTCGCACAGCTCATCATACTCTGCACCATGCATCAGATGGGTCGGCTGAACAACCAGGTTCTTAACACCGTTTGCTACTGCGCGATCCAGTGCCTGATCCATATTATCAATAGCTTCGCCATCACGTGCCTGTACATGGTTGATGATGATCTGAGCGGTAAATGCTCTTCTTACAGACCAGTCCGGATTTGCTTCCTGAAGGGCATCCTCGACACCTTTGATATCAGCTACACGGCTGTCATTGAAGGAAGTTCCGAAGCTTGCCACCAGAATCTCATTCTCACCGATCTCATCCTGGTTACGCGGATCGTCTTTGGAAGCATCACCGGTGTCACGTCCGAAGTAGTCCGGATCTGCGTTCTCGCCCTCGACCAGTTCTTTCTGCGCGTCGGTCAGAGCATCCCATGCTTCTTTGGCTGCCTTGCAGTCTTCGTCAGTAGTATCGGTTCTCTCCTGAACGTAGATTTTGTCAATCAGAGCTGCTACATTGTCAGCTGCTGCCTGATCTGCATCCTCGTCTGCTGCTTCTGCAGTATCGTCTGCCTCAGTGGTCTCCTCTGCTGCAGTATCATCTGCTGCCTCAGTGGTCTCCTCTGCTGCAGTATCCGTTGCCGTACTGCTGCTTCCACATCCATTTACCATGGTTGCTGTCATTGCTGCTACGCAAAGCATTACTACAAGTTTCTTTTTCATCTTAATCTCTCCCTTATGATAAGATATTTTTTTGTAAGTAATTGAAAATTCGAACATACTCGGGAGAAATAAAAAATCCAACGCATGAGAATGCAGCTGGATTGTATAGAAAAATATATTTTTCGGTACAATCAAACCTCGTGACCTGGAATAAAAAAACGTTTTTGTTTCTTTCCCGTACCGCAGCTGGCAGGTCTCCTGGCTTTCAGCTTTTCCACACCGATCGTCTTCCCAAGTCCATGACTGACCCAGTGACATTATGATCATGCAACGCTGTATACAGTGACGAGCTCCGCACAGGCTTTTCACCTGTTTCCCTATTCTCCGTAAAAACGGCACCAACTACTTCTTATTCTATTTTCGAATCACTTAACATATGTACTATACCACTTTATCTCAGATACAGCAACCTCTTTTTTCGCGGCAGGATATTCTCCTGCCGCTGCTCTATTCTGCAATGAAAATTACAGCATACTCTCCGGCTTAAAAAGAGATTTTACATGATCAATCTCTTCTTTTGATGCCTTTTTCGCCGGAACATAATAAGATTTTTCCCGGGCAATCTGATATAACTGCTCCTGTGCGGTCTCTGCCTTGTTCCTCATCTGTTTGAGGGTCTGTTTTAACTGCGGATCCTCACTTTGGGAAATATATTCCGCATACATTTTCAATTCTCCATTGATGCCGGTCAGCGCATCACTGACCATGGTTTTTTCATTCATCATCCTGTACGCCCTCCTAATTTAAAAATCCCATCAACTGCTGTTTATTCTCTTTTGCTGACTGAGCTGCCTGCTGGAAATACTGTTTCACACGGCTGTCAGTTGCATTTTCCGCGTAAGTCTCAAATTTTGCCTTACAGGTTTCGCTTCCGCCGATGAGATGGCGAAGATTCTGGACATCCAGTTCTGATAACTGTGACATAAAAAATACCTCCTTGTTTTCCATACTCCTGACTACGATTCCAGTATGTGAAAACAGAGAGGTATTTATACCTGACAAATACAGGTTACAGTTCCTCGTAAAGTTGTTCGTACTGCTTTGCAGAGTGTTCCCATGAAAAGTCTGCATTCATCGCGCGTTCTACCATCTTATTCCAGGATTTTCTCCTGTCATAGTAGATCTCCTCGCCATAACGAATTGCTTCGAGCATTTCGTGGGCATTGTAATTTGTAAAGGAAATTCCGGTTCCGGTCTCTTCATATTCATTATAGGGTTCTACTGTATCTTTCAGTCCGCCGGTCTCTCTGACGATCGGAAGAGAACCGTATCTCAGGCTCATAAGCTGACTTAAACCGCACGGTTCGAAAAGGGACGGCATCAGGAATGCATCACTGGCTGCATATATCTTATGTGACATTTCATCCGAATAATAGATGCAGGCAGCTACCTTATCCCCATATTTCCACGCGAAATGACGAAACATATTTTCATAACGTTCCTCACCAGTTCCGAGTACAACAATCTGCACCGCATCCTGGCACAATTCATCCATAATACGATCAATAAGATCGAATCCCTTCTGATCGGTCAGTCTGGAGACGATACCAATCATCATGACTTTCTTGTCCTGCGGAAGTCCCAGCTCTTTCTGCAGTGCAAGTTTATTTTTTACTTTATTCAGACGGAAGTTGCCAACACTGTACCGCGCACTGATCTTCTGATCTGTCTGCGGATTCCACTCCTTATAATCAAGTCCGTTCACAATTCCCTTAAGTTCACCGGACCGGGCTCTCATCAGGCCATCCAGATGTTCCCCGTAGAACGGAGTCTTAATCTCCTCCGCATAAGTATTGCTGACCGTTGTAATCCGGTCTGCATAAACAATGCCACCTTTCAGATAATTTGCGTCACCAAACGCCTCCAGTTTGTCCGGCGTAAAATATGACATATCCAGTCCTGTCGCATCCTGTACTGTCTCGATATTCCAGATTCCCTGAAACTTCAGGTTATGGATTGTCATTACGGATTTCATATTCACATAAAATCCGCCTTCATGAAAGCTGTCTTTTAAATAGACGGGTACCAGTCCGGTCTGCCAGTCATGACAGTGTACAATATCCGGCTGATATCCTACCACTGGCAGGATTGATAATGCCGCCTTTGAAAAGAAAGCAAATTTTTCCACATCCTCATGGATATATCCGTATGGTTTCTCACCGGCAAAATAGTATTCATTGTCAATAAAATAATACTGTATGCCGTCATACTTCATCTCCATAATTCCCACATATTGGCTTCTCCAGGCCATATCCATATAAAAACTGGTGACGAAATTCATCTTTTCTTTCCATTCCAGTTTAATACACTTATAATTGGGAATGATCACTCTGACTTCATATTTTTCTTTATCAAATGCTTTCGGCAGTGAACCGACTACGTCTGCAAGGCCCCCTGTCTTTACAAATGGCACACACTCCGATGCAATAAATAATATTTTCTTCATTTCATGCACCCCTCCGGTTTTTAACAACATTATAACTCACCGGTGGTATCTTTGAAAGCAATTTTCACAAATTATGCCTGTTTTTTATAGTCCAGTCGTATTTTATCCGCAATCAGGGCAATAAACTCTGAATTTGTCGGTTTTCCTTTTCCAACGCTCACGGTATATCCGAACAATCGGTCAATCGTATCCATCTTTCCTCTGCTCCATGCAACTTCTATAGCATGCCGGATTGCACGCTCCACCCTGCTTGGTGTTGTCTGATGTCTCTTCGCAATCGTTGGATAAAGGATCTTGGTTATAGAATTCAGCATATTCATATCTTCGACTGCCATCATAATAGCATCTCTTAAGTACTGGTATCCTTTAATATGTGCAGGAACTCCAATCTCATGAATCATATCCGTAACATCCGTTTCCAAATTTCGCGTCTGGTAGACTGCTTTCGTCTCATAGGGTTCGATTTTTTTGATTTCTGCTTTTTTCCGCTGTCTGTTTTTAAGGTTCTGAATGCGGTTCAGAAGCATTTCATGATCAAATGGCTTCATAATGTAATAACTGGCTCCCAGTAAAAACGCATCTTCCGTAATCCGTTCCTGTCCGATCGCTGAAATGACTACAAACTCAGGCTTCTTCTGAAGAGTCTTATCCTGTCCGATCTTCTCCATCACAGAAAGTCCATCCAATTTCGGCATAATAATGTCCAGCAGTACAATATCCGGCTCTTTCTCTTTAATCATCCGACAGGTTTCTTCTCCGTTATGGGCGATTCCGACGACTGCAAAATCGGAATCCTGCTTCAGTATATGATCAAGGATTTCTGCCATCCTCTCATTATCATCCGCAATAGCCACATTCCACCTGCTCATTCATAGCCCTCCTTTTTCCCATTTTCCTAGTCTCCTTTCTACGGCATTATACATAATTCCTCAACATCCATAGAAAAATTATAAAAAAGTTGTTTCATTCTTACAAGTATTATTTATCTGACTTTTTCGACAAATGCGTTAAGATTTCGCAAATTTTTTGCAAAAAAGAAACAGGCTGTCTGATTTGACAGTCTGTTTCTTTTTATTCATTATTTATTTCTGTTCCTGCGGAACCTCTTTTTTCTTTTTCCAGAAATAAAATCTATGCCAGCGCTCTTTACGCGTCTTCTTACTGGTACCGTATACCATCAGGTAGAATACCGGCATCAGAAGGAGAATCAGCAATGTGGAAGCCACAAGACCTCCGATAATAACCAGCGCCATTCCCTGCATCATAACAGCGCTTTCGCCGCCAATACCAAGGGCACTTGGTGTCATGGAAATAATGGTGGTCAGGGTTGTGATCAGAATCGGGCGAAGTCTCGTCTTACCGGATTCAATCAGGGCATCCTCAATATCCATTCTGCGGCGCAGCATATTCACACCATCGACATAGAGAATACCATTATTTACAACCGTACCAACCAAAGTCAGAACACCCATCAAACCTACCATACTGAAGTCTGTACCACTTAAGAATACTAATCCAAACGCACCGATCAGACTGAATGGGATACTTAACATAACCATCAAAGAGAACTTTGGAGACTCAAACTGCATGGCCATAACAAGGAATACCAGGAATAATGCCGTTGCAATGGCTTTTCCCATATCTCCGAACATATCATCCTGCATCTTATCCATCATGGTCTCTGCCTCACTTACACTGTCCGGCAGATCCAGCGTATTCAGGAACTCATCCATGGCATCCTGGATATCTGCTTTGTCATCAGAAAGGCAGGTAGCACTTACTGTAACGGTGTATTTTCCATCCATCTTCATAATGGTCTGGGCTGCATCTGTATATTCCAGTGTTGCCATTTCAGAAAGGGGCACGCCTGCTACCTCTGTATCCAACAGCTGGGTGGCATTATCATAGGTTCCTTCCGGGAAAGAAAGATCTACATCATATTCTTCCCCATCCGATGTAACCGTCATGGCTTTTGTACCACTTAAGGTACTGTAAAGCATTCCGCCTACCTGCGTCGGTGTCAGTCCATGACTCATGGCACTTAACGGATCCACTATCACCCGAAGCTGCGTCGTGGACGCTCCTGCATCGGTAGACACATTCAGTACACCGGGAATATTCCATGCTGCATCCTGAATTATTTCTGATGCATCTTTCACATCTTCCAGATTCACAGAACCAACGGTCAGAGTTGCACCGGAACCTGTCGTACTGCTGCCCATGGACATGGAACTGGACATGGTGATATCAAGCTGCATATCCGAAACATTCTTCGTATCCTGCGCCCATTGATCGACAACTTCCTGAGTCGTCATCTTTCTGTCATCCTTCAAGGTTGCGGAAATGGTTGCAGAACCTGCGGAAGCCGTCAACGTATAGCTTTCCACATTTTCATCTGCTGCCACCAGATCTTCAATCTGGACGATTTGCTCATTGACTACCTCGACACGGGTTCCCGGCCGGAACGTAGCAGTCACAGAGATCATTCCTTCATCCATGGTCGGCATGGAAACAATATTTGTCATGCTCAGAATCCAGAAAGAAGCCACCAGCAGAAGCACAGCTGTCAGAAGGCAGGTTTTCTTCTTATGCAAAAGTTTCCGCTCCACATGATCGTATTTTTCTTTGATTTTATCAAGGAAGACATTCAGCCGCAGTTCCTTTTTCTGTGTTGGTTTATACAGTTTAAAGAACAGCGGAACCAGTGTGATCGCAGAAATCAGGGAAGCTACCATCGAAAATACAATAGTCAGACCCAGCTGCATGAAAATCTGTCCTGTCATACCTCCCGAGAAGCAAAGAGGCAGATAAACAACAACGGTTGTAATCGTAGATGCCACGATGGATGCTACTACCTCCGTCGTACCCTGCAGCGCTGCTTCTGAAAAATCCGGTACCCGGTCATTAGCACGGAAACAGCTCTCAATCACGACACTGGAACTGTCGACCATCATACCGATGGCAATCACCAGACCTCCCAGAGTCATGATATTCAGAGAAAATCCCATCATTGACATGACAATCACTGTCATCAACAAAGAGATCGGCATGGAGCATCCGACGATAATCGACGCTTTCCAATCTCCGAAAAAGATAAACAGTACAATCATGGAAAGGATAACACCCAGTGCCAAAGTGCTTCCAACAGAACTAAGAGATTCCATAATCATATCGGAGGCATCATAGGTAGCCGCAACTACAATGTTATCATTTTGCTCCTGAATATCATTCATGGTTTCTTTTACAGAATTTACCATGCCGATAGTGCTGGCACTCTGGTTCTTGGTCATGCTGACCGTTACTGTGTCTTCTCCATTGTATCTTGCGATACTATCTGCATCTTTCACAGTCCATTCTACATCTGCCACATCAGACAGCTGAATCAGGCTTCCCGTTGCTGTGCGCAACGGAATCTTCCGGAGTGCCTGCACGGTATCTGTATCAGCTGTACTGATCACACTGATGGACTGACTGCCCTGATCTACAGAACCAAGGGGGATCGTAAAGTCAGAGGCTTTCATGTACTGGGCAATGGAGTTCATATCCAGTCCGTACTGATTCATCTCGTCTCTATTAAGTTCTACCTTTATATGCTGTTCCTGACCTCCAGATACGGTTACCTGCGCCACCGTACTCAGTGCTTCCAGTTCCGGAACCACATCCTGCTTTACAAATGCAAGTGCATCTGTTCCGTCCGTCGTGCTGACAGAATAAGAAATACTCGGCATAGAATCCATGTTCATCTCGATGATCATCGGATCCTGCGCATCATCCGGCAGATCTCCCTTTACCTGGTCAAGTGCTGCCCTCAAATCAAGATAGGCATCATTCACATTCTGGTCATAATCATACTGCAGAAGAACCATAGAAACATTTTCCATGGAACGCGAAGTAATAGATTTTACACCACTTAAACTTCCTGCCTTATCCTCAATAATACTGGTAACCAGATCATCTACCGACTCGGAATCCGCACCTGGATAGACCGTATATACGATCTTCATCGGCATTTCCATATCCGGCATCAGTTCCAGACGAAGCCCCATCAGAGATGAAAATCCGAAAACAAACAATGCCAGAACCGCCAGAAGTGTGGATACAGGTCGTTTTAATACTAACCTCGTCAATCGATTCATTATTCAGCAGCCTCCTCATCTGAAGCACTGTTGTCAGTTTTCTCATTTTCAGCCGCTGCATCTGCGGGTGTATCCTCTGTAGCCTCTTCTTTCGCTGCGTCTTCTTCCTGCTCCGGCGATGCCACCGATTCGCCGTTCAGAGACACGATCTCGGCATCTGCACCATTTCTCAGCTTGGAAGACCAGTTGCTGACTACCAGGCTGTCTGCGTCAAGTCCATCTTCGATAATCGCATGGTCATCATCCATAAGGCCTACCGTGACCGAAGTACGCACCAGTTTATTATCTACCACACAGTAAACATAGGCATCTCCGCCGGAAAAATAAAGAGCATCGAAGGGAACCAGCGTACTGCCGTCTTCTTTCTCGGTAGTTGCACTGACTTTCACAGATACACCATTCGGAAGTTTATCCCCTGCTCCAGGAATGGTTGCTTTCACCTGGAAGAGCTTCGTCTGCTGTCCTGCCATGGTTCCAATCTCTGTGATAGTGCCGTCAAAAGTCTCTCCATTTCTCTCTACAGTCACATGGTCACCTACATTCATCGTATTCTTTGCCTTTTCTGTTACATTGAAGGTAACCGTCATGGAATCTTTATTGGAAATAATGTAAGCCGGATTTCCAGCTGCTGCCATATCTTCTTTCTTTACATTGGCTGCCTCTACCACACCACTGATCGGTGCTTTCACCGTATAGAAATCTAACTGCATCTTTGCAGAATCCACGCCAACAGATGCTGCCTGAAGCTGTGCGGCGTATGTAGCGTCGGTCTCCGGGTAAACTTCGTTCTGGGTAATGGAGTAGGTCTGCTCTGCAGTGTTCAGGTTATCCTGAATCGTATCTTTTCCATCTTTCAGCTGCTCAATACCGGATTTTAACTGGGTCTTTCCACTCTCGATGGAATTTAATGCTGCCTGAGCAGTGCTTAAACCCTGTTTGGCGATGGCAAGCTGGGATGTAGTGGCTGTAATTTCAGTTGTCGTATCTTTAATAGTTTCGGCTAAAGCAGCTACATCTTTTGTAAGCTCTTCTTTTTCTTTCTGTAAATCTGTTTTTTCTTCACTATCATCAGTCAAAGTTCCAAGTTCATCATCAATTTCCTGAATTCTCTTTGTTTTAATATCACTACTCTCCTGTGCATCTGCAAGTGCATTTTTCTGCACCCCCAGCGCCTCTGTCAACTGATCTACTGTAGCCTGCGTCGTTGTTACCTGTTTAGACGCAGTTCCTTTCTGCTCCCGCAGTTTATCCAGATCGTCTTCCATATCATCAATGCTATCGTCCGCATCACTCAGTTTTTCTTTTAACTGGCGGATCTGCTCTTCTGTCTGATAATTCTGCAGATCTCGTGATCCGCTGGTAGCTGCGGTCACTCCTGCCTCTGCCTGACTATAAGAAGCTTCTGCACTCTTCATCTGAAGCTGAGCTGCCTCATCATCGATTTTAAACAGCACATCGCCTTCCTTTACCGTATCTCCCACCTCAAAATAGGCAGCAGTAACTGTTCCGGATACTTTCGGAGTCACATATACCTGCTGCTGCGGTTCTATCGTTCCTATGTAAGTTGTATCATTTGTCAGCTCTCCTGTCGTAGGATTTTCCACCTCTACAGCAACCTTGCTGATCTCTGTCTTTTCTTCTTTTTTACCACAGGCAACTGTGGACATACTCAGAGTCATAATGATTCCCATTGCTATGAGTCTTTTTCTATTCATTCTCGTCATTCCTCCTTGTTTCGTTATTTTAGCCTCGCCCAGATTATACCAGTTTTTTTAACAAAATATAAATTTATGTCACATAAAATTCTTTTTTTTATTCATACTCCGTTCACAATCCTTCTATATGATATTGTACAATTGTTAAACTGCAATTTATAAATCATTTTAAGTGAGGTGTATCTATGTTTCATATTTTAGTTGTCGAAGACGATCAGGCCCTGAACAAATTAATCTGCAGGGTTTTAAATAAAAATGGCTATGAGACTTCCGTTGCTTTTGATGGAGAGCAGGCACTCGAAATGCTGGATCAGACCTATATTGATCTCATTGTCACTGATCTGATGATGCCGCGCATGGATGGATATGATCTGACCAAAGCACTCCGTGACAGCGGTTATCAGCTCCCGATTCTGGTCGTGACTGCCAAAGATACTTTTCCGGATAAGGCAAAAGGATTTAAACTCGGCATTGACGACTACATGGTAAAACCCATTGATGTCAATGAACTGCTCCTCCGTGTGGAGGCACTCCTCCGCCGGGCAAAAATTATCTATGAAAAAAAGCTGGAGTTCGACCACGTCTGCCTGGATTATATTAACCTGACCGTTACGATCGATGAAAAATCCCAGATTCTTCCACAGAAAGAGTTTCAGCTTCTTTACAAACTGCTCTCTTTCCCGAACCATACATTTACCAGACAACAGATTATGGACGAGCTGTGGGGTTACGATTCTGAAACGGATATCCGTACGGTAGATGTGCATATCAACCGTCTGCGGGATCGTTTCCGGGATATTCCTTATTTTCAGATTCAGACCGTCCGTGGTCTTGGATATAAGGGGATCATCGAGAAATGAAAAAGAATTTTTATTCCATCTGGATGAGAGTTGTTCTCTGCTGTTTCTGGGTGATGATCTGTACTTTCCTGATTATCGGATTTACCATCCATCTTATGAACCGGTTAAATATATGGAATTCATTTCCACTCCCAATCACCGGTCTGCATTTCATTATCCTGCTGGCTCTTGTTGCACTAGTTCTCGGAATGTTTATCAGCGTGTTCATTTTCCGCTATGCGCTGAATCCCGTTTCCGAGCTTTCGAAAGCTATGCAGAAAGTGGCCGACGGTGATTATACGGTAAAATTGGATGTTCCAGGAAACAAAAGCGAGATTTACGAACTTTTAAACAATTTTAATGTGATGGTACAGGAACTGAATAGTACAGAAACATTGCATTCTGACTTTATCTCTAATGTTTCCCATGAGTTCAAGACCCCCCTTGCCACCATCACCGGCTATGCGACTCTCCTGCAGGACGACACCCTCACGCCCCAGGAACGGAATGAATATATAGAAACCATCATTACCAGTGCAAGAGAGCTTTCCAAAATGACAGGAAATATTTTGAGCCTTTCCCGTCTGGAAAATCAGACTATTATCACTGATCAGGAAGATTTCCGGGTGGATGAACAGATCCGTTGGATCATCTTAAGAGCTGAATCCGCATGGTCTGCAAAGAATCTGGTTCTTGAACCAGAGCTTGATAAAATCACATGGTATGGAAATCAGGAACTGACTTCCCATATCTGGAGTAATCTCATTGATAATGCTATCAAATTCACTCCAGCAGGTGGGGAAATTACCATCAAAGCCTCCATGGATGAAGAATGGCTGACGGTCAGTGTGCAGGATTCCGGTATCGGTATCCCACCGGATATTCAGTCCCGGATTTTCGACAAGTTTTATCAGGGTGATACGTCCCACAAGAAAAAGGGCAACGGTCTGGGACTTGCACTTGTCCATCAGATCGTCACCCTTTACGGTGGTCATATAACATTAGAAAGCATTCCGGATCTTGGCAGTACCTTTACCGTCTGCCTGCCGGCACATCCTTCTTCTGAGCAGGAGTCTTCACTCCCTTTACCTTAAACATTCTCGCAGTAAACGGCGGCAGATCTACATACAGGGTCTGCGGCCGTTTTCTGTGTTCTTCATCTACAATACGGAAATTCTGATCCTCTGGTGATGTATTTCCGCCAAATTCCTTCCAGTCCGTGTTAAGCAGTTCTTCCAGTTCGTAATACATAGGCAGACCCACCGGAAAATCCTTCCAGAACTGATCTGACAGATTCATCACTGTCACAATGGTCTCTCCGCCAGCCCGGCGTTCCCATGCATAGGTCACATAATCTGCCGCATCTACTTCCAGCCATTCAAAACAGTCCTGATTATATTCTCCATCATACAGTGCCCGTTCCTCCAGATAAAGATGCGCAAGCTTCGCATAAAAATGATGGAAGGCATCATGAAGCGGATACTTCAGGATATCCCAGTCCTGCTCCCTTGTCTCATCCCATTCACGAAACTGTGCGAATTCATTGCCCATGAAATTCAGCTTCTTTCCGGGATGTGCATAGACATAGGTATAAAATGCCTTTGCCTGCGGGAATTTATTCTCATAATCTCCCCACATTTTCTGGATAATCGTGGCCTTGCCGTGTACTACTTCATCATGAGAGAAGGGCAGCAGGAACAGATCACTGTAAAAATACATCATGGAAAAGCTGAGTTTGTGATAGTCATAAGGGCGATACACCGGAGCTGTCTGGAAGAAGCGCAGTGTATCATTCATAAATCCCATATCCCATTTATAATCAAATCCCAGGCCATCGTATTCTTTCGGTGCCGTTACTTTCGGAAAATCTGTGGAATCCTCTGCCATCAGAATAGCAGACGGATGCAGCTTATGGAGGCCTGCATTCATATTTCTCAAAAATTCCACTGCACGCTCATTGACACCTCTTGCCGGATCACCATTCCAGTAAATGGCACGGCTGATGGCATCCATACGGATTCCGTCAAAATGAAATTCTGTCAGCCAGTAATTCGCGGCACTCTGCAGAAAACTTCTGACTTCTCCACGACTGTGCATAAAATTCATCGTTCCCCACTCACTGTAGGCGGTATCCGGATGGGGAAACTCATATAGAGGCGTTCCGTCAAAATTCAGAAGACCATAATCATCCATAGCGAAGTGTACCGGCACAAAATCTGTAAACACACCTATTCCATTTTCATGGCAGAGATCAACCAGTTTTTTCAACTGCTGTGGCGTTCCATAACGGGACGTCGGTGCGAAAAATCCAGTATTCTGATATCCCCAGGAACAATCCGCCGGATGTTCCGATAATGGCAGAAATTCAATATAATTGAATCCCATTTTCTTCAGATAAGGAATCAGTTCTTCTGCCAGTTCTTCATAATTATACCAGCTGCCATCCTCTTTTTGTTTCCAGGAGCCTGCATGCAGCTCATAGATATTCATAGGATTGTTATAGTTCTTTTCCGTATTCTGGTTTTTCGTCCACTCATCATCTGCAAATTTCCAGTTTTCATCTACAATCCTGGATGCAAAACCCGGTCGCAGTTCCATCAGCATCCCATAAGGATCACAGTGATACACCACGTTGCCCTGTGCATCCGTGATTGCATATTTATAATACATGCCTGCTTCTGCATCCTGCACGGTTACTTCAAACACTCCGGGATTCTCTTTCTGTTTCATCTCCAGCAGTTCCCATCCGCTGAAATCTCCCTGCAGCTCCACCTTCGCTGCATTGGGTGCATAGACCCGGAATATGGCACCCTTCTTTAATAAATGTGCACCAAAATATTTGTAGGCATCAAATGCCTTTCCCTGTAAAAATTCCTGAAAATTCATACTTTTCCCCCGTATGAGCTTTTCTTTTATTGTATCGAAAATAATGGGGATATACAAGATACAAAGACAGGATTTTCGTCTTATTCCTGCAGAGCATTTCGAATGGGCTTCCGGCTCGCCTCCTGTTTCCCGTATGAGGATTTGAGCCTTCCGCTGATGATAGAATACCAAAGATTTCCGTTAAGAACTATCATGATCAGGTGAATTCACATAAAGATTTTGTAAAATAATATTTTATAATTCCGGAATCCGTTTTTTCACTTCCGCAGATACCACGCCGATCAGCAATCCGGTAATCACGCCTGCTGCCAGCAGCACGGGACCATAATAGATGAGATTCACGGATTCCAGCACCAGCATGGCCATAAAAAGCTGACCCACGTTATGCATAACACCACCTATCATACTCACACCATAAATACTGAATGCACCGCTTTTTTGGGCCAGCAGCATCGTCAGGAAACTGACTACAGCACCTGAGAGACTATAAAGAATCATGGACAAGTTTCCAAAGAGAAATCCAGAAAGGAAAATCCGCATCATGTTCACGCAGAGTGCTTCCACTGGAGTCAATGTGTACAGTGCCCATACGATCACGATATTGGCAAGTCCCGGTTTTACACCAGGTATCCCAAGCGGAATGGGAATCAAAAATTCAATATATCCGGCAATCAGACCAAGGGATGTCAAAAGTCCCATCAGTACCAGCCGTCTTGTTTTATCATTTCTCATAAAATATCCTCATATACTATATGTTTAAATTATAATATATGGATTTGTAAAATACAACTATATTGACAACTAAAACAGCCGTTGGACATATAGAGACATTTCTCTTTACTCTGCCCGAAAGCACTTCACCCGCCTGAGAAATCTCCTGATTTTTATCTTCAAAATAGGAACAATGGACATATAGTTCATCTCCATGGCCCTAACACCCATAGTAAAAAGAATTGTTGGATGTATGGAGCCATTCTGTGGCTATCCGCCCAACAGCCATAAAATTGATCGCGGAAATACTGAAAAACAGCCGAAAATACTACTCCGTGCAAGTGTTTATGGGTAGAGAAACCTGAACAATGTCTCTATGCCCAGCCCTCATAAATCAGTAAACACTAACAACAAAAAAGGGACAGTGATTTTTCGTTCCTCTTTGACCTTTCTCTCTCTTTCGTATATAATGTTTCCTTGAAAGAAGTGGTTTACTATGAAAAAAGAATTTTTTACATTTACCGGTACGGCAGGAAATTCCCTGCCGGCTGTCATCTGGCTTCCGGAAAAGACACCAAAGTTACTTTTCCAGATTACCCACGGAATGACAGAACATATGGGACGCTATGAGAAACTGGCAGAAAAGCTTACCGAACAAGGGATTGTTACCGCGGGATTTGATCTGCCGGGACATGGACGAAACCCGGGACACCCGGACTGTGCATCTTTGGGTGAAGCCGGATGGACACAGACCCTTGCCGATATGCAGTCATTTTCGGAACAACTGACATCACGCTTCGCAGGTGTTCCTCTGGTACTTATGGGTTTTTCCCTGGGATCCTTCCTGGTAAGAGATTATCTGAGCAGCGGATATACCATTCCATCAGCTGTTGTTATTATGGGCACAGGTACCCAGCCGTCCCTGCTACTGTCCGGTATCAAAAAACTGGTGGAACGTGAAATTAAAAAAGAGGGTTTCAACAATACTACACCATTGATTCACAAATTATCTTTTGAAACCTATAATCAGAAATTCAAACCGGCCGGGACGGATTTCGACTGGCTCTGCTCTGATGAGCAGGAGCTGGAAGCTTACATGTCCGATCCACTCCGACGGGCCAATATTTCCTCTGGTCTGTTTTGGCAGCTGCTGGATGCCATGCAGCGTACTGCACAGCCAGAAGCCTATGCATCCCTTCCGAAAGAGTTTCCAGTGTTACTGCTTTCCGGAGCAGCTGATCCTGTCGGTAGTTTTGGTGAAGGTGTGAAAACGGTTGCAAAGATTATGAAAAAAGCAGGCATGAACAATGTTCAGCTGAAACTGATTGCTCATGCCCGCCATGATGTGTTTCATGAATTACAAAGTGGTGCCGCTGATGAGATGACAGAACTTCTGCTTTCCTTTCTGCATTCCTTCCTTATTGCACCAAGATTTCCAGCTGCCTCATAGGCTTTTTCAAAGAAATATTCCTGTGAATTCAGCGGCTCTTCCCCATCAGGTCTGGATACATGCCGGTAACTGCCGTCTGCCAGCTGTACTCTGGCTTTTACATTGTCTTCCAGCATAATGCGGAACATCGCTCTCAACCGGTCACGTAATGCCTCATTTTTGATCGGGACTGCCACTTCTACCCGGCGAAGGGTATTTCTGGTCATAAAATCTGCAGATGCAATATATACCTGTTCCCGCTCACCGGTTCCGAAGAAATAGATTCTCGAATGCTCCAGATAACGGCCTACAATACTGATTACTCGGATGTGATCGGTTTTTCCTGCAATACCACTCTGAATACAGTTAATCCCACGAATCACCATCTCAATGCGGACGCCTGCTTTTGACGCTTCGATCAATTTATCAATGATCTTCTTATCGGTCAGGGAATTGATCTTAATACCGATATACGCATCCCGGCCTTCTATTGCCTCTGCAATCTCCCGATCCATCAGCTCCAGAACTTTATTCTGCAGACATTTCGGTGCTACCATAAGCGTATTCACATGATCCACCGTCTCGCCCATGGCCAATGCCTGAAATACCATCATCGCATCCTGTCCGATTTCAGGATCGGCAGTCATCAGTGAAAGATCCGTATAAAGCCGCGCCGTTTTCTCATTATAATTTCCGGTACCGATCTGGGTAATGTATTCGATCTTTCCTTCTTCTCGTCTGGTAATGAGGCAGAGTTTGGAATGAACTTTTAATCCATCCAAGCCATAGATCACATGACAGCCTGCATCTTCCAGCCGTCTGGACCATTCGATATTATTTTCCTCATCAAAACGGGCCTTCAGTTCTACCAGTACATCCACCTGCTTGCCATTCTCCGCAGCCTCCACCAGTGCTTCTACCACTTTACTGTCTTTTGCCAGACGGTAAAGTGTCATCTTAATGGACACTACTTTCGGATCCCAGGCAGCTTCATGAAGCATGTTTAAGAATGGTTTAATACTCTCATATGGATAAGAAAGCAGAATATCTTTTTCCAGAATCTGCGGAATCATCGGCTGTGCACGGTCGATCATAGGACTGTTCTGCGGAATCCGTTTCTGGTAAAATAACTCCGGCTTTGTGCGGAGTTCATCCTGAATCCGGAACAGGAAGGAAAGATCCATAGGAGATTCCATCCGGAATACCTGCTGTTCTTTCAGACCCAATACTTCGCAAAAACGCCTCAGAATGGTCTCATCCAGCTCACGGGTCATTTCCATGCGAACCGGACAAAGTTTTTTGCGAAGCTTCACTACTTCTGCCATATGATCCCGGTAATTCAAGTCTTCATCATAAATGCTGTCTGCATCAATATCTGCATTTCTTGTAATGCGGATCAATGATTTTGCTACAATCTTATATTTCCGAAATACTTTAGGCAGAAAATGCAAAATCAGTTCCTCCGCCAGCATAAAAGAACCTGGTCTTGATGGAATTGCAATCAGACGTTCAAACACTCCGCTGTTGCAGGGAATAATGGCGATTCTCTCCTTCTCACTCCGGGTTTCCAGAACTGCCACTGCATAGATATCTTTATTTTTCAAAAATGGAAATGGCTGCTTTTTTCCTACAATGATTGTTGACAGAAGTGGCTGAATCTCACTTACAAAATACCGTTCCAGGTATTTTGATTCATCTTCTGTCAATTCCGAAAAGCAGATCAATTCTACTCCCTGTTCACTGATCTGTCCCATCAGTTCACGGTAAATCTGATCTTTTCTGGCAGTCAGTTCCTGAATTCTCTTCAGCAGAGCTGCGATCTGTTCCTTAGCCGTCATGTTGGTTTTATTTTCCCGTTCTTCTTTCTTCAGAAGCATCATATCGTGAAGAGAGCCAATCCGGACCATAAAAAATTCATCCAGATTGCTTTGAAAGATAGAGAGAAAACTCAGTCGCTCACATAACGGATTTCTGCCGTCTTCTGCCTCTTCCAATACTCTCTCGTTAAATTTCAGCCACGATAATTCCCTGTTTTGATAACAGGCTCTGTCATCACTCATGTTCTTTATGTTCTCCTGTCACGGAATATTCTACCCATTCTGCAATATTTACCACATGATCGGCAATACGCTCAAAATATTTTGCAATCATCATCATGTCAACGCACAGCTCACCCTCATCCGGATTCTGGGCAATTTCCTGAATTACTTCCAGCTTAATCTGATTAAACAGATCATCCACCGTGTTGTCTTCTTTCATCACTTTTCTGGCCAGCAGAAGATCTTTTCTGACGAATGCATCAATGCTTTCTGTGAGCATGCTCATGGCAGATTCCGCCATCTGCTGAATGTGTACATGCTGGGTCAGTTCACTGTTTTCCAAAAACTTTGTAATATCTGCAATGTCGGAAGCCTGATCTCCAATACGTTCCATATCTGAAATCATTTTCAGTGCTGCAGAGATATTTCTCAGGTCTCTTGCTACTGGCTGCTGCTGCAGGAGAAGCTTCATGCAAAGATTTTCAATTTCCCGCTCTTTATTATCAATTTCATACTCTGTTAAAAATGCCTTCTGTCTGGCCTGTTTATCAGAATGAAGAAGTGCTGTCATGGCATCTGCCACTGCTTCTTTACAAAGTGCTCCCATCTCGATCAGGTCTTCATTTAACTGCTGCAGCTGCTGCTGAAATTTGTCTCTCATAACATCAACCAAACCTTCCTGTAATATAATCCTCTGTTCTCTTATCCTTTGGCATAGCGAACAGTTTTTCCGTATTATCAAATTCTACGACTTCTCCCAACAGGAAGAATGCCGTGTTGTCAGAGATACGGGCTGCCTGCTGCATGTTGTGGGTAACCATAACAATGGTATAATCTTTTTTCAGTTCCAGTGCCAGATCTTCTACTTTAGATGTGGAAATCGGGTCCAAAGCAGATGTCGGCTCATCCATCAGAAGCACTTCCGGATGTACTGCCAGGGCACGGGCAATACAGAGACGCTGCTGCTGGCCG